>ERZ773190.210-NODE-210-length-73460-cov-12.142456_pt1 | contig 73460 bp, 108 predicted proteins | sample MGYA00511111_ERZ773190 | MGnify/ENA primary metagenome ERZ773190 (study PRJEB29015, sample SAMEA2737777) | human gut metagenome | biome: human gut; feature: human-associated habitat; material: faeces | place: China | collected 2012 ... | reverse complement strand
ACAATAGTAACAGACCTTGTAAGTCCTCTTATAGGTGATTGCAGTGCTGATGAGATAGCAGCATTTTTTTCAGGGATAGACAATAATATGAAGGATATGTATGTCACACCTAAAGCGATAGATCAGGACATTAAAAATATAAGTGCGATAATATCATCAGCTATAAATAACCTGGAGCAGGCTGGAATATCTGGATAATTACAAGCTTTGAACGGACTGTAAAATTATTAGTTATAAATACAATATTTTGGCTGATGGATATTTTTAAATAAAATAGGTAATATTCTTAATAAGCATTAATACAATTAAATATCAGATATAAATTCGATATAAAAGTACAGTAAAGTTGTATACAAGAATGGAGGATTAGCATGGAGCGTAAGCACAGGCTGTCATCATTATTGTCAATTGTGATTATTGTAATTGTATTGGCACTTATAGGTAAGAATATGAAGGTAACAGCATTTATAGAGGATACATTTATTAGTGGCTGTTTAAGGCTTATGTCACCTGCAATGCTGTTTTATGACAAGCCACAACTGCTGGATAATAATATATGGGCACAGCTGGTTAATAATGTTGTACCTGTCAATGCTGTGATTAATAACCAGAATGATGATTATATAAAGCTTGCAGACAATGATGCAGGTGGTGTTATAAGTATTAATGCTGGAGCAGATAATCTGGTAAATGGTCTTAACAATGGTGAAGATAATAGCGGTACAAAAAATGAGACAGATAATAATGCAGGCAATGCTGGTGATACACAGCCGCAGGAGAGTATAATTGCAGGAAATACCACGCAGAACAGTAATATTAACAACAGCCAGCAATTGAACGAATCGGATATACGGAATATTATTTCAAGAAATACAGTGAGCGGTGCAGTATATGATAAATCGCAGCTTACAGATTATAACTTTGTGAGAAGCCATTTTTATACAGTTACATCAATAACGGATCTGACTGACAGTATACTGCGGCCGGCAGAATTTATAGAGAAAAATCTTGCAATAAGCAAGGATAACAGCAAGCCGCAGATACTCATTTTCCATACCCATTCACAGGAGGGATTTACAGATACAGTAGAGGGAGATGTGTCAACGACAATAATAGGAGTTGGCAATTATCTCACAGAACTGCTTGTCAATAAGTATGGATATAATGTAATACACGATACGAGTGTGTATGATTATGTAGACGGAAAGCTTGACAGAAGCAAGGCATATACATACGCAGAAAATGGTATTGAGAAAATACTTGCTGACAACCCTACGATAGAAGTTGTTATTGATCTGCACAGAGATGGTGTTGCAGATACAACACATCTGCTTACTAATATTGACGGAAAAGATATGGCGAGGGTTATGCTTTTTAATGGACTTAGCTATAGTAAGGTAAATGGCGATATTGCATATCTTAATAATCCTTACAGGGACGATAATCTTGCTATGAGCCTGCAAATGCAGTTGTTAGGCGAGGCTTATTATCCGGGATATCTTAGAAATATATATGTTAATGCATACAGGTACTGCCTTCACAAAAGAGGAAGGTCAATGTTAATAGAGGCAGGAGCACAGACTAATACAGTTGGAGAGGTTAAAAATGCTATGGAGCCATTAGCGGATATTCTTAATAAATGTTTATCGGGTGAGAAAATGATTAATTAATTGTACTTGAATTACGGCTGATTTGATTGTATTATAATTACGTTAATCAGTTAAACTGATAAATCGATAAAATAAAGGCTAGGAGATATAAGTATATGAATAGAGTATTAGAAGATATACAGCCAAAGAATGTATTTAGATTTTTCGAGGATATATGTAATATTCCACACGGTTCAGGCAATGTTGAGAAGATAAGCAGATATCTTGTTGATTTTGCCAAGGAAAGAGGACTTGATTACAGACAGGATGAGAATTTCAATGTTGTTATAAGAAAGCCAGCAACTAAGGGAAGCACAGGAGCACCAGTTATTATTCAGGGACATATGGATATGGTTGCTGTTAAGACACCAGACAAAGATAAAGATATGGAAAATGAAGGCCTTGACCTTTTAGTTGATGGTGATTATATAAAGGCAGACAGAACAAGCCTTGGTGGAGATGATGGAATAGCAGTAGCATATGCACTTGCAATTCTTGATGATGACTCAATCAAACATCCGGATATTGAAGCTATATTTACGGTAGATGAAGAAGTAGGTATGCTTGGTGCAGAAGCTATGGATTGTTCAGATATTAAGGGAAGAATAATGCTTAATATTGATTCAGAAGATGAAGGTATCTTCTTATCAAGCTGTGCAGGTGGAGCTGTTATTATATCTAAGTATCCGGCAGTAAATACAGAAGTTACGGGAACAGAAGTCACAATAAATGTATCGGGAGTTACAAGCGGACATTCTGGTGTTGATATTATATACCAGAGAGCTAATGCCAATGTTGTTCTTGGCAGACTTCTTTTTGAATTATCAAAGCAGTACAACTATAATATCAGGACTATCTCAGGTGGTGAGAAAGATAATTCAATTGCCCCACGTTCAGAAGCAGTTATCGTTGTAGAAGATGGTGATACTGCTGGCGTAGTAGAAATGCTTAATAAGTATGCACAGCTTATAATTAATGAATATAGTGTTACAGATAAGGATATGTCTATTAAAGTAAGTCAAGGCAGTGGAGTTTGTGTCCAGGCAATGGATTACAGTTCTACTAATAAGGTTGTACTTGCACTTACACATATTCAGGATGGTGTTGTTAAATTAAGCAACGACATTAAAGGACTTGTACAGACATCAATTAATGCGGGTGTTGTAAGAATGGAAGATGGAAAGGTTGTAATTACGTATCTTCTTAGAAGCTCAGTAGAGAGCGAGAAAGAATACCTTATAGATAAGGTTACAAGTATGGTTGAGCTTCTTGGTGGTGAATATGTTATCACAGGAAAGTATCCAGCCTGGGAATACAGGAAAGAGTCAAAGTTAAGAGAAATTATGTCTGATTCTTTCAAAAAATTATACGGAAAAGAACCGGTTATTCAGGCTATACACGCAGGTGTTGAGTGTGGTATGTTTGCAGATAAGCTTGACGGACTTGACTGTGTATCATTCGGACCGGATATTATTGATATTCATACATTTAATGAAAAGCTTAATGTACCATCAGTACAACGTACATGGGAGCTTATATTAGATGTACTTGCTTCATTCTAATTAATAAATACAAAGCAGTAATTGATATGCGTTAAATCAGAAAATGGCTTGCAAAAAGTTCATATTTAGATTATTTAGGCATATTGATTGCTGCTTTTCAATTTGTTTATACAAATGTAACAAAAATCACAGCATTTTCAATAAAATATTGACAGATGTTATATATAATGTTATCTTATATGAGTACATAGCATTTAGCTATAATCTATTAATGATACAATAGATAATTCGTAGTAATACATTTATAGAATACAATCTATTGTTATTGTACCTGAAAAGGTATGTCGTGGGCGTGGGTCTTGCCCGGTTAATTCCCAATTATGTATATATTCACTGCGCAGGAATATAACTATTATTTTACGAAAGGAATATATTAAATGAAAGAAACTAATACTATATCTATGATGAATTTTGAGGATTTTAAGAAAGTTATTATGAAGAAAGCTGAACCTGTAGCAGGAGAAGGTGGGACTGTTGATATAACACACGTTATAAAGAATAATGGTTGTGAATATGACGGGCTTATTATACTTAATAAGGGGAGTGTGATATCGCCAACAATATATTTGAATGATTATTATGAGCAGTATGTTAATGGTAAATCAATAGACAGTATATTTGCTGGAATTAAGGAGTTGTATTATCTGAATAAAGACAGATTATCGGTTGATACGCAGAGTCTTATGAGTTTTGAGGGGATAAAAGATAAAATTGTATACAAGCTTATTAATTACAATGCGAACAGGAAGCTGCTAAGCCTTGTGCCACACAAGAAAATACTTGACCTTGCAATGGTATATTACTGCATATTAGGGGAGATTGAGGATGGCAATGCAACAGCTCTTATATATAACAGCAATATAAAGAACTGGCACATAAAAGAAGATGAGCTGTACAGGACAGCGGTTAGTAATACACCTAAGCTTCTTCCGGTAAAGATATATGAAATGTCAGAACTTATAAAATATGTTGATACAGCAGAGGGAAGATATTCATTGGATGATCCTTGGTGCAGTAATCTTTATGTACTTACTAATAAAAGCCGAATTAATGGTGCGGCGGGCATTATGTATGAGGGAGTATTAAAGAAGCTTGCAGATAAGCTGGAGAGTGATATGTATATATTGCCTTCATCAATCCATGAAGTTATTATTCTTCCAAAGTCAACAATGTTTAATAAAGAGGAACTGATGGCTATGGTAAGAGATGTTAATACAGAGGGAGTTTCAAAAGATGAAGTTCTGTCATATACAGTGTATGAATATGACAGAAATACAGAAGAACTATATTCTTAAATGCACACAATGGGAGTCGAACCCACGACCTTTCGCTCCGGAGGCGAACGCTCTATCCAACTGAGCTATATGTGCTGATAGTAATTAATAATACACTATTTTTTATAAACAAGCAAATGTTTTGATTTTGTTGTATGTTTTTGATATTATAATATGAGTGCCTGAAGGATAAAATAATATTTTCTTATAGAAAAATACATAAATACATATATGAAAATATGCAATGTATGGCATATTTAAAAATGTATAATGATATGTGGATATATAGAGAGTTGAATTATCCTTCTGGCACTATAAAGTTTATGGCTTCTGATATTTAGTCAGAAGGCGATAATTTTGAAAGGAGCACATATATAATATATATGCGGATAAATAAATATTTAAGTGCCAAGGGAGTATGTTCAAGGCGTGAGGCTGACAGGCTTTTAGAGGCAGGCAGGATAACAGTTGACGGGGCCGTTGCTGAATGTGGGCAGCAGGTTGATGATAATAATATTATATGTATAGATGGCAGTAAGATTTCTAATGATAAACCAGAAGATATACTTATAGCATTTAATAAGCCCGTTGGCATTGTATGTACAACAACTAACAAGCAGGGAAATAACAATATTGTTGATTATATAGGCTACAGTGAAAGAATATATCCGATAGGAAGGCTTGATAAGGAGTCGGACGGACTTATTCTTCTTACAAATAATGGTGAAATAACTGACAGGATATTACGCTCAGTTAATGGACACGAGAAAGAATACATTGTTAAAGTTAACAAGAATATAACTAAAGATTTTCTTGATAAAATGTCTGCTGGCGTGTATTTAAAAGAATTAAATGTCAAGACTAAACAGTGCAGAATATATAAAGTAAACAGCAATACATTCAGAATTGTACTGACACAGGGGCTTAACAGGCAGATAAGAAGAATGTGTCAGGAGTTGGGATATAAGGTTGAAAAGCTTACAAGAATACGGGTTATGAATATTGAACTGGGTGACCTTGCCTGCGGCGAATACAGAGTAGTAGAGGGTGCAGAGAAAGAAAAGCTTTATAACAGCCTGTAGGGTGTGAGTGCTGCTTTTTTGCTATAGCTGGATAAGAGAAGCTTTGAAATAGGTTTATAGGTATGTATATTTAATTGTTAATCTGGAGGAATATTAAGATATGGAGAAGTTAGATAGAATTAAGGAGCTTGTTGCACTTCTTAATAAGGCAGGAAAAAGCTATTATTCAGAGGGACAGGAAATAATGTCTAATTATGAATATGATGCTTTATATGATGAACTTAAAAAGCTTGAAGAGGAAACTGGCTGTGTGCTTTCGGACAGTCCTACAGTAAATGTTGGATATGAAGTATTAAGTGAGCTTCCAAAGGAACGACACGACTCACCAATGTTAAGCCTTGATAAGACCAAAGACAGGGAAAGCTTAAGGAGCTGGTTAAAAGACCAGAAAGGATTGTTATCGTGGAAGCTTGATGGACTTACTATAGTTCTTACATATGAGAATGGAGAACTGGTAAAGGCGGTAACAAGAGGCAATGGACAGATTGGTGAAATTATTACTAACAATGCAAGAATGTTTAAGAATATACCTGTAACTATAAGTTATAAGGGAAGACTTGTGTTAAGAGGAGAAGCAATTATAACTTATTCTGATTTTAACAGAATTAATGAGGAAATTCCTGAAACAGATGCCAAGTACAAAAATCCAAGAAATCTTTGCAGTGGCTCAGTAAGACAGCTCAATAATAAGATAACAAAAGAGCGTAATGTCAATTTCTTTGCATTTACGCTTGTATCAGCAGATGGAGTAGATTTTAATAATTCAAGAAAATGCCAGTTTGAATGGCTTAAAAGCCAGGGATTTGATGTTGTTGAATATAAGGAAGTTGATAAAGATAATATACTAGATGCAATTGACTGGTTTGAGCATACAATTGTTAATAACGATTTTCCGTCAGATGGACTTGTTATTATATATGATGATATTGCTTATGGTGAATCGCTTGGAAGAACAGCGAAGTTTCCAAGAAATGCTATGGCATTCAAATGGACAGATGAAACCGCAGAAACTACATTAAAAGAGATAGAATGGAGTGCTTCAAGAACGGGACTTATTAATCCTGTGGCAATATTTGAACCGGTTGAACTGGAAGGAACTAAAGTTTCAAGGGCAAGCGTGCATAATATAAGCATAATGGAAAGCCTTAAGCTTGGAATAGGTGACACAATTAAAGAATTTAAGGCCAATATGATTATTCCGCAGATTGCAGAAAATATTACACAGAGCGGAACAGTAAGGATACCAGAAGTCTGTCCGGTATGTGGTGGAAAGACAAGGATAAGCGATGTTAATGATGTAAAATCATTGTATTGTGATAATGAACAGTGTCAGGCTAAGCACATAAAAAGCTTTGCACTTCTGGCATCAAGAGATGCACTTAATATAGACGGTTTATCAGAGGCAACTCTAGAAAAGTTCATTCAGAAAGGTTTTCTTAAGAGGAGAGGGGACATTTTCAGAATATCAAGATATAAAGATGAGATAACATCAATGGAGGGCTTTGGCGAGAAGTCTTATAATAATCTTATTGAAGCACTTGAAAAGGCGAAAGATACAGATTTAGTCAGGGTTATATATGGCCTTGGAATAGATAATGTGGGACTTTCCACAGCAAGATTAATAGTTAATAAGCTTAATAATGACCCTGAGGCGGTTCTTAAAGCAACAGCAGATGAACTTACTGATATAGATGGAATAGGTGAAGTTATAGCAGAGGCATTTGTTGAATATTTTAAAAATGAAGATAAGAAAGATGAGTATCTTGACATATTAAGTGAGGTTAATATTAAAGAGGCTGAAAATGTACAGACAACCGAGGAACTTGCTGGCAAGACATTTGTTATAACAGGAAATGTTAATCATTTTGCTAACCGTAATGAACTTAAGGCACTTATAGAGAGTATGGGAGGCAAGGTGACAGGTTCTGTCACAGGTAACACATCGTATCTTATTAATAATGATAGTACATCGCAGTCAACTAAGAACAAGAAAGCTGCCCAGCTTGGTGTTCCAGTGATTACGGAGGAAGAATTCATCAAGCTTGCAGGAAAAGATGAATTGTTGTAGAATACATCATTAACAGTAAGTTTGACTATATTAAAATGTGATTTACACAGGAATCGAGGTAAATATGCCAATTAAAATACAGAATGATCTTCCAGCTAAGCACGAGTTAGAGGAAGAAAATATATTCGTGATGGACGAAAGCAGGGCACTTTCACAGGATTTCAGAGAATTGCAGATAGCAATTCTTAATCTTATGCCAATAAAGCAGGACACAGAATTGCAGTTATTAAGAGCATTATCTAATACTCCATTACAGATTGATGTGACATTTATACAGACAGAATCACACGTGTCAAAGAATACATCATCATCACATATAAAGAAATTTTATGAAACATTTTCTAATGTAAAAGACAGAAATTTCGATGGACTTATAATAACAGGAGCACCAGTTGAAAAGCTTGCATTTGAAGAAGTGAACTACTGGGATGAGCTTACAACAATAATGGAGTGGTCAAAAGAGCACGTTACATCAACACTCCACATATGCTGGGGTGCACAGGCGGGACTTTACTACCATTATGGAATTAAGAAAGTCCTTCTTGATGAGAAATTATCAGGTGTATACAAGCACCACGTTCTTAACAGAAAAGAGCCTCTTGTAAGGGGATTTGATGATTTCTTTATGGCACCACATTCAAGATATACAGAATCGTGCAGGAAAGATATATTAAACAACAAACAGCTCAAGGTATTTGCTGATTCAGATGAAGCGGGCATATATATTGCAATAGGACAGGACGGCAAGCATATATTTGTTATGGGTCACCCTGAATATGACAGGATGACACTTGATCAGGAATATAAGAGAGATTTAGACAAGGGGCTTGAGCCACAACTTCCAGTGAACTATTATCCAGATGATGATTGCAACAGAAAGCCAGTGTTATCTTGGAGAAGCCACGCTAATAATCTTTATACTAACTGGCTGAATTATTACGTATATCAGACAACTCCTTATGAACTTAACAAAAAGCACGATAAATGCGGTATTTAAGGGTTTTTAAGTGGCATTGGACTGATTATCAATTTCCACATATTTCTATGTATTTCTATGTATTTCAATAGCAAAAGTGTGTAGTAAGTGTGTAGTGACAGGATTAAAAGTGTGTAGTAAATTAAAACTAAATAAAGCCTTGATGTATGACATAAATATGAGAAGAACTTGATAATGTTCTTCTCTTTTTTTATGCAAAAATATAATCAGAAAGAGAGGTAATGCGAATGTTTTCTGATGAAGTTAGAGAAAAAATCTTAAGCAAAGAAGAATTGCAGAAACTTGACTTAGTGACATTATCTCTTGTTATCCACGCAATCGAGGAAGTTTTAGAGGAGGCAGACAATGAACAATCCTTATCAAGCAATGCCTATGATGAATAATTCTTATATGCAATCTCAAAATCCATATATGGATAGAATGAACTTTTTACAAAATTATCAGCAGAGCTTACAGCAGCCAGTGGCAGGGACACAAATGTCCTTAGCAAATCAACAGGTTATGCCACAACAGATAGCAGGCATTAACGGAAGAATAGTACAGACAGTTGAAAATATTAATGCAAATGAAGTGCCTATGGATGGCTCAATGGCATTTTTCCCTAAGCAGGATATGTCGGAAATTTATGTTAAGGGTTGGAATGCTGACGGAACAATTAAGACAGTTGTGTATAAGCCTTATACAGCCCCTAAAGATAATCAGACAGTAAATTCTATGGCTAATACAGAAAACGCTAAATTTACCCTATCAGACGAAAGCACACAGCTATTTCTGAATAAGTTTGAGGAATTATCGGAGAAAATAGGGCAGTTGGAAAATAGATTTGATAAATCTTTAGGAACACAGAGAAAAACATCAAGAACTCAAAGTAAGGGCGGTGATGAAGAATGAATCAGCAGTTAATTCAAACTATAAATCAACTTAAGTCAATTCGGAATCCACAGCAAATGGCAATGAATTGTTTACAACAGTCGGCACAGCGTGGAAATCCTATGGCAAAAAACTTGCTTAATCAGATAAACAGTGGAAACACGCAAGGCGCAGAGCAAATTTTAAGTAATTTTATGAATACACAAGGAATAAACCTTAATGATATTAAGGGTATGATGAATTAGGACATTTTGGGTTGTGCGCACATAATGACCGGTTATCCCATTTGTTAATAAAATAAATGGAGGTAAACAAGATGTTTAATTCAAACGGAGTTAGTCTCGCAGATATTGCCGCAGTAACAGGCAATAATCGTAATAACGATGGTATGTGGGGCGATGGTGCATGGTGGATTGTAATTCTCTTAATCTTTGGCTGGGGCAATAACGGCTGGGGCGGTTTCGGTGGAAATGGCAACGGCGCAGGCTACACTGATTCAGCTATACAAAGAGGTTTTGACAATCAGGCAGTTATCAGCAAGTTAGATGGCATTTCTAACGGACTTTGTGACGGCTTCTATGCTATGAACAATAGTATGCTCACAGGTTTCAATGGTATTAACACAAATATCATGCAGACCGGATTCGGTATCCAGCAAGCTATTAACGCTGATACAGTCGCTAATATGCAGAATACAAACGCATTACAGGCACAGCTTGCTAACTGTTGCTGTGAGACAAGAGAAGCTATTCAAGGCGTAAACTACAACATGGCAACTAACACTTGTGCTTTACAGAACACAATGTGCAACAACACAAGAGATATTATCGACAGCCAGCAGGCAGGAACGAGAGCTATCCTTGATTTCTTAACAAATGATAAGATAGCAACACTTACAGCAGAGAACAACGATTTACGCAGAGCCGCATCACAGGATAGACAGAACGCACTTCTTACAACTCAGATGGCAGCTCAGACACAGCAGATTATCAACTCTGTAAATCCTACGGCTATTCCAGCTTATGTTGTGCCTAATCCTAATGCTTATGTTTATGGATGTGGTTGCAATACAGGATGCGGCTGCTAAAACTGAATAATTGAGTATCTTAATTGAGTTTAACTCGATTATGTCTGCTAAGCAGTATTACTTATAATCAAAGGGCAGACTATAATGTTTGCCCTTATTTTTTTGAAAGAGAGGTAAAGATAATGGAAATAACAGGAATTGCATTACAAACAGTTGCCGCCGGAGAAGATGTTGCATTTACAGAAACACCGGTATGCGGTAGCAAATGTATAGTACACAGACAGGGAAGCGGAATTATCAAGCTAAGAGGTATCACAAATCAGTGCAAGGCTAGATTTTTGGTATCGTATTCCGGCAACATTCAGATTCCGACAGGTGGTACAGTTGGAGCTATTTCACTTGCCATTGCAGTAGACGGAGAGCCTTTACAGTCAACACGAATGATTGTAACACCAGCCGCAGCACAAAATTTACAGAATATTAGTTCACAGGCATACGTTGATGTACCTTGTGGCTGTTGCAGTACAGTAGCGGTACAGAATACATCTACACAGGCTATTGAAGTACAGAACAGTAATTTGATTGCAGTAAGGGAGGCTTGATATTATGCACAAATGGGCTAAACAGATTATGGAATGTGTCAAGGCAAAAGTTGAAGCAATCGGATTAGATAGCTTTGAGGGGCAGAACCTTGACGATTTAAAGGACTTTACAGAAATAGCGAAGAACATAGCTTGCTTTGACAAGGATTACAGAATTGTTGAAGCTATGGAAAAGTCAGAAGATAATGAGGATATTATGCGTATGCTTGAACAGTACGAAGATTATCCGGACAGAAGATACTATGACCACTACCGCTATGCAAATGGCAGATTTGCCCCAAAAGGCAAAGGAACATACCGCAGAGGATATGAAGAGCCGCCATATTACCATATGTACCCAGAAGCAGAGCATATGAGGGATATGGATAGAGATTATGGCAAGATGTACTATACAGAGCCAATGTCTGAAAGTAATTACGACAGAGCAAAGAGAAACTACACAGAAACTAAGGAAATGCACAAGGCTAATACACCAGAAGATAAGGAACACAAGATGAAGTCGCTTGACAGCTACACCAAGGAACTTGCAAGCGATATTACAGGTATGGTAGCTGATATGTCGGCAGAAGAGAAGAACTTGCTTAGAACAAAGTTAAGTACTCTTGTATCTAAGATATGATTTTAAGGGCTATGGGTAGCAATATTCATAGCCTATTTCATTCAGAAAGGAGCATACAGATGATTTTTAACATTAATGGTACAATGTGGCGAGTACAATATAAAAATTCAAATTCGGGTGAATTAAAGCGGTCAGACAATGTTTTTGTGCTAGGCGTAACAGATAGAAATACGCATACAATTTATCTGTCAAATGCCTTGCGTGGATTTATGCAACGCAAAGTGCTGATACACGAAGTATGCCACGCAATCTGTATGTCCTATGATGTGTATTTGCCTATCGAACAGGAAGAAATATTGTGCGATTTTGTGGCAACTTATGGAGATGAAGTATTTGACATTGTTGATATGGTGCTTGGAGCAGTTAGGAGAGTGGGATAATGAGCATTGATGAGTTGTTAAAGATAATTCAAAAGACTAATCCGACTATGACAAAAGAATTATTGATATATGAGCTTAGTCAATGCCGGTATTCAAGTAAAGCATTGATTTATACAGAAAAATGTTGCCAAAAAATTTCGGGGTAACGCATTTGATACCTCCCCCGGATACATCTTTGATATTCAGAAAAAACGATTTTGACAATTTTTAAAATTCGGTTCAGATTTCGTTCAAATCCTATTTAAAAAATTGAAAAAATTTTCCCACAAAATATAATGTGAAATTTTTGAAACCCCCGTCATATGCAATTTTGAAATCCAAAAATCGGTTACACAGAATTTTAATTTTTGCTCCCGATTTCGTTCGGATTTGCCCTGAAAAATTGATGAAAAACTTTAACAGATTAAAGTGCATTATATAAACTTGACCGGCTGCGATTCGTGCTTGTTTTGACTTTGTGACTTTGTGATTTGACCTGTGCGGCGGTTTTATTGTGTCGGTGTAGACTTATAAGCCTACAGAACAAAACAGCCTTAAAACGCCTTTGGCAGCGTTGCATAAAATGGGGATAATATGCCCTTGCAAGTCGTGGAAGCTGTCGCCAGTTCTGGAGAATTCAACAGAACGCACGCCGCCCCAACTGGGTACACTTGTACACCTAAAAAGGCACAAAGTCTTATATATAAGCATAGCATTGTTATATTAATTTTTCAAGGTACATAAAGAAAAGCATATAAATATATACGCTTAGTGCTTGCGGCTGGAATCGAACCAGCCAAACCAGAGCAAGCCAAAAAGGGCGCAGATTGTACGCCCTTAAAAAGCTAATTCATTATTTTGTTTTTTATTTGTTTTAAAAGCTTTTTATCAATTTGATAATTTTCCACTCCTCGCATTTTTAAGACATAGGTACTTATGTCTTTATAATACAAATCAACAATTCCTTCTCTGTTGTGCCAGTCGTTTACATCTCCTTGCCAGCATTTTATTCTGTGCTCTTCTTTTTGCCTTGCGATTTCTACACTTTCGGCAAAATCTTTTTCTATATTTATTTTATCATTCAAAAACCTGTTTATTAAACCCTTAAAGGTTTTTAAATCTGATTTATATATATAAATTATATATAATTTTCTATAAATTTCTTTGCTTCTCTCGGTAAGCAATATATCTTTTTCTTTTTCTGCTTTAATCTGTTCTAACTCTGCCGCAGTTCTTCTTGTATACGTTCTCTTTTTTCTGTTAGATATAATTTCATCGAATTCTTTAACCGTAAAGTTTAATACTGCATTTTCTTCTATACAATAAAAATCTGTTTCATTGTAAATTTTTCCTGTATGATGCCAGGAAGACCACACCAGAAAATTCTCTTTCAATTCTTTTAATGTCATTTTTTTAAAATCCATTTCTGTTTTTTTATCAGCGTGCCAAAAAATGTTATCTATCTCTTCTAAAATAGTGGTTTTAGTCCACTTATACATAGGTTTTTCACCTTGCGAATACGCCCAAACGGCGTTGTTACTCATTTGATTTTTATAATATCCTGCCATCTTTTTAAATCTCCTTTACTTTTTATATTTTATATGCTATTATAACAAAGACATTTGTTGTTGTATATTTTTAGGACAAGTGCTATTTTGAATGGTAAGAGAGGAAGTATATTGTACTTCCTCTCTTTTATTTTAGCAAGCCGGGGAATCGAACCCCGGAACCGCACCGCCTATGTCTGCTTGATTTTACAAATCTTTTTTTCTACCTACATCTTCTACGCTGTGCGAATATCCGCACATTGTATGGAAAGCCTCGCCATTATCTTCTGGGACTTCATAACCATTCACGCGGAGAAGGTCTGCGGCGGTCTGCAAATAAGCGTTTCCATAACCGTATTTAATGCTGCTTTTGAATTCTTCACCATTTACAATAACTGTTGTGGTGTGGTATGTGTTGCCATACGACTTCTGAAACCATCTTTTTCCAAAAATTTCCAATTCATTAATCTTTTTCATAACCTTGTACCATTTCGCCGACTGTGATATAATCGGCTTACCTTTCTTTTTGATTGGTGGCGGTTCGTTCTTGGTAGGAGTGACCGCCTTTTTGTATGTCCTCTTGACAGTTATTATAATAAACCTAAAACGGTTTAAAGTCAATAGCTAAAATAAACTTTTTTTAGATTATTTTTTAATTGACTTTATAAGCCACAAATTATATAATGTAAGAAAAAAATATAGGAGGGTACAAAGCTATGCTTGTATATAAAATAGATGTGCTTGATACGCTTAAAGAAAGTGGCTATAATTCCACACGCATATTAAAAGAGAACTTAATCAGCCAATCAGCAGTGCAGAAGATACGCAAAAATGAAATGGTGGGAATTAAGACAATAGAAAAGCTATGTGAGTTGTTGGATATGCAACCGGGAAACATCATTAAATATGTAGAGAAAAAATAAACCAAAAAAGTTTAAAAAGTGTTGACAATAAACGATAAATGGTTTATTATAATGGCAGAAACAAAGAAAGGGCAGCCGAAAGGCTGAAAAGGTGGATATATGAAAGCTATTAAAAGAACCAGATTGGCAGAAATGCCATTTGATAAGTACAACGACGAAGACGGATTTGTTCACGCTACAGGTGATATTGTCACATTAGAAGATGGGACAGAAATTTTAGAATATGAAGACTGTATCTTTGATGATGCTGATAACTGCATCTATGAGGACGAAGATACAAGCTTAGAAGAGTAAAATTAATATATTTATTAATATAGCCTTAAAATTGGAGGATAAAAATTATGAGATATTTAACAGTTAGAAGAAACAAGAACGGAGAACCAAATAAAACAGATTTAAAGAGCCTTAAAAAGTTCTTTACGAGTGAAAACGTGGGAAAATATGCAGATTATGATAGTTATTTATTTGCAGTGGAGGAAACAAAGAACGCCGGCAAGGAATTTATTGGATATACGTTTAAAATAGCAACAAAGGCGGAGAAATCCGGCGGATGCGATTATTATTTTGGAGAAGTTCTTGATACTGGGGATAAAGTTGTTATATCTACAGAGAACGGATACAAAAATTTGGCACAGGCTTACAATAAAGCCTTAGAGATAATCAAGAAAGAGTTTTAAAATTGAATAGATAAAATTAAAAGGGGAGCGTTAAGTTCCCCTTTTTTGCACGCCTTGCGTTGCGGTTAAAAAAATACAAAAACGTATATTTCAATACATCCGATGTTATTGTTTAAAAATACAAAATAGCATATTTCAATACATTTTTTGTTACTGTTTATGCTTAACATAATAAACAGATTTTTACATTATGTCAAGCTTAAAATTAAAATTGACTTTATAATATATTTATGCTATATTATTTTAATAATTAAATATATAAGATTTACACCCGATAATATTAAAAATATTATTGGGTTATTTTTATGTTATTAGTATATATTACAATAAGCTGGATAAGCTCCAGCAGAAAGGGGAACAGATGGAGAAAGTACAGGAAGCACCAGAAAGTCAAGAAATTTTTGAAAATGAAATTGATATGTATTTCAAAAGATTTTGCAAAGATGAAAACGTTGAAGATATGGCAGCGGCTCCGCAATCCCTTTTTTATGCCGCCTTGATTTATGTATATAACAATACTTTTAAAGGCACTAATAGGTTAAAATTAAAGGGTAAATTACAGGGATATAATAATAATAATTATAATAATCAATATAGTAATATAAATAATAGTAATTGTAATAGTTATAATTATGAGTATCTTAATTATATAGCAGATTATTATATATATATGTGTTATAAGTATAATAAAATATGTACTATATCAGGATATTGTAAATTAACTGGTATAAGAGAAGATATTGTATATAATTGGGGAAATGAGAGCAGAACGCCACAACTAAGTACATCGGCAAACAATTTATATCAAAAACTGTCAAAAGATTATGAATCTAGTGGAGAGGCTCGGCTCTGGTCCGGTAAGAACCCAGTCGGACAGCTTGCGGTCATGAATCGTCGTTTTGGTTGGAATCTTCCAGGCGTCAGCAGAGAAAGCAGCAATAAAACACCTCTTACAGCCGCAGAAATACGCCAGCAATTGAGCCAAAACAATACACAATTAACCGATAAACAGCAGATAAACGCTGTAAACAATTCAGACACAATTTAAACCACTTGAAAACCGCTTAAATACTGGGTTTGTGAGTGCTAAGCATTTAGATAACGCTGATAAATTAAGGTTTATCGGCGTTATTGTATGGATATTGTGTTAATTGTGTTAATTGTTTGAGAATATGGCATAAAATAGACACGATTACACGGATAAGGGCGGAGGGGGTTTATTTACCTCCGGAACACGCCCCAACTAAGTCGCTCAATTATCCAAAATAACAAAAAGCCCTTATATATTAATATATATTTATATTATTATCACCACATAATACACATATTATATAATTATATATAAATAATACCTAACTATTAATCATATAATTAATACTAATAAATCACTTATATATTTAATTAAAAATAATCCAATTAACATCTATACATTTAAGCTAATTAGGTGTATAATAGACACATATTAATTAATCACAAGATATTCAATAAACACATCAGAGAATCAGCTAGTCGGCTGAATAAATTCCAAAAAATTTTAAAAAACAGAAAAAGAGTTAGGAGTTATAAATGCAGGGCAATGAATACCAAAAATTGGCAATGCGTACTAACGATAAAATGGCTCATCATAGATTAAGTACTGAATTGACTGGTAAGTTTTCGCTTAGCCCTCTAGCAGAAAGCAATGCTAAGTGTAGCAACATAAATGACATAGCAGGACTTCTTAATGGTGTCTTAGGCTTAACTGGTGAAGCTGGAGAAGTATCAGACCTTGTTAAAAAGGGTATATTCCACGAAAAAGGCATAGACTTAGAACATCTTAAGAAAGAGTGTGGCGATGTTTTATGGTACGTTGCTATGATTTGTGAAGCTTGCGGTTTTAATCTTGATGATGTAATGCAGACAAACATAGATAAACTTATAGCACGTTATCCGGACGGTTTTGACACTTACAGAGCTAATCACAGACAGGCAGGTGATAAATAATGGGTAATCAGGATAAGCACTGTTACCAGTGCAAACATAGACATAAGTTATATTGTGAAAAGCCTTGTAATGCCTGTAATGGCAATCCAAATGTTGTAAAAGGCAAGGATAACTTCACAGAGCTTGAAACAGCAAATAAAAATGCAGTACTCTTTGAAACAAAAGAATAGCATATTGCCCCTTAGCCAAGTGGTCAAGGCACAGGATTTTGATTCCTGTATCGTGGGTTCAAATCCCACAGGGGTAGTTCAAGTGTTTAATTACACTTGTGCCTTTACAGGACTTATTGGTTTACTAGCATTAAGTTCTCCTTTCACCTCATAGCAAGAGCTGTTAAGGACCGTCAGAAAGTCCGTGAGGTTTTACGCATATCCCACACAAATATGCGTAGTAATTATTTCAAATATTTCATAATCAGCAGTTATCCTTAAGGGATAGACAGCGAGCGAAGCCACTTTCTTTGAACAGCCAAACTGCACGGGCGTAATCACTTCCATCCAGCTTTGCCACGACCTGTTATAGGTGTCATAGCCTATACTGCTGTTAAGACTAGCACTTTATATCCACTCAAAACAATATTTTTAAGCGTATAAATGACCTCCAAAGTGATTTATAAATGTGAATTGTTTAATCTCTCTGTGCTAGTCTTTTTTATTTCAACTTGTCAGAAATTCTTACAAGTTGACGGATAGTAGTTCAGTTGGGAGTAACGCTTGATTTATTCAAGTAGTCACAGGTTCAAGTCCTGTCTATCCGATTACAACAAACTAGGTGATGCAGACCGAAAAGCACTTCCGCTGTGCCTGTTTGTTGTTTTTATTGATTAAGCGGAGTGTGTATCACAGGCATACATAAATAATATCAAGCGGAGGTATTCAATATGGCAACAATCAGAGTGCATAAAACAAAAAATTACACAGTTATGAGTAATACTCATTTAAGGGATAAGAGCTTAAGCTTGAAAGCAAAAGGATTATTGTCTGTAATGCTTTCATTGCCCGATAATTGGGATTATTCAATAGCTGGGTTAGTTGCAATAAGTAAAGAGAATGAAACAGCTGTTAAATCGGCTTTAAATGAGTTAAGGGATAATAATTATGTTGTGGTTACTAAGGAAAACCCGACAAAAAGCAATGGTGGAAGAATAAAGTACACCTACGAGGTTTACGAAGAACCATATAAACAGAAAATAGAAAAACAAGATACAGAAAATCTAGGGGTTGAATGTCAACAGGTAGAAAACCACGGACAATTAAATACTAATGAATTAAGTACTGATGAATTAAATATTAATATACAAAATACTAATGAATTAAATACTAAAAGTAATTCTCTTAACAGAGAACAGTGCAATTCTTTTTTACCCAAAGATAAAAAAGCGAAAGAGTTTAAGCCGATAAGCGAATACTCTCAAAGTGATTGGGAAGTTGCCGAGGAAAGAATGATAAGTAGAGCTGGCAAGATAGCTTATGATTGGACTAATGATAAAACGCTCAAAGAAAATGTAGAAGCATTCTTTAAATACTTTTTAGATAAACACGGAGAATGTACTGGGAAATATCATTACCCATTAACGGACAAGGTTCTATCAAGAGTGGTAGATAATTTAACAAAAGAAACCGACATAGAGCGTGACGGATATACAGATACCTATTATGCGGCTATAAGTGATATGGACGATAATACAGACTACAAGATGTTAGTTGATGAATATTTCAATACAAAGTTTTCAGCACAATGTGATTACAGCTTAGTTCACTTTTCTTCTGAAAAGGTTTTGATTAATATTATGAACCACACTTGTAAGAGCAGTTGGTGCGAAAGTAAGGAGTGATTATTATGGCTATGGGAGTACACCCACTAAACAAAGATAAGTTTTATGAAGCGATTAACTTATACATATCGGGGCAGGCTTCACAGGTAAAGGCGGCAAAAGTAGCAGGTTGCAGCGTGCCGACATTTAAGAAATATGCTAACAAGATATATGGCGGCGAGGAATTACCGGATAATTTATGGGGGAAGAAGTGATATGTGCGAATTTTGCAAAAACTGGCATGACAAAAATACAATTTGCGGAGCAGACATAAAAATTCATAAATGCGCAAATGAAACAAATTTGACAGAAGCACGGATTTTGAAGAACACAGGAGACGATAAACCGAGTGTTGTTATTATTGCACACACAGCGGCTATGGGATATTTTAATATTGTGTTTTGCCCTATCTGCGGTAGAAAGTTAGTGAAAGAATGAATGAAACTATTTTATATATTTCAAAATCAGAACAGGATATACGAAGCTTTCTGAAATATCTTCAATCAAAGCTAAAAGCAGAGCAAAGGGAATGTACCCTAGATGAAAAACACGATATTTTAAAAGTCCCCAAATATTACGATATTGTCGGGAAGAGTATTCATGGAAATATGCTTGGTGTAGGCTACGGATATTGCAAATATTATTGCTTTTCAGAAGCGTATGATAGAAATAAATACAGCAACACAGAAAATGAAAAGCTTAAAGAAATTCTTATGCATACAAGAGAGGGTGCGGAGAGAATATCGGGGCTTGATATTTTATGTATGCTAGGGTTAGTTTGAAAAGGTTGGTGGAATGATGATTAAAGAAGCATTGTTGGACAGTTCAAAAGGATATGTCAAAGTTTTCTTTGATGGTAACCCAGTTGATAGTATATATACTGTAGATGGCATTACAGACGATGAGTCAGGAATGAAAAAGATACAACTTACTTTTTTAGTGAAAGAAGTACTTTTTAAAGAATAACCGAAGAGTTTACTAATTTTGCAAAAGGGGGATTACTATGAAACATCAAAAAGAATGGCACACTTGTGACAGGTGCGGGAAAGAAATGACATTTTACAATGAGAAATACGCTCATTTTAAAACAGAAGAATTAGAGCCTTTACACGAGAAAACTACATACACGGCAGAGGATTTAGCAAAACAAACACTCCCAATGGCTATATGGAGAAACGAACACAGATATGATTTATGTTTTAAGTGCAGGAGAGAATTTGAGAGGTTTATGAAGAATGAATAATTGTAATCTTACCACTTGCCGATACAATGCAGACGGAAAATGCACGAATGAGGAAAAGAGAGAAGAATGTGTAAGAGTTTCAAAGGCTGTGCTGATGATTGATGGTTTGGCTGATATAGAAGCACCAGATAATCAATGGATTAAGAAGAAAAATCCATTTAATGTTTGCGACACAAATCCTAATTGTGAGTGCGACCCTGAAACTTGTGGATTTGCTGTTGAATATTCCTCATTTGAAGATATTAGCAAAGGAATACATAAATATATGTGCGGTCGTTATAAATGCAAATATCAGAAGCGGAAAGGCGTTTTGTGAAGATGATATATGTACATAATGAACAGACAGTAAGAACATTACAATGGGAATTGAATAAATTTTTGTCAGAAAATAAAAATGATATATTAAAAATTGACAGAAGAGGATTACCAATATTAGTTGAAATGAAAAATGGAGATACAGTTTTATTTATGACATTTATTGTTTTTCATAAGTGGGAAATTGGAAGAAGAAATTATAAAATAATTTAATGATATTACCGGCTAACAAATGGAGCTAGTCATTACATTACTTTAAGGAGCGAGATTATGAAAATATCAGAAATGAATAACTGCATTGAGAAAATGCGTGAGTGTTACAAGTTTGAGGATGATAAAACGGAAATAAGACTTGGCAATATACCAAGTGGTGGCTGTGACAGATGTGTAACTGTCGGTGCAAGGGATGAAAACGGAACACAGATTGAAATGACAAGATATGCGGATGAACTGAACAAGGAGTGAGATTATATGTTAATAGTCGCATTACAAGATGATGTAGATAACCTATATGCTATATGGAATACAGTTACGGACAGATTTTTGGGTGTTAATTTGGACAGAGACTTTGCAATGGACGCAATAATACAATATAAGCATTGTTCTATAGCAGAAGCTAATTCAAGACTAGACAACCCACAACCATTTTCTGACATTGCTAAGGCTATTTGCAATAGCAATATTAAAAGTGCATTAAATGTACTACGCACAAGATGTCACGAAAGTGCAAGAGACAGTTTTGATAAAGGTAATTATGGAATTTTACATATAGTTACAGCAGATGAATTAAAATAAGCAAAATTACCGGCTAACAAATAGAGTTAGTCGCTACCCTAAAACAGTTATAGGCAGAGGTCTATAAGCACCTTTGCTTTTTAAAAGTGGAGGTGCTTTTCTTGAATTCTGAATTAAATCAACTGATAGATGATTGCGAAAAATACATATCCCAAAATGGAATAGATGAAAATATTATAGAAACCTACTACAACGTGTGCCAGCTTGCCAAGAATGAGGGCGAAATTGACACAATGTTAAAATGTACGGCTAGGGCAAAAGAACTCATAGAAAAGGCTTGTATGCGTGATATAGGCATAGATATTTTTGAACTTGAAAAATATACATTCAACAACAATATAGACAATGATTTAGTTAATAGATATTTTGATACCTTATTACTTGAAGCTCCGCACTTATTTCACAGCTATTTGCTTTATCTTGAAAAAGACAGAGAAGAGAGTGAAAGATTTTATCAGCCAAAAATGAAACAGCTTAATAAATACGGGCTTATTCAAGCTATGCAAGATTTGGAAGACGACAAATATAATAGATTATGTATTTCTATGCCACCAGGAACGCAAAAAACTACACTAGAAAAATTTTTTTGCTCTTGGATAATTGGCAAGCACCCTAAAGATTACAGCCTTTTCTTTTCTCACAGCAACGAAATTACAGGAAAGTTTTATAAAGGAGTGCTTGACATAACAACAGATGATAAAGAATATAAATGGAATGTTATTTTCCCTAATTTACCATTACAAAGCACAAATGCACAGGCACAAGAAGCTAATTTCGGTAAATACAAAGCATTTTCAAGTATTCAATGCTCATCAATAGGAGCTAAGAATGCTGGTAAGGTTAGAACTAACCGTTATTTATATTGTGATGACCTTATAGGTTCTATTGAAGAAGCACTTAATCCAATAATTCTTGAAAAAATATGGAGAATTTATGGAGTCGATTTAAAGCAAAGAAAGCTAAACGAACAAGTAAAAGAAATAATTATAATGACCAGATGGAGCACAAAAGACATTATTGGACATATTATTGAGCTTTATGGAAACGACCCAAAGTTAAAAATTATTTCGATTCCAGATATTGACCCTAAAACAGGGAAAAGTAATTTTGACTATGAATATAATGGAATGTCGGTGGAATTTTTTAATGATCAAGCACTGACAATGGATGATATATCTTATAGATGTCTTTATAAGCAAGATCCAATAGAACGTGAGGGATTGCTTTATCCAGAAAACAAAATAATGAGATATAAAGAACTTCCTAAAACACGAATTAAAAGAATTACTGGACAATGTGACACGAAATCCTCTGGTACTGATTTTTATGTGTTCCCTTGCCTGGTTGAATTTGAAGGATATGAGGGAACGTATTACTGCACTGATACTATATGCAACAATTCGGCAGATTACGAAAAACAATATGAAAATTCAGCAAATTTAATTGTCGATAATGAAATACAAGATTGCGATTTTGAAGCTAATCAAGGCGGAGATAGAGTTGCAAATGAAGTCAGAAAACGAGTAGAAGAAAAAGGCTGGTTATGCAATATATCAGACACTGCAACTGAAACAAACAAAGAAGCAAGAATATTTCAATGTTCTAGTTGGGTATTGCAACATATTGTGTTTAAAGATAGAAGCCTATATGAACCCAAGAGCGATTATGCAGAGATGATGAGTTGGTTATTGAAATATTCAGTATCTGGTAAAAATTTGCACGATGATGTACCGGATGTTTTTTCAAATTTTGCATTAAGAATGAAAAGAGGAAATAGAGTAAAAAAGACAGTAATTATGTCAAGTCCAGTATAACAGGAGGGAATTTATGGTAACAAAGGAAGTTTTATCACAGTATTGCGACTTACAGGAAGAAGTAAAAGAAGTAAGACTAAAGATAGAACGACTTGAAAAAGATATAAGTAAAATTGAAGCTGGAGAAATGGTTATAGATTCTGTTAGCGGTGGCAATGGTGGCAAACAGCATTTTAAGATTGAAGGCATACCATTTCCAGAGTACAGCAGAAAGAAAACACTTCTTTATGCTAGAAAAGCCACATTGCAGTTGCTTGAAGATGATTTGTTGGAAAAAACCAATGAGGTTGAAGAATTTATTGCAAGCGTTGACGATAGTAGAATAAGAAGAATAATCAATCTTAGATTTTTAGAAAATAAGACTTGGATTCAGATAGCACATATCATAGGTGGCAACACAGAAAGTAGTGTAAAAATGGCTTTTCAAAGATTTATTGAAAAAAATTAAAAGATGTTACGATTGTGACGAAAAAATTATGTATTATTACAATGAGCAAAGCAAATTTCATAAACATGTATAATCCTTATCGAAAAGCATCGTCATTTAATTATGGCGGTGCTTTTACTATGTAACGAGGTAACAATATGATTTTTTATACAAACAAAGACAAGTCAATTATGTGTCCGAATTGCCATAAGTTTTTGACTAAGGCAGACAGCAAAGACCCACGAACACATAAATTAGCGTGCAAGCATTGCCACAAATGGATATGGTATGTACCTAACGATGATGATGATTTTCAAATTAAGGAAATACCACAAAGCAGAAGTTCAAGCGGTATGACATTTTATTAGAGGTGTAGATAATGCAGACAGGAAGAATTGCTATTTATACAGGTGCAAAAGAAATAACACCTGACAATATAATACCAATTTTGCGTGAAGCAATTTTGGAACATGATATTAATTCCAACAGAATACAGTTTCTTCTTGATTATGACGCAGGAATACAGCCAATAGTTAGGAAGAACCCAAAGACTTACAGACCAGACATTGACTGTGAGTGCTGTGACAATGTGGCTAACGAGGTCACAGAGTTTAATTTAGGTTTTAAGTGGGGAAATCCTATAACGCTAGTTCAAAATGGCGACAATGAGGATTCTAATTTCACAGAAGCTATAGCAGAATTAAACAGTTGTTACGAATCACAGAACGCAAGACAAAAGCAACAGGAGCTTGCAAGATATGTTGAAATCGGCGGTGTTGGCTATGTCCTTATTGATGTGAATACAGAATATGAAGATGGGGAAAGCTATTTCACATATGATGTATTAGACCCAAGAACAACATTTGTTGTAAGGTCAACAGCTTATAGTGACAAGAGGGTTATTCTTGCAGGCACTTATATCAAAGACAAACATAACGGTGCAAGATATTACACCTGTTTTACAAAAGATATTCGTTATGAAATTACGGATGGGATAAAAATCACAAACGGACCAGAAAAAGGAAAAACAAAATGGGGATTTTTAGAGAGAAGTGGGGAAGAGAATCCATTACATAAAATTCCTATTATTGAATATACAAGGTCATTTGATAGAATGGGCTGTTTTGAACGGCAAATATCTGAAATGGATAACTTAAACCTACTCATTTCAGATTTTACCAATGATGTCGAACAGAACACACAGGCGGTATGGCACACAAATGATGTTGATTTCCCAGTTGAACAGGAAACAACAGTTGATAAAGACGGAACACCACATATCACTGAAAAAGTAAGGAAACCAAAATCTGGAGAATGGATGCAGACCTACACATCAGCAGATGGCAAAACTCCAATAGTTGAGCCACTTGCAATTAATTACGATTACACAGGTATGCTTAACAATATCCAATCAAGGCGACAGATAATCTTGCAGAAATGTAATGTGCCACAACGAAATGATAATAGCGGTGGCAGTACAGGAGTTGCAATGTCGGACGCGACAGGCTGGTCACAGGCTGAAACAGCAGCGGCAAAACAGCAATTAATTACTGATGGCTGCAAAATGGAAGAGATAAAAGTTGTTCTTGCAGCTATCAAGCTGTCAAACAATGTTGGTAGCAGTAACCCATTACTTAAATTAAAGGCAAGAGATGTAAAGCCTAACATTAAACGGCAAAAAACTTATGAAATGTCAACCAAGGTTAATGCTATGGCGACATTGATAAGCCACGGATTTAGTCTTAAAGATACAGTTGATGCAATTCCATTTTTTGATGACCCTAACGATGTTGTAGCGAGAAGCGGAAAGATGGTTAAGGCATATCAAGACAGTATAATTAACAAAGACACACAGAACCAAGCAGAGGGCGGAGATGGCGAACAATCGCCTAACAAAGACCGCACAATGCAAGACTTATCAGACCAGACAGAAAATAGTCCAGTTATAGATAAGAGCAGAACAGATAAATAAATTGATATTGAGCCACAGGGTAGAAATGCCTTGCGGCTTTTTATATGCCCTAGAGAAAGGGCAATACAAATATCGCAAGAAGTTGAGAGAACAACAAAAAACGCAGAAAGCAGAGGTAAAGAAATTATGGCAGATGTAACTAACACAACAACAGAACCAACAACTAACAATGAGCCACAGAATGAAGAACAGACACCTAGCGTAGAAGAACTTATGGCACAGCTTGCTAGTGAAAGAGCTGAAAAAGAGAAGTATAAGAATGCTTCTGATAAAGCCAGTTCAGAAGCAGCTAAGTACAAGAAAGAACTTCGCTCGAAGCAGACAGCAGAAGAACAGGAAGCGGAAGCAAAGGCGGAAGCTGAAAAGTTGCAGGCCGAAAAGTTCGAGAACATGAGCAAAGAACTTAATCATATGAAAGCTGTCAATGCTTATCAGAAAGTTATAGGTGATGGAAAGGATATTGATTCTTTGATTGAGGCGGTTACAGATGCAGACCATAGCCTTATAGCAACTGTAATTGCTAATGAAGTGCAAAGACAGGTTAAAGAAGCTAAGGCAGAGTGGCTTAAATCAAGACCGGCTATTAATGCAGGCGGTGGAGAAGAAAGCACGATAACACAGGAACAGTTCAATAAGATGAATTACCACGAAAGAGTGGAATTCAAAAATAAGAATCCAGAACTTTATAAGAAGTTCACAGAGTAGAAAACGGAGGTAAACAAACTATGCCACAGACTAAGTTAGCAAATTTAGTAGACCCACAGGTAATGGCTGATATGGTATCAGCTAAGTTACCAAAGAAAATTAAGTTTTCGCCTATTGCAAGAGTTGATACAACACTTGTAGGCAGACCGGGAAGCACTATTGTTGTCCCAAAATACGCTTATATAGGTGATGCACAGGATGTAGCAGAAGGTGTTGCTATGGGTACAACAGTACTTACAACATCTACAACAGAAGCAAAGGTTAAGAAAGCAGGTAAGGCAGTAGAACTTACAGACGAATCAGTGTTATCTGGTTATGGCGACCCACTTGGTACAGCTATCAATCAGATTGCTATGTCAATCGCTGCAAAGGTTGATAATGACAGCTATGACGCACTTTGCACAGCACCTATTGATCACGATGGAACAGCAGCACCTATCAGCTATTCAGCAGTTGTAGCGGCTAATAGCAAGTTTGATGATGAATCAGATTCATCACTTACAAAGATATTGTTCATTAATCCGGCGCAGGAAGCTACATTACTTAATGACGATGATTTCAAGAGCAATGACAAGTACCCACTTAATGTAATTATGAATGGAACTATCGGTTCTATTGCGGGAGCGCAGGTTGTTAAGTCAAAGAAAGTTAAGTTAGTTAAGTATGAGTTTGATGATTCAACAGGAACAATCAATGTTGTAGCTGATACAACAAGCGAGGATGCAACTAATGTTCACCTTGACACAGCACTTGCACATACGCTTAAGCCAAAGGACAAGGAAATCAAGGTAGGTAGCAAGTTAAAGGCTGTTACAACAGAGTTCTACGCTTGTCCTATTGTTATTGTATCAGCAGAAGACCCTAACGAGGACACAGGTGCAGATGGCGTATCAGAGGAAGAGAACGCACTTACAATCTATATGAAGAGAAGCGTTGAGATTGAATCGGACAGAGATATTCTTGCAAAGACAACTGTTATCTCTGGCGATGAACACTATACAGCAGTCTTAAGCAACGATTCAAAGGTTGTTCTTGCTAAGTTCGGAAAGTAAGAGGTGTTTATATGTTATTAAGACGACATAAAATCAACGCCGCAAAGCAGAGCGAAGAAGTAACAGCGGATAATGTAAGACAGGAAGCTGTTTATGGAGATGAGCTTAAATATGAGGAAGAGCAGGACAAGTTCCCTGCTCAACCTACAAGCGATTACACAAAGACAGCTATTAAGCGTATGCCAACAGCGGACTTGCAGACACTTGCCTTAGAACAAGGTATTGAGAACGCAATGGAGCTTACAGGAGCAGAACTTAAAGAACTGTTAATTGAGAAATTAGGGTTATAGGAGCTGAAATTATGGAATACACCACATTAGAGCAAGTTAAAATCAGACTTAAACAATTTCATATTGAGACAGTCACAAATGATGATGATACAACATCTGATGTGGTAGTGTTCGATAACAAAGAAGATAATCCAGTAATCGAACAGCTTATTAAACAGGCTACAGAAGATGTAAAAGCAAAGAGGTGTTATCCCGACAGCTACACAGATGAAATGATAACCGAGGACTTGAAGAAATTTGAGAGTGTTATCGTTAATCTGGCTGTCTACGACCATTCACAAGCAGGCGAAAACTTTATGTCTGCCTTAAGCGAGGGTGGTGTCAACAGAACTTGGAGAAATAGAGACAGCTTATTTGTTGGGGTATTTCCGTTTGCCAAAGTGTTATAGCTTATCTACCAAGTTGTAGAAAAAGTAAATTATCTGTAATGCAGATAAGGCTATAGAAGATTGTGCGTTACCAATATGGTAGCAGGCGGCACACATTAAGGGTGGTGGGCGGTGTGCCATTATTAATTATGAAAGGCGGTATATCAATGCCAATAGCAGTAATTATAAGCATTATTTCAGTTGCTTTTTCCGTCTTTTTCGGACTGTTTACGTTGGGATTTAATCTTAAGAACAACAAAAAGTCTGACAATGCAGAACTTACAGAGCGTGTAAAGGAAAATACACGCATAAATATGAAACTTGACACAATATCAAGCAATACAACAGAGATAAAGAATGAAGTTACAGAAATGAGAAAAGAACTTAATTCTCACGATAACAGGATTATTAAGGTTGAGGAAAGTGTAAAGTCGGCACACCACCGAATAGACGGATTGGAAGCACGACTTAATGAAGATAAGGAGGTATAGCAGAATGGATATAACATCAGTATCAACAGTAGTTGCAATCGTTGTAATAACATATCTGATAGGTTTAGGAGCCAAAGCAATTCCACACATTAAGGATAATTACATTCCTATAATCGTAGGCGTTGCAGGCGGTATCTTAGGCGTTGTAGGTATGTATGTAATACCGGACTTTCCGGCAAATGACATTCTTAATGCAATCGCAGTAGGAATTGTGTCCGGATTATCAAGCACAGGCATTAATCAGATTTATAAGCAGGTAAAGAACAATGCTTGACATTAATAAGCAGGCTATGAAGTATTCACTTCAAGGACAGACAGTAACCATCTATGAAAGAGATGAAGACGGCAATATTCTATATGAGGGATATACCGACACAGATGGCAACTTCATTCCTTATCTTGATGATGAGGGAAATAAGATACCCAAAGTTCTTGAAGAGAAAACAGGTTTTTCAGAGCCGGTCGATTTCAAAGCAAACATATCATTCAGCGGCGGAGAAGCACAAAGCAAAGAATACGGCTTTGATACGGCTGATTTTGACGCTATTTTGCTGACAGATAGGGATACATTACCTATTCAAAAAGGCGACCTTATATGGCTTGATAGCAAGCCTACATACACATCTGACAGTCTTGTTGATGAAACATCAGCAGACTTCACGATTGTAGGTATTAAGCCAGCATTATATTCAACTAAGTATATGCTTAAAGCAGTTGTAAAGTAGGTGCATTATGGCAAGACATACAATTAATATATCTTTGTCTGAAAAGTCTGTAAATGAAGCTATCAGACAGCTACAACAGTATAAGCAGAGTTTACAGTATAAATGCGAATTGCTTGTTGAACGACTAGCAGAATTAGGCGACAAAGCAGCAATTATAAGTGTTAATGAAAGTCCATTAGGTAGGACAGTAACATTGAGAGTTGACAGAAAGCCTATTCAAGATGGCTACCAAGCTATTTTGATTGCTACCGGTAAAACTGTTGAGGTAGAAGATAGAGAACCATTTTACACACTATTAGCGATTGAATTTGGTGCTGGTATTTATTACAACAGCGGCAACGAGAACCCAAAGGCTAATGATTTCGGCTTGGGCGTAGGAACATATCCAGGACAAATCCACGCATTCAGCGACGGTTGGTACTACTTAGGTAACGATAATCAATGGCACTACACGCACGGCGTTAAAGCTACAATGCCTATGTACAACGCCACAATAGAGATTATTAATCAGTATAAGCGGATAGCAAGAGAGGTGTTTAGTTAATGGCAAATGCAAACGATTGGGCGATAGACCTTGAGAATACAGTCACAGCACTTGTCAAGGCTAAAACCCTAACACAGCTTAAAAAGACATATCCAAAGATAGTCATAACCAATGAGGGGGAAAACAGCGGTCAAGCAGCATTCCCAACAGTATACATTCATTTACTGCCAGCAGTTGAGCAAGGACAAACACTTGACGGACAGACAATTAACGCATTGTTAGCAACATTTCAAGTGGATGTTACCACTAACACAAGCAAGTCCGATTGTCGTAAGGTTATGGCAGTAATTACAGATACATTTAAAACAATGAGATTTCAAGGTAACGCAATGCCGGAATTTTCAATCAGCAATAAAGTACATAAAAGTACCGCTAGATTCAGAAGAATGATAGCGGCAAATGACAGATTAATGTAACAAAGAGCAGAAATGCTCTTATTTTTTTGCAAATTTTAGGAGGTAAGAAGATATGGCAGATACAGTAGCAGGATTAAGCGCACTGGGAATCACGTTTAGTTATGGTGTTGAAACTACAACAGGTACTAAACCAACAGCGTTTAAACTTCTTCATAGAATCAATTCTATTGATGAGATTACAGTAACCCCAGAGGCTATAGATGCATCAGCACTTGAAGATTTACAGACAAGAAACATTGCAGGTAGAGATACAGTTACAGATACAGTTGCGGTAACGGTTAATAAGACAGAAGCTACAATCAAAGAGTGGAAAGACCTTATTACAGAATATAAGGCTTTAACTGGCGGTAAGAGAATGTGGTTTCAGGAAATTACTCCGGGCATAACAGATGCAGAGTTTTTTGTTGCACAGCCGCCTTCAAAGTTGCCAATTACAGGCAAGGAGCAAAATTCACTTCTTACAATGGCTATCAACCTTATTATTGAGGATATGGTAGGAACAGATACAGCAGTAACCCCAACATCGGGGGAATAATGAGCTATTCGACTAAATCAAAAAAGGCTGTGTCGGATAGCGTAGAAAACGCCAAAACAGCCGACTACACATCATATCTTGATGATGTAACAGAATAATTATTAAAAAAAGTAGGTGCGGTGTAAAATCCGCACCTTTCCCTATATGGACGATAGGGTGGGAAAGGGTAAAAATTATGATGAATATTGATGTAAACGGAAAAGAATACAAAGTTGAGTTTAGCTTCGGTGCAGCAGAATGCAAGGAAATTGTGCAGAAAATGTTTTCTGTCGTTAATGGTTCTTACTTACTTGCACAAACGGATAAAAGCGTTGCACAGGCTTCCTTTGATGGATTAGCAAATATGACAGCAGATGTGCCAGAGATTTGTATTTTAGCCATTTATGCAGGCTGTATTGACAATAACCCTGTAACTATGGATGAAGCAAAGGAACTCACTAGAGCATATATTACAGAGAAGAGAAAGACAGATAAAAGTTACGGATATAGAACATTGTTCGAGGAGATTAAGAAAGCGATGGAAGATGATGGTTTTTTCGAGCTGTCGGGAATAACAGCGATGTTAGAGGAGATGGCGAACAATGTGGAAGAAGCGACACAGGAACAGAAGAAGCCGACAGTAGTTCCACAAGACCACAAGAAAAAGCAGACTTCCACAAAATAATCTGGGAAGAATACTTTGTTTTAGCCAGTTCACTAGGCGTTAGTTATTCAGACTTTCTTAAAATGACACCTAAAAAGCTATGGGCTGTTGTAGAGGGTAAGAAACTTGAAAGGCAACGAATGGATTCAGATATATGGCTTGCGATAGGTAGTTACATACTCCCAGCAATCAAGATAGGTGTTAGAAGTGGTGCTTGGGGTAAAGGCGAGCTTGAATACCCGGACAAGCCTATTTATAGAGATATTAACAAAAAAGAGAACAGCAAAGATGAAATACAAAGAAAGAGAGAAGAGTTTGTTTTGAATATGAAAATACGAAAAGCAAACTGGGATTTAACACACCCTAAAAATGATAAGCCGGAGGTATAAGCGTGGAATTAGATTCATTAGAAGTCAAAATTACCGGTACTGCCACTAAAGCTATCAATTCTGTTGACAAACTGATAAATCAGCTTACAAGGCTGTCAACATCACTTGCAACTGTGAATGGCTCATCACTAAGCGGTCTTGCGAGTGGTGTTAATCAGTTAGGTTCTGCTATGCAGAATATGAACGCAGGAACAGCGGATTTTACAAGGCTTGCCAAAAATATCACAAAGATAGGTTCTGTTGATTCAGTTGCACTAACTAACACAGCTACATCACTTCAAGCTGTCACAAAGGCAGTTGCAAGCATATCAGCTATTCCGCAAAATGCAACACAGGTCACAGAATTTGCAAAGTCACTTGGTAAGCTAGGCAGTAAAAGTATTGAAAATGCCGTTGTAAACATTCCAAAGCTAGGTAATGCTTTAAATGGCTTAATGACAACGCTATCAAGAGCACCAACAGTAAGTCAGAACGTTATTCAAATGACTAACGCATTGGCTAATCTTGCTAGTCAAGGTAGCAAGGTGGGTACTTCTTCAAACTCACTTCAAAAGTCACTGTATGGCGTTTCTACGAGCGTCAGGACAGCGACTAAGAGCAGTTGGAACTTGGCAAGCGCAATAGGCAAGTTTTATGCCACTTATTTTATGGTAATTCGTGGCAGTAAGAAACTTATAGAAGCTATCAAGTCAACAACAGATTACATTGAAGCTTTCAACTATCAAGCGGTTGCGTTTGGCAAGATTGGTTCGGAATGGGATAAGGATTACGAAAAGTACGGATATGATAATGCTACGGCATATGCAGAAAGTTTTCAAAGCAGAGTAAATGATACTCTTGGAAAGCTATCTGGCTTAAAAGTTAATGTTCAAGGTGGTTTGCTTGAAGAAAGCGGAGCAAAGAACTTAGGACTTAACATACAAGAGATAACGCAGTACGCTTCACAGTTAGCTTCTGTCACTAACTCATTAGGGCAGACAGGTGAAGCAACAACAGCAATAACAAAGTCAATGACAATGCTTGCAGGCGATATAAGCTCACTTTTCAATGTGGACTATTCAACAGTAGCACAGAACTTACAAAGCGGTTTAATCGGGCAATCAAGGGCATTGTACAAATATGGTATTGATATTACCAATGCTACATTAGCGACGTATGCTTACAACTTAGGCATTTCTAAGTCGGTGTCTGAAATGACACAGATGGAAAAACAACAATTAAGAGTGTTAGCAATATTAGACCAAAGTAAAGTATCTTGGGGCGATTTAGCTAATACGATTAATAGCCCATCAAATATGTTACGCCAGTTCAGCAACAATATGAAAGAGGTAGGAATGGTAGCAGGACAGCTATTTATCCCAATTCTTTCAAAGGTTATGCCAATAGTAAACGGAGTAGCTATTGCAATCAAAAGATTATTAGTCAGCCTTGCTTCTTTAATGGGCGTTAAGATTGACTTTGAGAGCTTCGGACAAAGCGGCTATAAAGACACATCAGACGGCTTAGAAGATATTTCAGACGGCTACAAAGATGTAGCTGATTCAGCTAAGAAAGCTACATTATCTCTTATGGGATTTGATGAAATTAATAAATTGCAGGACGATACAAGCTCAAGCAAGGGTTCAAGTGGTGGTGGCGGTGGTAGCACTATTGATTTGACAGACGATATTGCTAAGGCGGCGGCAGAATATGAAGCGGCGTGGAATAAGGCGTTTGCCAATATGGAAAATTCGGCAGTTGCTTGGGCAGACAGAATAGAGAAAGCACTCGAGCCTGTTAAACAGATTTTTAAAGATTTTGCAGTTGGTGATTTCTTTAAGGCGGGGCAAGATACATCTAACCTAGTGGCAGGAATTTTTGATTGGTTTGCAAAAGCTATAGATGATGTTCCGTGGTTTAAAATCGGTCAGAAAATGGGCGATTTCCTTGCAGGTATTAATTGGACTAAGGTGTTTAAATCGGCGGCTAAAGTGCTTGTGCAAGGCTTAAAGGCAGCTATTGAATTATACTTAGGTATGCTATCTAAAGCGCCTATAGAAACACTTCTCATATCGCTTGTGGCAGTTCCTAAAGTACTTAAGGCAATAGGTGGTTCGAGTGTAGTAGCAAGCATAACTAAAACGTACAACAAGCTCAACTCCTTAAGTAAAGCAACAGAAGACGTAGTGTTAGCGACAAAACTATCTAAAATGGGATATGATGAAACAGCAGCTACACTTCTTTCTTTTCACCCTAAACTTGCAAAGGTCACAACAAGCTTTAAGGACTTTGGAAGCGTAGTTAAGGATAAAGGATTATTCACAGCTTTAAACGGCGGAATAACTGCTGTCAGAGATAATATGACACTATTCCAAAAAGCATTACTTGGCGGAGTATCAGCTTTTGGAGAATTTAAACTTATCGAGAGCGGTTTTACTGATATAGTTAGAGGAAGTGACAACCTTGTAGCTTCAATAGCTAAGATAGCGGGTGGTGCGGCTATCGGTGCGGCAGGATTATACACAGCTTTCGGACCGGCAGGATTGGCTATGGCGGCAGTTGTGGGAATTACAGGTGCAATCAAAGGCTTTATTAAAGTCCAAGAAGAAATACCAGATTACTTGTCTGGATATGAGAGCGTAAGAAAAGAAGTTAGCAAGACTACAAGCGAAATAGAAAAGTCTGTAGCTTCAATAGAGGAAACGTGGAAAAATAATTCCTCTGTTGATGAAATAGAAGCATTAAAGACAAAATATTTTGAATTAGCAGACCAAACTAACCTAACAACGGAACAGCAAGAATTACTTAAGGATATAGCAGGTAAACTTGTTGATAAAGTACCAGAATTATCGAAAGCTATAGATACTAACACAGGATATTATTCTGGAAATAGACAAGAAATAGAAAAGCTTATAGAAGATAAAGAAAAAGAATACAAATTAGAAGCTTTAAGAGAAGAATACATTGAATTAGCAAAAGAGGAATACAAAGCTAAGAAAAACTTAAGAGAAATGGAAGATGTACTTGCGGACAGCAAAGATAGACTTAACGAAAAGCAACAAGAATATAACGAACTCACTCACAATGGTGCATTATCTGTGTTAGAAATGACACCACAAGAGGCAGATGCGGTTGCAGGACTGCAAGTAGAAATAAGGCAACTTAATGGCGAAGTAAAAAAGAATCAGACAGAAGTTGATAACGCAAGAGGTGTAGCAGATAGAGCAACAAATGATATGCGTTATTGCTATGAAGCATTGGGAAATACTGCACAAGAAGTTGCGGAAAAGACGCGGCAAGAAGTTAGCAACACAGCTAACACGGCTAAGTCAGAATTTGAAACAGCTAAAAACGAGATTAACAGCAAGATAAATGCGATAGGTACGAACACAGAAAATATATTCTCACGTATGGGAAGCGTTGGTGCTAATGCAGGTTCATCATTAACAAGCAATTTTGCCAATAATATTAACGATATACCATATAGAGCTAGAGATGCCTTTAATGAAATTATCAGCAGAGTTAATGCAGGTGATATAGGTTATGATACTGGTACAGAACTTATGGATTCATTGGCAGATACCATTGATAATAATTCTTGGCGAATTCGCAGAGCTTTAAGTAACTCATTTGAAAGCAATTTTAGCGGTGAAATACTTGATAGTGAGGGAAATGTATCAAGAAGTGCATTTCAGATAAGAATACCTAGAGCATACGCAACAGGCGGTTTTCCAGAGGACGGACTTTTCTTTGCTAACCATAATGAAATGATTGGCAAATTCAGCAATGGTAAGACAGCAGTTGCAAACAACGACCAGATAACACAAGGCATTAAGCAAGCTGTTATTGAGGGTATGTCAGAGGTATTTGCTAATGCAAATGTAGGACAACAAAACGGAAGCATTGTTGTACAGATTGACGGGCAGGAAGTGTTCAGAACAACACAGAGATATGCCAATCAGTATACAGCTATGACAGGACAGCCGGCGTTTAACATTTAATTGAATAATTCAATCCATTGTGATATACTTTAAGCACTATAAAAGCACAGGGGTGTATTACAATGGATAAAAAAGATAACAAAAAGAAGCCACAGGAGATAGTGGTTGCAGTATTGGCAGGAATAGTATTTGTTACAGCGTTATTTATTATTAATAATATAACTGAAAGCGATAATAAAACAATAGCAAATACACAGCCTGCAACTACAACACAAAAAGCTACTGAAAAAACCACGGCGGCTACAATACGAAAGGCAACACAAGATACATATGATAAACTGACAAAATATAAGGCAGGCACTTACAAAGTGGGTAAAGATATTCCAAACGGCGATTACTATTTGCAGTCATTAACAAGCAAAGGTTCAGCTTATTTTGGCGTATATGCAGACAGCAATAAAACCAAAATAAAGTTTAATGAAAATTTCAAAGGCAATATGTTGATAAGTGTAGAAGATGGAGAATATCTTGAACTAAACAAGTGCAATGCGATACCTCTTTTAGAATTCAGACAGTATTACACAACCAAAACTACTCTTGATAATTGTATGTTAGAGGTTGGAATTGACATAGAACCAGGAGAATACAAACTAATAGCTACATCATCAAGAGGGTATTATTGTATCTATGATGATTTAAGGCAAAGTCACATTGTAAGCAATGATAACTTTGACAATCAGACGTATTGCACAGTTCAAAAAGGACAGTTTTTAATACTTAATAATTGCAAAATAGATAAATAAAAAACAGAACAAGTTGGGTAGACCTGTTCTGATTAGCACGTATGAGTGAATGCAAATTAACTCATACCAATAATAACAAATAAATAGCAAAATGACAAGGACATTTCACTTAATCGTGAGGTGTCCTTTTTGTGTGCTTAGAAAGTGAGGTTTTACTATGAATTTTATACAATACATAAAGCAAGCGTGGAAAGCTGGCACTAGTGGCGGTACTCCAATAAGCCCAGACAGACTTAATCATATGGAAGATGGGATTAAGAATAATAACGATATGATAAGCGAGCTGAACAACAATACAACAACAACGTACGAAAATGCTATCATAACATACGCACCTGCTTTGGCACTGGTAAATATAATGCCGGCTAAACTAACCAATACTGTAGCAATTAGGAGCTGGACAACAGTCGCAACTCTGCCTAAGGAATATAGACCGAGTAAAACTATAAAATTTCCGGTCACAGTATATAATCCGGCGGGGTTTGTGGCATATGGACAATTGACACCTAATGGTGCATTACAAATTTATAGTGATACCGAAATTGAGGCAAATCAAGGACAAACATATTACAATTTCACTTATTTTATTTAAGCAATATGTTTATTGAAGATATTGCTGTTTAATTAACTTAATAAATAAAAAATCAAAATGGGTATTGAAATAAAATGTTAGTGGTAGGGACAACTTGAAAATATAAATATATAAAACTAAGGGAACGTATCAGAGATGATATGTTCTTTTTTGTTACCAATTTTTAGGCAGAAAGGGGCGATTGAATGATAAGTGCTGTAATTATCGAGGGAGTGACATTCCCAGTAGCATATAACGGCTACACATACAGTAGAAATAAGATATGGTCTAAAAACACAGGCAGGAACGACTATGGCGAAATGGTAGGCACAATCGTAGCTATCAAAGACAAAGTAGAGCTTCAATTACCGCCATTAACAGGAGAACAGGCATTATTGCTTGATAATGTGATTAGCGACATAGATAACCCATTCCCAACAGCACAAGTCCTGTTCTTAGGCGGTCAACAAAAGGAAATGACAATATACACAGGAGATGTGACATATCCGTATCTCACAAGAGCAAAGAATGAGGATGGATTAATAGTCGGAGCGAAATTAAGTTTAATTCAGAAATAAGGAGATTAACTATGAAAATAACAGGAAATGAAGTTTTAGCACATTATGAAGCACTTGCAAGTGTAGCACAGCTTAAAATGGGTGGCAGATTAGCAGTTGCCATTATGTCTAACATTAAGATGTTAGAGCCACACTTTAAGGCAGTCATAGAAACGATAGAAAAGATACGCGAGGAAAATAAAGATAACAACGATAAGATAAAATCAGAACTTGAAGAACTAGGAGAACAGGAGATAGAAGTATCTGAATACACGAAAGTTGATATAAGTGCATTTGATAGTTGTGAAGCTATTGAGCCAGCTAACATTATCGCACTTAGCTTTATGATTAACGATTAATCAGCAGAAAGGAGCAATCCAATAAATGAAAAATATTAATTGGGGTGCGGATTTCAATTTGCTGTATGCAAGATATTACAGCAAATATTTAGTTGACGGAAAAGAATACAATCAGACACTTAATGAGTTTAAGTACAGCAACATAATCAATCCGAACAATAGCATTTCGATAGGTAATACTTGCAGTAGTAGTGTTACCTTTTCTATTTATAATCCAGAAATCACGCTTGAAAATAAGGATATAACCATTTTTGAGGGTGTTAAGGGCGATAGCGGCATTGAGTATGTACAGACAGGCATATTTACTGTAACTAAAGAAGAAAGTAACGGCGAATACACTAAGTACACAGCTTATGACAAGATGTACAAAGCTGAAAAAGGGTACTTCTCTAAATTAACTTATCCTAGTACAGACAAGGCTATTTTAGAGGAGATTTGCATAAAATTAGGCATAAAGTTAGCAACTAGCATAACAAACACACATACAATCATAGATAAGCCGCAAGGCTATACAATGCGTGAAATGATAGGTTATATGGCTATGCTACAAGGTGGAAATGCGGCTATTAATTCTGACGGAAACCTTGAAATAAAGTGGTACAAAGATAGCGGTTATGTGCTTGACGGACATCAATACTATCAGCAAGGGGTTACTTTTACCACTAGCAAAGATTTTACGATAAGAAAGCTGACTTGTAACAATACAAAGTCTGGTGATAAGGAAACTAGCACAATCACTAGCGGCAGTGGTACAACTGGACTTAGCTTTGCTAATCCATTTATGACACAAGCTAACTTAAATGAGATTTATAAGAAGATAGGCGGCTTTCAGTTTAGACCGCTTACAGTTAAGTTTTTAGGTGATTGGCGATTAGAGGTAGGCGACATTATAACTGTTAATAAGGGCGGCATTGATTACGAAGTACCTATAATGCAGATTACGCACGAATGTGACGGCGGACTTATGGATACTGTTACATCTATCGGACAATCTGACACAGAAAACAGCAATATTGCTAGTGGTCCGATAACAAAGCAAATGGAACGATACTACGCTGATTTAGTCTTAATCAACAAGGCAGTTATCGAAAATGCCGATATAACTAGTGCTAATATTGAGAGTTTAAAAGCACATCAAGCGTATATCGACCAATTAAAGGCTAATAAGATTGAAGCTATTACAGCAGATATTGTTAATTTGACAGCAAGTAAAGCTACAATTAATGAAGCTAATATCGCTAAGTTACAAGCAGATTATGCACAGGTAGGCGTGTTAAATGCAGATGTAGCAGACATTAAGACCTTAATGTTTGGTTCTGCGACAGGTAAAAGTTTAACAACAGAATTCGCTAATGCAGTTGTAAGTGTTATCGGCAATGCACAGATTAAAGACGCTATGATTGACAGCATAGCTGCAAGCAAGATTACAGCACTTGACCTTAACACTACTAAATTTAAGGTTCATAGTGAAAATGGAATGTCTTATTGGCAAGACAATACAATTATCATCAAAGATACTGACAGAATAAGAGTTCAAATAGGTAAAGACGCTAATTCGGACTACAATATGTATGTCTGGGATAAAGCTGGCAATCTTATGTTTGATGCCTTAGGACTTACTGAAAAAGGTGTTACGAGGAAAGTTGTTCGTGATGATGTTGTTCAAGATAATGCTAATATCAATGCAAGCAAGCTGGATATTGAAACACTATTTAGTGTTATCAATAACGATAACACCCATACACTTAAGAGCAATAAAATTTATCTGGACAACGAGGGACAGACACTTAATGTCATTATGCAAGCTATAACAAGTGGTGCTGGCAAAGATTATACTCAATGGGGCGGTATGATGAAAGTTGCTAGTGATTTTATCACTAACAAGTTGTGGTGGACTAGCAATGTTGATACTGAAAGCATTCAGACTAAGTTTTCTACTGTTAATCAGAAGCTAGATAGCTACGAAATAACATTATCTGACTTATACCAACAAACGAACGATAATTTTATGGTGTATACAGTAACAGCAACGCCTACAAAAGATAATTATCCAGCCGTTGACTGGTTCATATCCATATATCCGTCAGACGATTTATTTCCAAGTGATAATCTTACTTGGACTTACAGCAATGATGAATATGCTAAACATCGCGGAGCGATAGCATACAACGAAACAGCTCAAAAAACTTGGCGTTGGGCTAAAGATGATAAAGGTAATTGGGGTTGGAAAGAGGTATCTAACACACAATTAGCTTATATGCTTAATCAAAACGCTAGTCTTAAGATTAATCTTAATAGCATATCAACAGAATTAACACAGACAAAGAAAAATCTGACAGATAATTATAGTACAACAACTACTATGATTAACAAAATTACGCAGGAAATTAATGATAATGGTTCAAGTATTAGTTTGGCGCTTAGTGGAACTTACGCTAAGTCAAGCGATTTAGAAAGTTATGCAACTAAAACAAGCCTTGATTTATATATCAAAAAAGACCCTAAAACAGGCGAGCTTAAGAGTGCTATCGAAGCTATTGCAGATACAATAAATATTACTGCAAGGGGTGGGCTTAATTTAAGTGGCAACAGGTTTACATTAAACAGCACGAACGCCAGCATTACAGCAGACGGAACTATAACTTGTAGCAATCTGATTGCCAACGGCGGAAACGTTGGCGGCTGGAAAGTGTCTAAAGATTCAATAAGTACAATATTTAAGCAGAATAATGACTTATTCAGAATTGCATTACAAATACCTGGTGATATTACACCATATGTTTTTTCGGTTTTTCACGGAACTGAAGATGAGGGATACAGCAAAAGTCCTAATTTTTATATAAGTCAAACTGGTAAACTATATGCAACTAACGCACAAATTACAGGAAGCGGCTATTTTTCGTCTGGCACGATTGGAGGCTGGGACATCAGCAAGTCTTCTATCTATAAAGATTACGGCAAATATAGAACTTATATACAGGCACCCGCTAATTCCGAAGCTTGGACATTCTCTTGCCAAGAAGAAAGAGATGGGGCATATTATGGTAATTGGTACGTTCGTGCGGATGGATATATGTATGCTTCTAAAGGTCAAATTGGCAATTTCTCAATTGATAATGGTATATTGTCGACATATCAAAATAATGGAATTAAAGGAATGTCGATAGACCAAAATTACATTAAATTCTATTCTTGGGTCGACGATTACGAAAATTATGTAGGTTCGATAACTACAACAAGATACTATACTAGCAATAATGAAGTAAGAAGAGCTTTAGTGCTCAATGCAGATTATGGAGATGTTGTCGGAATAAATTGCACTAAGAATAAAACAGAAAATACGGAATACGAATTCATTATAAGAATAAACGACGATTTAAACAAATCATTAGAGTTTTTTTCGCCCAATATTTCGATGAATGGCGGTTACCAAGACAATATTAAAAAACCAACGACACTTACAGTATATTGCTATAATCCAAATTCGGGAAAAGACACACAAAATGTCAGAATTACAAATACAGAGGACAGACACTACGAGAACTGTGAACTGTCAGTATATGGAAGTACATACATAGGATATGATTTGCGATGTTTCGGGTCAATTTATGGAACAATCGCTTCTGATTCAGACGAGAACGTAAAAAAAGATGTTCATTTATTGAATTCAGAAGACTCTTCTGAATTTATCTACAATTTAAAACCTTGCGAATTTAAAATGATTAACGGTACTTCTAATCGCTACCATCACGGATTTATTGCACAGCAGGTTAAAGAAACTATGAAAGATGACTGGGGATTATTTATCGATAAAAAGATTAATAATGATAACTACGAAACACAAGTCTCAGACGAAAACGGAAATACAACTAAAGAACTAACAGCAAGATACGCATTACGCTATGATGAATTAATAGCGGATTTAGTTGCGACTGTACAATCGCAGAATATGCGTATTAAAAAATTAGAAAAGCAACTAAGTAATTAAGGACATCTTCGGGTGTCCTTTTTAATGCAAACTAGGAGGTAAAACACAATGTTAGACATTAACTCATCAATTCAGAAGAACGGAACATTGTCTGTTCAAAATTCAGACGGAACACTTAAACAGGTGGCTTATCTGTCAGCCACAATCAGCGAAAGTGGCACAGTTAGTATGTCAGCCAGCTTTAACGACTTTGCGGCATACTTAGCAAATGATATAGCACTAGACAGCGAACTTAAGAGCTTTCTTGATGGCGTTAAAAATACTTACAAGGCAACATACAGCACAGAAGATAACACAGTTAGTTCAGATGCAACAGAAACAGTAGAAAGTGAGGTATTTTAATTATGATTAAATGTGGAGATTTTTCAGCGTGGAATGGTGTAGTTGACTGGAACAGAGTTAAGGCGGCAGGACTTACTCACGCTATTCTTAAGGTTATCAGACGTGATTTTGACCCAGATAAGCAGTTTGACAACAACTGGAAAGGCTGTCAGTTAGCAGGTGTGCATATCTGCGGTGTATACAATTATGTTTACACACCAACAGTAGAAGAAGCTATTGCGGCGGCTAAAAGGGTATTAGAGGTGCTTGACGGACGTAAAGTTAAGGTGTGGATGGATATAGAAGATACTTGTATGCAAAATTTAGGGTCAGACCTTATCGACATAATTAAGGCGTACAAGCACACAATAGAGGAAGCTGGCTACGAGTTTGGTATCTATACAGGTATGGCGTGGTATGGCAGTTACATTGCCCCATATGCAGACGAAGAAATTCTTAACTGCGATTACTGGATAGCAAGGTACTATCTTGGATATGATGAAATGACACTTGATACAGACCCTAACGAAGATAAGAAGCCTAGTGTTGCTAGAAACCTTGTAGGCTGGCAGTATACATCAAGCGGTGTTGTAGATGGAGTAGACGGAGTTTGCGACTTGTCTGTATTCTATGGCTTTCATAATGATGAAGATAACACAGAGGATAACAGCGAAGAAGATAACACAGAGGATAGCACAGATGAACACGTATATGCTACATATGCCGCTTATACAGACCGTTGGTGGGGTGAAGTAGAGGACAGAGAAGATTGGGCTGGTGCAGGCGACAATAAAGCTATCACAGCACTTATTATTAAGGTCAGCAGAGGTTCAGTTAAGTACAGAGTTCATACACTTAATGGTGATTGGCTTCCTTATGTTACAGATTTCAATTATAATGATTTCAACAACGGCTTTGCGGGTGACCAGAAAACACCGATAGATGCCGTAGAAATCATCTACTACACACCAGAGGGTGAGCCTTGGAAGTATGCTAAGTATATGGTATCTGTATTCAACAACCGCAACTTCTACCCAGAGCAGATAGATGATAAAACATCCAACGGAATGGACGGATATGCAGGCGTTATGGGTAATGCAATCGACAAGTTCCAGTTAGTTGTCGAATAAAGTCGAAATTACACGACCGAAAGTATTTGAAATATACTAACGATAAATGTATAATAAACTTGTCTTTGAGAAAAGACCCTTAAACATTATCAAGTTCTGGCAGGCGATATTGTTTGATTGGCGTTGGCAATATCGCCGCTACACTTGACACTATAGAACGTGTGTTCTATAATAATCGTATCGCTATCAAACGTGCAAGGGCAAGAGAGGGGAGTGCGGGTTTATGAGTAATGAGGAATACAGGCAAAAGATAACAAAAATGATTAATAAAATAGAAGATAACTGGATATTAGAACAAATATTTAAGTTTATATGCAATATGACAAAAGAGAGGGCGTAAACCCTCTCTTTCTTACTTTTCGTCTAGCAATTTCTTTGCAATACTTTCCAAGCATTCCCAATCTTTAGGTTCAAGCCTTGCCAATGCACTAACAAGCTTCTTTTCAAAGCTGTCATCGTTTAATTCCATAACTTCATTAACAAAAGCACCAATCTCTTGTTCTCTTGTACGAGATTTAAACATTTTTCCGTTTCCGGTTCGCAGCCATTCTTCATTTACATTAAGAATAGAACATAAAACTTTAATTGATTGTTCTGAAAGATTTCTATTGCCATTTTCAACTAACGAAATGTAGTTTTTGGTAAGCCCTAGCTTTTCAGCAAATACATCTTGCGACATTTTTAATTCTTTTCGCAAGGCTTTTATTCGCTCGTTCACACTTCTCACCTCCCTGCATATATACAATAACATTAAAGTCACACAATGTCAAACTTTTTTACTAAAATATGTTGACAGGTATTACTGGGTATGATATTATAATCACACAAAGTCAAATAGAAAGGAGATGAAAAAATTGAAAAAACCATCTATTTCAGATGTTGCATTAGTACTTTCAATATTTACTTTACTGTTTCAGATTTTTTGTCATTTTATTTTGCCAAAGCTTTGACAAAATCAATTATTTCTGAATGATGTACAGAAAATTCCATTAAAGCACAGATGATAGAAACAACCACGGAAATCCAACCTTTAATATCGGCTTTACTTGATGTTTTTAATGCGACATCAGCTTGCGTTTTGGAACTTTCAGCAATCTCTTTAGCGGAATCAGCTTGAGATTTAGCGGATTGAGCCATATCGTGAAGTTCTTTGCTTGTCTTTTCAAGATAAGCAGATTGACTTTCTAAAAGCTCATATGGAGATTTGCCTTTTTCATAATTAGGCATTTCTACATTCGGAATTACTGGTTTAACAAGCATATCATCTAAGTTTGGATAATTTGGAACATATTGCATAGTAGTACCCCTTTGTTTTTTAAAACACATTATATCACAGAAAGGAAGTGAATTAAATGAGCGAAAAGGAAAAGGAAATCATCAAGAAGCTATCCGATACAATACCAAAACTTGATGATAGCAAGAAAAATTACATTCTTGGTGTCGCCGAGGGAATGGCAATGGTAAGAGAATCAGAGAAAGCCGATAGAAAGGAGCAAACTAATGAATGAAGTCAAGACGATAGAGCTTAGAACACCTATTGAAGTTGCCCTTGATATTGATAGTGAGGGGATGACAACAGCAAGAAAACTGTACAACTTCTTAGGATTAGCACAAGGGCAGTTTTCAAGGTGGGTGAAAAGCAATATTACAGATAATGAATTTGCCACAGAAAATGAGGATTATTGGCGGTTCGACATAGATGTCGAGACACCGACAGGTGGCATAGTAAAGAGAGATGATTATAAGCTCACAGCTCATTTCGCCAAGAAGTTATCTGTTAAAGGTAATTCAGAAAAGGCAGAAGAAGCAAGGGAATACTTCACAACAGTAGAAGAAAGAGTTAAGCAGAAAGCTATTGATGTATCACAGCTTTCACCACAGCTTAGACTTATGAATATGCTTGTTGAAAGTATGAACAAGGCAGAGATAGAACAGAAGAAGCAGGCAGAGCAGATAGCCAAGGTTGAAACAACTGTTAACAATATGAAAGAAATTTTCGTAGAGCCTATCGGCGATTGGAAGAATGATATTAATGCCAAAGTGAGAGAAATATCTATCAAAAGTGGCATTGATTATCAGGCACTTTACAATCAGCTTTACGGCGAGTTGGAAATGACCGCACATTGCAGTCTTAAGAGATTACAGGATAACAAGGTGGCAAGAATGGAAAAGGCAGGTAATACCAAGACAGCTATAAAAGTGGCAACAACTAAGATTGCTGTTATTTATGATAAACCACAGCTTAAGGCAATATTTGAGAATATTGTTAAGAGATATGCTATGAAATATTGTGCATAAGGAGATTGTATATGGACAGAATAGACGAGTTTAATATATTACAGGGTTTTAAGTTTCTTGAAGCATATGAACAGATTGCTGTTTCTGATGATGGTTCAATGGCAGATGTGATTGTTATGAAATTCTACAATGACAAGAATGTTGCTATTGAAATAACATTTATTGACGGAGAATGGCAGGTAGGTGAGCCATATGCTATTGATAATGATTTTAACCCAATCAATAAAGTTGAAAGAAAGGAGCACGGATGAGAGATTTTATTGAAAATGCCATAAAAGAGGAACTTACAAAAACAACAGAAGGCTGTATGTTTTATGTAAAGCGTTTACATAACTATAAGGATATAGGTGAATTAACTGGTTCTGTAAAAGAATTAATCACACAATATGGTCTATCTGCTTCGGAAGCTCAAGGTTTTTTGGAATATATGAAGATTATTGTTAGTGCTTCTTCATATATTCCTTGTGAAAAAGAAAAGCGTGACTATTCAACGGAAGTTGGCAAGTCAGCACTTTAGAAAGGAACAGGAATGAGAGAACCATACGTGATTAAAGGTGACGAACAGCAAAGAAGTTTGCAAGACTATATAGAACAGATTGCTTTAGGTGTTGCTGATGATGTAATAAAAGGTGAGAAAAATGAGACAATACAGAGTGAATGTAGAATTCTCAATTCCCTCACCAATGCTTTACTGGCAATTAAATGCTAATAGCCAATGCGAAAAGGATTACCGATTGCTGTGGCTTTAGCTGGCTGCGACTTGATAGTACTCATAAATTCATCATAGTATTTGCGGTACTCTTCTTTGAATTTAGGAACATCACCTTGATAACCACATATTTTAGCAAGAGCATAAAGTTCAGCAAGCTTTGAGTTATCCATTAAATCACCTCTTTTCTATAGGGAGATAAAGGGATTATATCACAATTTTTTAAAATAAGGAGAAGTTTATGGAAGATATACAGGCAACACCACAGTATAGCATATCAGTAGAAGAACTGATTGCAGAAAGAAACAACTTGGAAATCTCTATTGCGGCATACAAGAAAGCAAAGAGAGACAGCAAGATAGCTGAATATTTATGGATGTTATCAGCAATATTATTTATTGTGTCAATGATATTTCAGCTTATTAATTAGAAAGGAGTTTTAGCAGATTGATATTTATTATTTCTGAAAAAGGTGAAAGAGAGCAGATTAATGAGGTGGAAAAACTTGAAATCCTGGCACACATTGGCAGAAGAGCAAGTTACCTCTTAGGAAGAAATAAACATTGTGAACTCTTAAGAAGAGTAGTTGTAAAAGATATTTTAGGGCAGTTAAAGCACGAATACGGGTGTGGTTTGAGTGAACTGAAAAAGAAGTACATAGCAGACACTCACGATTATATCGACTGCTACGAACTGCCTACAATAATGAAAGAGAGATATAAGCTATGATACAGGGGTTTATGTTGGGCGTTGTTGTCGGAATGATACTAGAAACTATATGTATTGTAGTTACAACATTAAAGATTAAAGCAAAAGAAAGGAAAGAACAGTATGAAACAGGTAAACGAGAAAGTAATAACAGTACAGGATTGCATTGATATGTACGAGAAAAAGGATATGTATACAGTTATTGACGGCGGTAAAGTTGTTGGATTTGTAGAAAAGAGAGAGGAGAACTAAAGATGAAAGAGAGAAATAACAATATTACAGTTTTTGGGTTAGTTGCAGAAGAGCCAGTTTTCAATCACGAATCAAACGGAGAGGACTTTTATAAGACTTTTATAACAGTTAGAAGAACTAGCGGAACTTTTGATACGCTGCCAGTTGTTATATCTGACAGAATTATTGATATGAAAGAAATTAAAGTAGGCGATTGCGTGATGATTACAGGACAGGTAAGAAGTCATAACCTGCACATAGGAGAAAAAAGTAAGTTAGAGCTTTTTATCTTTACTGAAAATATAGAGATATATGAAAACGAGGAAGAACTACCTTTTAATAATGATGTAGTTCTTAGAGGTTTTATTTGCAAAGAACCTATATACAGGGTAACGCCACTTGGAAGAGAAATAACAGATGTTCTCATAGCTATTAACAGAGCATATGGCAAGTCTGACTATATACCTTGCATAACTTGGGGCAGAACAGCTAAGTTTGTCGGTCACTTGCCAGTAGGAACACATATAGAAATGACAGGTAGATTCCAGTCAAGACCTTATACAAAGAAGATAAGCGAAGATGAAGTTGAAAACAGAGCAGCTTACGAGGTATCAGTAGGCAGAGTTGAGATTATAGAAGAAAAGGAGAATGCTGATGAATAGTGATATTACAGTTTCAGAATTAGCTAGTATGGCAGCAAACAATGAAAAGCGTTGCCAAGTATGGCATCCAGTTCAAGGCGTTATCTTTGATGGCACGTTTGATGAACTTGACAGACGGCATTATCTGGAAGACAAGACAGTTGATAACTTCTCAATAGAAGATGATGTATTCATTATGAATATATAAATAAGGAAAGGATATGTTTATGGAAAGAGCAGTTTTAAAAAAGGTAGTTCTTGAAAACTTTATGTGCTATGCACACGCAGAATTTGATTTTTACGCCATTACAAAGATTATGGCTAAGAATGGCAAGGGTAAGTCAACTATTGCCACAGCTTATCTGTGGTGCTTATTCAACTGCGATTATGAATTAAAGGATAATCCGGTTGTAAGACGAGAGGTTGGCGGAAAATCCGTTGATGATATGGACACAAGCGTTGAACTTACACTTGATGTTGACGGAAAAGAAGTAACTATGAAGAAGGTACAAGTCCGTACCTATAACAAGGATAAGACAGGCTATAAGGATGACAACTCATATTACATTAATGATGTGAGAAAGAATCTTAAGGATTTCAACGCATACCTTGATGTCGATATGAATGTATTCAAGATGTGCAGTAATGTAAATGCTTTTCTTAATCAGAAGCCAGCTGAAATGAGAGAATACTTATTCGGGCTTGTAGGAGATGTTACAGACCTTGATATAGCTTCACAGAAAGCTGAATTAGCCGAGTTAGTTCCTTTGCTTAATAAGTATACAGTTGAAGAATTATCAGCTATGAATAAAGCTACAAAGACTAAAATCACAAAGGATTTGCCGATTCTTGACGGACAGATTAAGGAAAAGGAAAGAGATATACAACTTAAACAGGCTATTGATGTATCTGACCTTGAATTACAGAAAAACAGTCTTAAAGAACAGATTGCTGATTGTGTGGCAAAGCAGACCGACAATGACAAGCTGATGGCTGAATATGACAAGGCTAGTTCGGATATTCTTAATTTGAAGCTTGAACTTAGTGATATGAGCCGCAAAGTTAATGAGGATAATGTTAAGGCTAGAAGAAATCTTGAATCACAGATTAATAACCTTAATTATATGATTGAAGATAGTGAGAAATCAATCAGCAATGCAGAGAGTGTGGTTCAGTTCGATAAGGATAAGATAGCAGAATATCAGAAAACGCTTGAAGATAGCAGAACTGAATGGAAAGCTAAAAAAGAGCGTGAATTTGACGAGAATAGCCTTATTTGTCCTTATTGCAAACAGGAATATCCAGAAGATAAAAAAGAGGAATTAAGGACAGATTTTAAGGCATATAAAGAAGCTGAACTTAACAGGATTACTAATAAGGGTAACACAGCTAAGAAAATGCTTGATGAAGCCAAAGAATTGTTAGTTGAAGCTGAACAGGAATTGGCTGACAGAAAGCAGAAGTTAGAAAAACATTTAGTGGATTTAACAGACCTTGAAAAGCAGTTATCAGAACTTCCGCAGGAAATTGATGTAACAGCCACAGAAGAATACAAGGCACTTGAACAGAAGATTGCAGAAAAAGAGCAGGCTATGCACAAGGCTAATGATATTTCAACAGTTAAGGCAGAATTAAAGGTACAGGAAACAGCTTTAAGGCAGCAGTTAGCAGAATGTGAAAGCCAGATTGCAAAGTCTGATACGGCAGCAGACGAACAGCGACTTGAAGAATTAAAGCAGACAAGGATTGATTCTGAACAGAATAAAACTAATGCGGAGAAAATCCTTGACTTACTTGATGAACTGGATAAGGCAAAGAACGAAGCCTTAACAGAAGCAGTAAACAGTCATTTTGGGTTAGTTAAGTGGCAGTTGTTTACTTATACAAAGTCTGGTGGTTACAAGAGCTGTTGTATACCTACTGTTGACGGAAAGAGTATTTTAACAACTATGTCTAACAAGGGTAACAGGATTTTAGGCAGAGTCGATATTTGCAGTTCAATTCAGAAGATTAGCGATATATCAGTGCCTATTATCTTAGATGATTCTGAAAGCCTTAGTACGGACAATCAGAAGAAAGTTGCTGAAATGGTAGATAGTCAGTTGATTATGCTGATTGTAAATGACAGTGAGAAATTAGAGATTATGGAGGGATAATATGAAACTTTATTTTTACAAATTGAATACAGATGAAAGATACGGAAAAACAGGAATTACAGCACAGTTCTGTGAAGCGGAAGAGAAACCTAAGACATATAAGGCTATTGGAGGCTCTTTCCCTAACTACTTTAGCATAGTGAGAAAAGGCGAAGTTGGACAATTAAAATATGATTGCCTGTTTCTTACAGAACCTAACTTTGAGTATGCAAAAGAAAAATTTAGACTTAGAGCGGAACGAATGATTGCAGTTAAGTTAGAGAAAATTGAAAAGCTCAAAGCTGAATTAAAAATAATAAATGAAAGTGAGGAATAATTATGGCAGAGAATACAGCAGTTGCGGAAAAGAAAGAAGCTGAAAGCAGAGAACTTGTAGCAAAAGATTTTACAGAGGGAATGGTTGTTAAAATTAAGCAAAAAGAGAAATTCGGCTTGACATTCCCTAAAGATTACAACTACACAAACGAGTTTATGTCGGCAATGCTGATTTTACAGGACACAGTAGATATGAATAAGAAGCCTGTATTACAGAGTTGCACAAGGGCAAGTATTGAGAATGCACTTGTTGAAATGGTTACGAACGGACTTTCAATGCAGAAGAAACAGTGCTACCCAGTTGCTTATGGCGGCAAGCTACAGTGTCAGAAGTCAGTGTATGGAAACACTTGTATAGCAAGGAGATTCGGACTTAAAGACATTAACGCAGCGGTCATTTATAAAGGGGATGTATTCAAGTACCACAAAGAGGACGCAAAAACAATTATTGATTGCCACGAACAGAGTTTTGAGAACATTGACAATGATAAGATTACCGGGGCTTATGCAGTGGCGATTATGGATGACGGAGAGAAGATAGCAGAGGTTATGACTATTGCACAGATTAAGCAGGCTTGGAAACAGGGATATGGCTACAAAGAGAATGGCAATGGCGCTCATCAGAAATTTGCTGACCAGATGGCTATGAAAACTGTTAAAAATAGGCTTCTTAAATATATCAATAATTCTCATAGTGGTAATGAAAATGAGGATTATGAGGAAATCAGCCACGATAAAATGCTTGAACAGGATGTTGCTTACGACATTGAACAGAACGCAAATAGCGTTGATTTTGAAGAAAGCGACATTATCGAGGGTACAGCCACAGAAGTAACCGAAGAGCAGACAGAAGATAGCACATTACCGCCATTCATGCAGGCAGAATAGGAGATTGAGTATGAGAGTAATTTCACAGGACGGAACGATGGATGTTCCATACGAAAATGTAGTCTTGTATCAAGATGAAAAAGAAATAATGTGTATATTTAGCGGGGTATATATCGGGAGAAAATTGGCACGATACTCCACCACAGAAAAGACTGAAAAGGCTATGGAAATGCTGAGGGAAGCATATGTCGGTATGCCTATCGTAATGCAGAATGTTGATATTTCAGACGATGTGGCAAAGGAATTTGAAAGATTAAAGAAGTGCGGTGTTATGGTGCAAACAGAAAATCAGCCGTCAAAAGTAGATTTTATCAACAATGCTGTTTTTCAGTTCCCACAGGATGATGAAATCGAGGTGTGAGTATGGCAAAACACACAATGCAGGAATTATACCAATGGCAGGCACTACCGCTGAATATCAAAGTCAGAATGACAGCGGAGAGAATAAGAAACTGGGTAAATGAATTTGGCGAAGATGGCGTGTATCTGTCATTTAGCGGTGGCAAGGATAGCACAGTTTTAGGACACATAATCAGAGAAGTTTGCGGATATAAAAATATCCCTTTTGTGTTCGTAGATGTTCCGACACAATATCCAGAGTTAAAGCAGTTTGCCAAGGCTTTTGATAATCTTGTGATTTTAAAACCAAAGATTTCATTCGCAGAAGTTTGTGAAAAGTATGGATTTCCAATGATTAGCAAGGAAGTGTCAAATTGTGTAAGTGGTGCGAGAAAATATGTTAAATACCTTGGCAGTCAAAAATCTAACAGCACAATCTTAACAGACAGACAGACAGACAGACAGACAGACAGACAGACAGTTCCGTATGCTTGCTATATGGCAGACCTATTAGGAATAGACAGGAGAATAGACAAGCAGAACGAACAGTACAAAAGTTTGCAGATGGGGGTTATCCCTAGCGGTTCAGAATATAGGTCACGCAGATTGAATGGGGAATTGACAGATAGCAAAGGCAATTATAGTCAGTTTAATCAAGAGAAATATAAGTTCTTTCTTGACGCACCATTTGAGATAAGCGACTTATGTTGCGACATTATGAAGAAAAAGCCTGCACACGATTACGAAAAAGAAACAGGCAGAAAGCCGATTATAGCGACTATGGCAAGCGAAAGCGTTATGCGTACGCAGAAATGGCTACAGGACGGCTGTAATGCTTTTAATGTTACAAGACCGCATAGCAACCCTATGAGCTTTTGGACTGAACAGGATATATTGCTTTACATAAAAGAAAATAATCTGCCTATTTGTTCAGTTTATGGCGAAGTAGTCACAGATTATGAAGCTATGGGGCAATGCGAAAATCAGATGTCATTTGCTGATTTTGGGATTTTTGATAAGGAAAGACCATCGCTGAAAACAACAGGATGCCAAAGAACCGGCTGTGTACTATGCGGATTCGGATGTCACTTAGAGAAAGAGAGCAGATTTTTAAGGCTGAAAGAAACACATCCTAAATTCCATAATCTGCTATATATCTTGAAAAACAATGGTGTGACATACGCAGAAGCTATTGATTGGGTGAACGAACACGGAAATATGAATATTAAGTATTAAGGAAGTAATTTTATGAAGCTAAAATGTTTAGGCTCATCATCAGCCGGAAATTGCTATCTGCTAACTTCCAACAGCGGAGAAACACTTATCCTTGATTGTGGAATACCGATTAAGGAGATTAAAAAAGGCTTAGATTGGAATATTAAAGATGTTGTGGGTGTCTTATGCACCCATAAGCACCTTGACCACAGCAAGTCATTAAAAGATTTTGAAACTATGGGTATTCCCGTATGTAAGCCATACGAAACTTTACTTATGAATCAGTTTCTAGCAAATTCTTATTTTACTGTAAGAGCGTTTGACCTAACAACGATAGATGGAAGCTGGACGCATACAAATGCAGATGGAACACCTTGCCCGATATTCGGCTTTCTGATTACACACAACGAAATGGGAAGAATGCTTTACATAACCGATTGCGAGGTTGTCAAGTGGAAGTTTAAAGACATAAACCACATTCTCTTAGGTGTGAATTATGACAAGAATTTAATCGACAGAGACAACACAGGCAAAGCTAACCACGTTTTCAGAGGTCACTTATCCATTGATACCGCTTGCGATTTTGTTAAAGCTAACGATTCAGACAGCTTGCAGAATGTCATAATGTGTCATTTGTCAAGTGAAAATGCTGATAAGGATAGTTTTATCGAGAAGATGAAAAATGCCGTAAATGGGGTGAATGTAGATGTTGCAGAACAGGGCAAGAGTTGGATTTTAAGGAAAGGAGATGAATGTCTGTTTTGAGTAGATATACAAACTTGATTACAGGCGAAAAATATATGACAGAACAAAACGCATTAAGGCATTACATCTCTAAAGCCAAGAAATCAAAGTGTAGAAATAATTTCGAGGAAATGTGGGAATTGTATTCGCAGGCAACAAAGATACTTCACGTTGATTACTGCTATAAATGCCAGTATGAAGATTTTGGGTATTGTGGTTTAAGAAAATCGTACACTTCGGAAGAAGAAAAATTTATAAAGCATTGCTTTGATGGATTTATTAAAGAAATGGAAGATATGCTTAATGAAATGCAAAGTAAAAATGCGTGTCCGTTTTAGAAAGGAGCAAGATATGGCTAAATACAAAGATATTTTAGGAAACACAAGAGAGTGTGAGGATAAAGCAATAACAATCAGCCTTGAAAGATACAATACTTTGATTATTAAAGAAGCTATTGCCGATGGTACTGTAAATGTTAAGGAAGAAGCGGAAGCAAAACTGAAAGAATTGAGAGGTGAATAGAAATGGAAGATAGCAAAGAAAATTTAATTGAGATAATAAGGATATTATGCGACACAGTTTCAGACACGCCTTGTGGCTGTGAAGTGTGTCCTTATAACAGCGAAAGCGATGAGTGCGAAGTCGAAGAGTTAATTAACAGGAATTGAGAGGTTGAGAAAATGAGTAAAGAAGATATAAGAGAACTAGCAGAAGACAATGCTATATATGAATTTAATAAATTTAAAAAGATATATGGCAATTATACAGATGAATATGTCAGGCATTTTTACAACAAGTTAGCTGAATTAAGAAGTGGGGTTGATGATGTTCACACCTGCAACTGCAAGCATAACAACAATTCAAGGGGCAATGAGCCTTGTTGCAGGTGTGATAGTAAAGTTTCAGAAAATGATGATACAAAAAACAAAGTTACATCTCTGGAAATTATTGTAAGGATGATAGACAACAAGCCATATTACGAAATCAAGTACAAAAAAGTCGGCGAATATTATTATCATATAGGTTACAGTTCATTCAATATTGATAATGTATTGAAATGGCGTGATGAGTGTTTTGAACTTGTGGAAAGTGATAGAGAGGAGTGAGAAAAGTGAAAATTTTAACAGTTAGTGATTTGATAAAAATTCTTGATACAAAAGAAAATAGATATGGTGCTACAGGAAAACCGAGAATGTTGGATTTATCTTTAAATGGCATTTTTGCTGGCAGTATTGAATCTGTAAAGCTAGATGGTTATGGAGATGGACTTATTACGGATGTGACGATGGAGATTACCTCATCTAAATTCACAACAACCAATGCCGACAGGATAAGGAATATGTCGGATGAAGAGTTGGCAGAATTTCTTGTCGGATTTAAAAACGCATTCGGGGAGGAATACGAAGGAGAAGCTAGTTGTATGGATTGGCTTCAATCAGAAGCGGAATAGGAGAGAATATGAAGTATATAAGTAATGCAAAATATGGAGAGCCAGTTGAAACAGGAACTATCTACAGAGGCGACAATAAAAGATTAGGTATATGTGTTCATACACTATGTGGTTGTGGAGAAACACTATATATGAATTGTCAGACACTAGGTATTGTGGATAGAAAATTAAACAGTACATCTATAATGAGTGCGATAAGCGAAGCTCAATTATTGGTGAAACGGGAGCTTGATTTACTTAGCAAGGAACTTAATTCTATATTGAACAGTGAGATAGAAATATCAAGGTATTAGAAAGTGAGGAAAAGTAATGAATCGTATAATTTTATGTGGAAGAGTTGTTAGAGAGCCAGAGATTAGATATTCACAGACAGTAAACGGAAGTATGGCAGTAGCAAGATACACATTAGCTGTTGACAGAGCTTTTAAGAAAGAGGGCGAACAGGCAGCAGACTTTATTAACTGTATTGCATTTGGCAAGAACGGAGAGTTTGCAGAGAAGTATTTACATCAAGGAACTAAGATTATTGTTGAGGGTAGATGGCAGACAGGCAATTACACTAACAAAGACGGACAGAAAGTTTACACTAATGATTGTGTTGTTGAAAGACACGAATTTTGCGAAAGCCGTGCTAATCAGCAGAGCAATAACAGTAATGGAATTATGGGCGGTAATGCTAGTTCAGACAGCATTATGTCAATTCCAGATAATGTGGCTGACGAGGGATTACCATTTAATTAAGAGGTGTAAGTATGACAGAGAATGAGGCAATAGAAAAACTGAAAAATATGCGGTTGTTTATGCAGATTGAGGACAAGGGCAACGACTTCAAGTTTACAGAAGATGATTACAAAGCTAATGAAATGGCAATACAGGCACTTGAAAAAGTACAACAGTACCGGGAAATCGGCACGCCGGAAGAATGTAGGGCGGCGGCGGTTAAGCAGACGGCGAAGAAACCTATATTTAACCATAACCTTAGTGATACTCTTTCTGTATTCCATTGTGAATGTGGAAACACAATTAAAGTCAGTCACGATATAGGGATAATGGATAACAACAATGCGCCAAATTACTGTAGTAATTGCGGTTGTAAATTTGATTGGAGTGATGAAGAATGAGATTGATTGACGCAGATAAACTAATTGAGGATATTCACAAAAGAAATTATATCAATAAGGCTTTATCTGAAATATTTGAAACTATCATTGATGAGCAACCAACGGCTTTTAGTATGGGAGCTAAACCTATTGATAATTTTATAAATCCTTTTGAAGCAAAGGCAGGTGGCAATTCTTGAGTTATCAGAACATAGCAAGAGTCAAGGCGATAGAGAAAAGTAATAGGCAAAGGCTACTAAAGATAAATCCACAACTTGATGACGAGAGCGGCATTTACTTTTTAACTAGAATTGACGAGAATGGCATTCCTTATTTTTACATCGGGCAAGCACTACACCTATCGCAGAGGATGTGTGGACACCTTGTAGGGTATCAGCACATAGATTTATCAATCAAGAAAAGAGGATTTTACAGTGAAGAAAATCCCTATGGCTGGAAACTTAATTTCATTCATTATCCAGCAAATGAGCTTGATAAATGGGAACAGTACTGGATTTTGGAGTACACCAAGAAAGGTTATCAGTGTAGATATAACAAGACAGCAGGCGGTCAAGGAGAGGGCAAGGAGAAGATAAATGAATTTAAACCCTCTAAAGGTTATCGTGACGGCATACAGCAAGGCAAAAAGGTGTTAGCAAGGCAATTATCCTCTATCGCTGAAAAGCACCTTAAAATCGAAATTAGAGACGATAAGGCCAATAATAAGGTGTCGCAGAAACAGTATGAGAAATTTATGGATTTATTGAAAGTGGGTGGTTCAGAATGAAGATTTTAAGCAAGAAGAAATACAACAAACTCATTGAAGATTTTGAGGAATTGCAGAAAAAGGTCGAGGAACTCAAAAGGATAAATGAGAGCATCGGAAAAAAGTTGGAAGATAATAAGACCGGTTGCAGGCTGAATAAAGGTAGTCAATTTTGCTTCGACTGTAAAAATTCTTACAGATACAGAACTTATATGGGAATGGGAGAAGTTGAACAGTGTGGTTGCTTGCTTGATGTGTCTTGCGAGAATTTTGAGAGGAAAGAAAGCGAGTGATTCAGAATGAAAAGAAATGATTGCATAGAGGTATTAGGTCACTTGAAAGAAAAGCTGAAAGAAAAAGATATAATTGCCGTACAGGATAGCGAAGATGATTATAAATGTCCTGTATGCGGTCAGATTTTTACAGGTGAAGATATTATTAAATACTCTTACAAGTGGTGCTATAACTGCGGCCAGAGAATAGATTTTGCTCTTCCGAGAAACAGATTTAATTAACTAAAAATCAAAGAAAGGAATGGGTTGTGCGCACATAAAACCGAGGTTTCCTTTTGGTAGATTTAAAATGGAAGAAAAAGTAAAAATTTTTAATGATGATTTTTTAAATATTGTTAAAAATATAGCTGATGAAAGCATTGATTTAATTGTTACCGACCCACCATACCCAACAACATCTAGGGGAAATGCGGGAAACAGTGGTGGAATGTTTCAAAAGAAGATAAATAAACAAGGAAAAGTTTTTAATTATAACAATATAGATTGCGATATGTATGCATCTGAATTTTACCGCATATTAAAAAATGGTAGCCATTGTTATGTTATGACTAATCATATTAATCTTATAAAAATGCTTAACAGTTTTACGGATTTAAGAACAGAGGACGAAAAAAAGAATGGTATTAAGCAATACGGATTTCATTTTATTAAGTCTTTAATTTGGAACAAGGGAAATAAAATTATGGGGCAATTTTATATGTCGCAATTTGAATATATCCTCTTTTTTAGAAAAGGGAAAGGGATAAAAATAAATAATTGTGGCACAAGCGATATATTGTCGATTCCCAATATAAAAAGAAAAGATGCAAATGGTAAAAATCTCCACGATACCGAAAAGCCAGTAGCGCTGATGAAAATATTAATTGAGAATTCATCATTAGAAAATCAGATTGTTTTAGACCCTTTTATGGGGATAGGCTCTACCGGAATTGCTTGTTTACAAGAAAATAGAAAATTCATAGGAATTGAAATTGATGAAAAGTATTTTAATATAGCAAAGAATGAAATGCTTGTATTTGAAAAGGACAGTCAAATGAATATAAGCGATTTTATAGGAGATACAGTATGACACAGGACGGACAATTTGAATTAACCGACTTTTTAGGTAAGAAGATTGAGAGTAAATCTGTTATGGACTTGACAGATTGGATAAATAGTCAAGGCAAGGCACAGTATTCACAGATTGGCGAGATTATAGAAGAAGTTTACAATCGTGAAAAAGATAGTGGAGAACTTGTTGAAAGGCTCACAAATGCTGTATCGGTGTATGTTCTTAATCAGTCTATGGGATATATGAACTATTTGAGAAAGGAAAGTGAGTGATGAAAGACGAAACAAAGCAGGAAATACAGATTTTACTTGACCTACTCAAAGGCAGTCTTACGAGAAATGGTGTAAGTATGGCAACCGACAATAGTGGCAACTTGATGTTCTTTGATACATCTGCCTATGTTAGAAGTAAAGGTAAGGAATTTGACGGATTTAGAGTTAATATCAACGATTTAGTGAAGTAACAATGTGACAGAACTTGAAGAGGTAATTATGGCAGGCAATTTTATTAAAATTGACAGAAAGATTTTAAAGTGGGAATGGTGGAGCGATATTAATACATTCAGACTTTTTATGTATATGTTGATAAGTGCCTATTGGAAAGACGGAAATTATAAAGGCAAGATAATTGAAAGAGGGTCTTTCCCCTCTTCAATATCTGAATTATCAAAAGAAACTAATTTGTCTGTAATGGAAATTCGTACCTCACTAAAACACTTACAATTAACAGGCGAAATAACAAGCAAAGCAACAAACAAATTCACGATATTTACTGTAGTTAACTACAATTTGTATCAAACGGATAACAAGCAAGATAACAAACAAATAACAAGCAACTTAACAAACAATCAGCAAGCAGATAACATTCTATTAACAAACTCTATATTAAAAGAAAGTAAGAATGAAAGAACAGAAGAAATTAAAGAAGATAAGAATATGGAAAAAGATATTACTAACGTAATATCCAAAAAGAAAAGTTATTATCCAGATGACGAATTGCTTGATGAAGCATTTAACGAGTATGTGACAATGCGTAAGAGAATTAAAAAACCTATATGCACCGACAAGGCATTACATAGGGCTATGAACACTCTTGAAAAGCTGTCGGGTGGAGATAATGACTTGGCTGTTAAAATTCTTAATCAGTCAGTAGACCATTGTTGGCAAGGATTATTTGAACTGAAAGAAGATAATTCTAATAAGCAACAAGGCAAGAAAAATGTATTTGATGAATGGAAAGAGGCGATAGAATGACAAAAGAACAGGTTGGCAAACTTTTAATGACAATACAGGCTTATTATCCCAATTACAATCCGCCAGATAAAAAGATTGCTATTAACGCTTGGTATGTAATGCTTGCTGAATATCCAGAAGAATTAGTTTTACAGGCGTTAAGGGCTTGTATTGCAACTAATACTAGCGGTTTTGCACCAGATGTAGGACAGATAATGAGCAAGATACAGACTATATCACAGCCACAGGAACTTGACGGAATGGCAGCTTGGGGGTTAGTCAGCAAAGCGTTACGGAATGGCACATATGGAGCGGTTGAAGAATTCAACAAACTACCGCCACTTATCAGGCAGGCGGTTGGTATGCCAGATAACCTTAAAAACTGGGCGACATCAGACTATCAGACGATAGAAACAGTAATACAATCAAATTTTCTAAGAACCTACGAAACGGTTGTTAAGCGTGCAAATGAAATAAATCGTATGCCAGACGACATTAAATCACTTATCGAAAAGACGAATACTAATTCGTATAAGGCTCAAATCGAGCAAAAATTCCAAAGAGATATAAATACACCTACAATCAAAGAAAATGTCCTTATTGGTCAAAATACAAACGCAGAAGAATATATTGAAGCACCTAAAGAAGTGCAAGATAGAATTGACAGAATGAGAGGTTGATTTTCAATGGAGACAACGCCAATTAGTCCGCAGAAGAAATTATATAATTACCGCCGAGAGAATGGATTGTGCCCTAAATGCGGCAAGCCGCTTGATAGAAAAGGCTTTTATTGTGAAGAATGTAGGGAGAAGCAAACGACTTACAGTAGAGAAACTAGAGAACTTTGCAGGCAGTTTAAAATCTGCCCGGAATGTCGCAAAAATAAACTTGTGGGTGATGAAAAGATATGTCCGGAATGTTTGGCTAACAAAGCTGAATATAGAGCTAATCACCCATTAAGTGATGATAAGCGAAGAAAAAACAATGAAGCATTTAAACAATATTCAAAAAACTTATACGCTGAACGTAGAAAAGCTGGCATATGTGTTAGATGCGGCAAGACTAAAGCTGTTGAGGGCAAAGCAAAGTGTTTTATATGCCAGAGTAAAGATAATGCTATCCACAGAAAAAGAACTGAAAATAGGCAAAATATAAAAGAATATCGCAAAGAAAATCACTTGTGCTATCGTTGTGGAGAACCTATTGACAGACCACAAGGACAATTATGTCAGAAATGCTGGCAGACAGACTACGAAAGAGGTAAAAGTCTTAAGAATGACAATAACAAGCATTTATGGCGGTATGATAATCAATTTTTAAGAAAGCGGTGAACAAACGGAAGAAGAGAAAGATGAAATTATGCAAAGAATACAAGAATTAGAGTACTCAATGCATATCCACACTTTAATTCTGAAAGAAATGCAAAAAGTTTTAGAAGAAAATGTTCAAAACCAAGTTTCAGTACAAGAAATAATAAAGAAAATTGTCAAAATACTTGATAAATAAGGAGTATGTATGAGTAAGTCAGAACAGAAAAAGTTTAAGGAACAAATGTTACGTGTTCAGATGAATAGAATTAGCAATGAACAGCAGAAGAAAAATTTTGAATCAGCATTAATATTAATTTTATGGGTGCTGCACGATAAGTTCGGTTTCGGACAACAGAGATTAACAAAAGTACAGAGAGAACTCAAAGTGCTTATAGATAACTATAATGACGGATTATTCACAGCAGAAGAGCTTGTTAATCAGTTATACGAAGAAACAGGAATAGAACATATTAAGTTTAAATAAGGAGATAGGCTTATGAAGTTTTCAGAACTGACTAAGCCGGAACTTGATGAGATAATTAAAAATGCCAATTTTACAGAAGAAGAACTAAGAATTTTCAAGTTGCTTGTGGGTAATATGAGCTTAGAACAGGTTAGCCAAAGACTTATGTTATCCAAAGCAACAATTTCAAGAAGAATTAAGGATATGAAAATCAAGATAGAAAGGACTGATGACATGGTTAAAACAATTCCTATATGGGAAAAAGTTACATTAACAGTTGAAGAAGCGTCCGAATATAGCAATATCGGAATTAATAGAATCAGCAGTATGCTTAATGAAATTAGCTGTCCATTTGTTTTAAGAGTTGGGAATAAGAGGCTTGTTAAGCGTAAGGAGTTTGAGCACTATATAGAAAAAAGTAACGAAATATAGAGATATATTGAAATATATGCCTTGATGTAGTAATATGTGGTTGTCTATATCAAGGCTTTTTTCAAAAGAAAGGAGCTTTTGAATGGGAAAAGATTTAAAAGGTAAAGAACTAGGTGTAGGATTGTCGCAGCGAAAGGACGGTGTGTATCAAGGGAGATATAAAGATAGATTTAATAAGATTAAATATATTTATGGCACAAAGTTATCAGAAGTTAAAAAAGAATTGGCTGTTGCAATAGCAGAAAATATTCAATTTACAAGCATTAGAGATGATATTAAGCTGGACGATTGGTTTAATCGTTGGATAGAAGTGTACAAAAAGAAAAGTGTACGCCCTAATACCCTTAGAGAATACACTCACATATACAATAAAAATATATCACCTTTTTTAGGAAATCGCAACATAAATTCCTTTGTTAAATCAGATATTCAAACACTAATTGATAAAATAGCTGATGACAATTATAAATATGAACGGCAGAACAAGATTAAGGTTATACTTAATGATATGTTCAGTAGAGCAATAGAAGATGACTTAATGATTAAAAATCCAGCAAAAGGTGTAAAGCTTAGGGCTGATAAAGAACTTAAAGCTTTCACACTAACAGCAAAACAACAGATAGAGTTTTTAGAAGCAAGTAAAGGGACATTTTACGATAATTTGTATAATGTGGCAGTTAATACAGGCTTGCGCCCAGGAGAACTGTTTGCACTTACACCTAATGATATACACTTAGATGAGGGGTATATTGATGTTAATAAGACACTTGTGTATCAAAAATACCTTGATGATAAGTGCAAAACTTTTCACATTGAGCCGCCTAAAACCAAACAGAGTTATAGACAAGTACCTATTAACAGCGAATGCATTAAATATCTTGAAAAGCAGTTCGAATTAAAGGATATTGTAAAGTGCAAAAGACCTAAAGAGCAGAACAATTATTTGTTTGTGACAAGTTATAACACGCCTCTCAATTCGCAGATTTATTCAGATTCAATTAAAGCTATTGTTAAGCAGATAAATCTTGCAAGAAGTTTTGATAACGAATTTCCTGTGTTTAGTGGACATACTTTAAGACATACGTTTGCGACAAGATGTTTTGAGTCGGGCATAGAGCCGAAAGTTGTTCAATCATATTTAGGTCATGCAACTCTTAAAATGACAATGGATTTATATACACACGTAACAGAAGAAAGAGCGGCAGTAGATATTGAAAGAATTGTGAAAGACAAGGACAACATTGTTGATTTTAAAAAAAGTGCTGTGTAGTAAGTGTGTAGTACTACACACATTAAAATTGAAAAAAACCACAAAACAATGGGGGTTAAGATGTATAATATATTTAACTTGGAAAACTTATTACGTATACCAGACTACACCTTATGACCTTAATGAGAAGGTTCAGACGTATGGGAATTAGGGCGGGGATTTGTTGTTGTTTGGAAAGTAGGTGATGTTATGCTTGCAACTATGAAAAATGAATATAATAAGTTGTCAGATATTGAAAGATTTATAACAGATGGAAGATTAACAGAGCCTTCAAATGGAAAGCGTTTTGAGTGGCGTGAAATGATTGAAGAAGTTAAAAAACTCGGAAGACCATTGAAAGAGGAAGAAACAAAAAAATTTAGAATTAAGTAGTTGAATATTGCTATTTGGAGAAATAAAATAGTGATAGACATGATTATTTTGAGGTCGGAAATGGTTCCCGACACACTCCTTTGAGTACCTGAGATGATGGATACACCGCCCATCCAAAGTAGTTATGTTTTATTATAAGCACCAACAGAGTAAAATCTGGAGGTGCTTATTTTTTACGCAATTATAACGTCTGGTCTATATCTGATGGTATATATCTAACAATATCACATACATCACAATGCAAAATTCTGCACAAATCGTTGAGTGTTCTAGTTGATACGTCCTTGTTGTGTTTTAATCGGTGGAGGGTGCTATGTGACATATGGTGTTTGTTTGTGAGCGTATACCAGTTCTCGTTTGACTTTTCAAGTGTATCCCAGAAAGGGGAATAGTCAATCATCATAGCACCTCCATTCCATATAGTTTATGAAATAAGTGTAATATGTATTCTTTAGCTTGAATATCTTCGTAAAAACGAATATAATAAAGGCATAGATTTTTGAAAAAGAAAGGCGGGTATAAAAGGTATGAAGAGAGAAAATATTAAAATGGCGTGTGAAGTTCTTGCATGGTTATCTGTGCTTGGAGGGATTATTTTAGGAATATATCTAGGATATAGATTTGGATATGAAGTATCATATTCAAGTTATAGTAGTTATGTACATAAAGACAGGAACAATTTTTTGACATTTATATATTTTGTTATTCCAACCGCGGCAGGTGTTATAGAAGCTATTGCATTTTATGCATTATCTACAATTTTATATAATCAGGAAGAAATGATGTATAAGATAAACAAACATATCAATACTGATAAAAATAGTAATGATGTATATAAAGATGCAAAGTTGCCACCACTTTAGTTAGTTGAAAAGGAGAGTTGAAATGGCAGATTTTAAGAAATTATCAGAAATATGTACAGATTTTGAGTATGTAGGCTGTTATATACAGCTTGAAAAAGGGGCGTTACTATTAAATGAATCTAATAATGATGTAATAGTACAGTTGAAATTCTGTAATTATTCAAAAGAAATACTGGAATCATTATATATATCAATAGAACAGTATGATGATACAGATATGTTATTAGATGGTGGAAAACAAGTGGAATTTGCATATTTGGATTTAAACATTGGACAAAATGTTACATTTGGAGATAATAAAGCAATTGTTATGAATAATAAAAAGACAAGGAGGGTTAAAGTTCATATTAATAAGTATAAGCTTAACACTACAATAGTTGATATTAAAGAAGAAACCATATGTTGGTATGGGAAATATCTTTGTGATGTTAAAGAAATTTCAGTCGATGATTCCATTATGTTTGATAATAATAATGTTGACCTTGTGACTGGCTATAAAAAAACAAATTATCCGCTTGACTTAGGTGATGATTGGTTTTGTTCTTGTGGTAAGTTTAACTATCACAATAATATATGTGTTAGATGTGGTTTGAATAAAAAATTACAGTTTAATAGAATAACGGAAGAAGCAGTAAAAACAGCTATCTATGATGAAAAAGAAAAAATAAATAAGCAGAATGAAATAAAATCTAAAAGACGAAAGAAAAGAATGATAACTGTATGTGTAATATCAATATTAATAGGGGTTATTATATGTCTTTCTTTTGCTTTAAAGATGATAATAATTCCAACTATTGAGTATAATAAGGCTGAAAAATTTATTAATGATGGAAAATATGAAGAAGCTATAAATATTCTTGAACAGTTAAAAAATTATAATGATTCACAGGAAAAATTAAAAGAGGCAAAATTTCAATATGCTAAACAACTTGTGGATGAAGGTTTTTATCAAGAAGCGAAAATTATTTTTGGCGGTTTAAATAATTATAAAAATTCTGATATAGAAGCAAAAAAATTGTCTGTTACAACTGTACGAAAAAATATTGAACTTATTATAGGATATGATTATTCTGAGGATATGCCATATTCAAAAAGTAGGATATTAACAAAAACAGTAACTGCTTCTATAAATGGTAAAACAAGTGATTCGACTTTTTTACAAGATAATGACGAAGTAAAAGTTATGTTTAAAGCTCCTATATGGACCAACTCTGGATGGCGAGATATAAATTTTAAATATGAGGGAAAGTATTTAGATGTTAAGGAAGGCTCTATTAATGGAGAAGGAAAATTGTATGCTGAATTAAGTGCACGTTCAGGAATGTCTGATTCTACATATGTATTAATATATTCAGGCACTTTTAAAGATAGCTTATATAGTGGTAATGGTATAATATATAATTATGGAATAAATGAGAACAATAGTATAGCAGTATCAGGGAATTTTGAAGAAGGGAATATACTTGGGGTATATTCTACTGAAGGGAAAAAAGAAGCGGACGGAAAAGTCGATAAAGATGGAATATGTACAAAAATATCTGGTAAAACAATAGATTATGCTGCAATGACATCAAATAGAACTAAGTAGATGGTATAGAAATAATGTATCAGTTTATAAAGATATATTATATGTATACGATATAGTAGTATTATTATATTAATGTATGATATAAAATACAAAAAATAATAGATAGTAATTGTATATTACAACTTTCAAATAATAAAATAATGATAGACATAATTATTTTGAGGTCGGAAATGGTTCCCAACACACTCTTTTGAGTACCTGAGATGATGGATACACCGCCCATCCAAAGTAGTTATGTTTTATCATAAGCACCAACAGAGTAAAATCTGGAGGTGCTTATTTTTTACGCAATTATAATGGCTGGTCTATATCTGATGGTATAGATACTTGACGTACGTAAAAACGTACGTTATAATAATTTTGACATAAAAATCTCTACATTCAAGATAATATTTAGCATATAATTAAAGAAGAACAGATGCAAAATATAATATAATTTATAAGAGATAAGATAGAAACATATAGAGTGTAAGAGAGAAAAACATAATAGAGTGTAAGAGAGATTTAACAAGAGAATATTAATAAAAATAATTAAATTTAGAAATTAAAAAAATAGTACAAAATAGAACAATATATTTGATTAAAGGAAAAAGTAAGGAGATTTTATTATGTCAGCAATTAATATAACAAATGCAAGAAAGGAACTCTATAATTTGGTGGAGGACGTTAATCTCTATAGTGAACCAACTTTAATTGTAAGTAAGAAAGGTAATGCGGTTCTGATATCGGAAAGTGATTGGAATGCAATTCAGGAGACGATTTATCTTAATTCCATTCCAGGTATGGTTGAGTCCATAAAAGAAGGAATGGATACGGCAATAGAGGATTGCGTGCCCGAAGAAGATGTAGAGTGGTAAAAATATGTACCGAATAGTTTACACTAAACAGGCAGTAAAAGACATTAAGAATTTGAAAAGTGTACATCTTGATGAAAAAGCAAAAAAACTAATAGAAGTTATTAAAGAGAATCCATTTCAAAATCCACCTCCATATGAGGAATTACTTGGTAATTTACAAGGTGTATATTCAAGAAGAATAAATATTCAGCATAGATTGGTATATCAAGTGTATAATGAGCCGATTATAGCTGGTGAAATTGAGTATAATGGAACGATAAAGATTATCAGAATGTGGACACATTATGATAAAGTAAGGTAAAAATAATCAATAGAATTAAGGTGACCCAATATGATAAACGAAAAAGAAATAATGCCCTTTAATTTCTTCAAATATGGTGGCATATACACCGGTGGGCATAATGGTATGAGATATAAGATTGAGCGTACAGGCGAAAAGCCAGATTATGTACTTAATGTACTAATCTGGCAGGGGCCATATGCCTCAACGGCGATGAAGGAAGAAGATATTACAGCTAAGAAATTTGAATATTCAGAAGAAGGCAGGAGCAGTGCAATTCAGTGGATACAAGATATGTATGATACTAACATTGACCGCTGGGAAAATGCACCATCAATTAATCAGGTAAAGTCAACCTTGGAATAGATTATTATATAGATTAAGCAGGATAATAGTATATTTGCACACAAAGAAAATATACTGTTAAGGGTGAGTGCGGTAACACAAGATAACAGGCTTGTTATTAATCTAAGTGTTATATTAGATGATGTAACTGCAATAATACTTAAGCTTAATGGAGTAATTATATTATTTATGATATCTGGCTTAAAATGATACATTTTGTAAAGCTTGATATAATGTAGGGTGCACACTAATATATTGCTGATTATAAGTCCGTAGATATATCCGGATATGCCAATTCCGGGAACGAGCAGTATTAATGAGGCTATTCTTATAGCGAGACCAGTTATGCTGTATGCACAGGTTCTTGCAGTCATATTAAGGCCGTTTAATATGCTTGCAAGGCTTGTTTTGACATATAGAAATGGACATATACAGGCAAGCATAATGGTATAATTGTATACACTGGGTTCGTGAAACAGTGTTGCTCCAAGTCTGCCAATGTATAATATAAATAGCACACAGCTCATTATACCAAGGTGCATACATATATTCACGGAATGGTGCAGAGTTGTGATTACACTGGAACTACGTTGTACAGAGTTGTCTTCTGACACTTTAGGAAGAAGCATAACAGACATTGAGTTGGTTATGGCAGACGGAAAGAGGAGCAGTGGAAGTGTCATTCCAGATATAATTCCATAAGTGCTGACAGCATTTTCTTTTGACAAGCCATATATAATAAGCTGGGCTGGGATTAATATTGCCTCAGCACTTTCAAACAGGTGCAAAAGGAGGCTGTTTAAGTTGAGCGGGAGAGCATATAGTGCAATAACTCTGATGTAAGAGGTTTTGCGTGCTGAACAGCTATTGTTATTTCTAATAATTTTATTATTCTTATTATTCTGTTTGTTGTTTACATAGACACATCCAATGCAGAATATATCCGCACAGACTTCACCTGCGATATTACCATATAAAGCATCAGTTACAGTTAAAGTTTCCAGATTTCCAGAAATCAGGTGATAATAGATTATCACACTGAATATTCGTATTAATTGCTCGATTATCTGTGATATTGCGGGAATAAATGTCTTTTTACAGCCGTAATAATAACCGCATATACAGCTGTGTATTGCGGATAAGGGAATACCAATTGCGATTATCTGGATAAGTGGAGCACAATCGGCGTTAAACATAAGTTTATCGGCTATTTCATATGAAAATGTGGCACATACTGCAGAAAATATACAGGATAACGGAAAACTCATTAAAAGACCACCAAGGAGTACATTGATATTTCCGTGTGTCTGTGCTGTGTATTTGGAAATTGCAGAATTAAAGCCACACATACATACAGAAAATGCAATTCCACATAAGGGAAGAACTAATTGCAGCATTCCCATTCCGTATGAGCCAATGTGTGAATTAAGAAAAATGCGGTAATAAAATCCAAGTATGCGGCATAGAAGTCCGGCGATTGTAAGAATGATAGTTCCTTTGATTACAGGAGTATATAGTAGTTGTCTGCCTGATTTGCTGCTCATAATTAAGAAAAGGCTCCGTTGTCTTTATTAACATAGTATGCAGCTTTTGAATATAATATTAATAAGTAATACAGTGGATTGTGAACTTAAATATTGACTGTATGGAAAGAGGGAAAAGCTGGGAGGAGGCATATGTTATATCTTGATAATGCGGCGACAACGCCTATGAGTTTGCCGGTGTGTAAGGCTATGTGGCAGTATATGATAAATGATTATGGGAATCCATCGTCAATATATGAATGTGGAAGAAATAATAAAAGGGCAGTTGAAGAAGCGAGGGCAAATATAGCCGGACTGATAGGCACAGAGGCTGATAATATATATTTTACATCTGGCGGAACTGAGAGCGATAACTGGGCATTAGAGGCAGCGGTTGCAGGAAAGCACAGTGGAACTATTATAGTAAGTGAAATTGAACACCCTGCAATATTAAATAAATGCAGGGATTTAGAGAAACGTGGGTATAATATAGAATATTTAAGATGCACATCGGATGGCATAATTGATATTGAGGATTTAAGAAGAAAGATAAAAGATGATACTTTGCTTATATCGGTTATGCTTGTTAATAATGAGATAGGAACAATACAGCCATTAATGCAGGTTAGTGCGGTGGCATCAGAATACGGTATTCCTGTTCATACAGATGCAGTTGCGGCATTTGGACATATTGATATTGATGTTCATAAGCTTGGAGTATCTATGCTCAGCGTGAGTGCACATAAAATATGCGGACCTAAAGGTGTTGGATTTTTGTATACAGACAGGGAGCTTGAGCCATTAATATATGGAGGCGGACAGGAGAAAAATATGCGTTCCGGTACAGAAAATGTTGCTGGAATAATCGGACTTGCAACAGCTGCGGATATTGCTGTTAATACACTGCATTACAGAATGGAAAAAGAGTGGAATATACAAAGATATATGGCAGAGCGGATAGTTAATGAAATCCCGTATACAAGCATTAATGGCAATATGACAGGCAGGGTATCAGGAAATATTAATATCTGTTTTAAAGGTATAAGTGCAGGTGAACTTGTGCTTCTTTTGGATAAACAGGGCATATGCGTATCCTCTGGTTCGGCGTGTCACGGCAATCACGGCGGACCTTCGCACGTATTAAAGGCTATAGGAAAGACTGATGAAGAAAGCCTTGCTTCAATAAGACTCACATTTAATCATACATTAAATCAAAATCAGGCTGATTACTGCATTGATTGTATTAAGAAAAATGTTGCAGCATTACGGAAAATTAAAAATGATTAAAATAAATCTTGAAAATATAAAAAATAATGCACTTTACAAAAAGCGAAAAATATATCAAAAGATTAATATAATATCAGCCCACAAGTATGAAAGCAAAATCCATACTGAGGGGCTGATATATGCTGTAAATTAATGCTGCAGATGCAGTGGCAGATACTTGGTCTTTTCAGATATTAATAAACATATATGGAGCAATCAGTCTACAGAAAAGCTGGTGATGATAACCCTTATGTGCTTATATAGATACGAATTCAGGCTTTCTTTCCTTGAATATGGTATAATAGTTAAATCCTGTATTTTTAAGCATATCAGTGATTATTTCATAGGAATATGCAATATGGCAGGCTTTATGGGCATCAGAACCTGTTGTTATAATCTCGCCGCCAAGTGAGCGGTACATTTTTACTATATCAAGGCAGGGATTAGGATTTTTAAGTCCGTATTTAAGTCCTGCGGTATTGATTTCAATGCCTTTGCCCTTGTCAATAAGAAGTCTTAGGATTGTATCGAAATAATCATAATAATCTTTCCAGTTATAATCATTATCCTGATCAGGAGCATATCTTACAATATAATCAAGATGTCCGTATACATCAAAGTTATCGCAAGTTTTAATGCAGTCGGTTATTGCTTCATAATATCTGCTTATTGCATCTTTTACGGACACATTATCCCAGAATTCAGGATAATAAGGGTCGTTGCCATATACAAGATGTGATGAACCAATTATAAAATCAAGTCTGCCAGTAGGGTCGTAGTTGTTGATTTTATCTTTAGCAGAAGAAAGAAGTCCCTGTTCGACACCAATTCCAATAAAAATATCATTTTTATAACGCTCTTTTAATTCAAGCAGTTCGTCTGTATATTTGTCATAATCAAGGGCAAATACAACATTTCCGTCCTCTAAAGGGTAATCGTAGTCGTTGTGTTCTGTAAAACATATGCTTTTTAACTGCATATTGATGGCATTTTTGATTATATTCTCAGGAGTTTCGGTTGAATCAGACGAAAAATGCGAGTGAAGATGCCAGTCTGAAAGTTCAGGATAAGTTCTCATATATGTCTTCTCCATTTCATAAGTAAAATTAGATTGTTATTATGTGGGCTGCTAAACAGTCACGATGTATAAGTGAGTAGTAAAGATTATTCTGATACTCACATCATATTTATAATTATTATATTGTTGATTATAGCATTATTAGTTTGAAAATGGTACTAAAGCCCTTGAAAATATTTGAATTGATTGTTATTATGTAAACGTATTTTTACATTCTTTACACAAAATGCACAATTTCTTTACTTTTATTAAGTATAGATAAATCTTTATTAACAGATAATTAGTATGTGCAGGACAGGAGAAAAAAGTGAATATTGAGTTAGTTGGCAATTTGTTTATGTTTGCAGGCGGCATCGGTATGTTCTTATATGGAATGAACATAATGGCAGATGGTATGCAAAAGTCAGCGGGAAGCAAGATGAAACAGCTCATAGGCTATCTTACAAGGAACAGATTATTAGCTGTTCTTGTTGGAGCATTTATAACAGCCATAATTCAGAGTAGTGGCGCGACAACAGTTATGGTTGTTGGATTTGTTAATGCTGGTCTTATGACACTTGTACAGGCTGTAGGAGTTATAATGGGTGCTAACATTGGTACAACCATAACAGCATGGATTGTATCTTTAGGACAGCTCGGAGATGCTGTCAAAGTGTTAAAGCCATCATTTTATGCACCTCTGCTTGTAGGAATCGGTGCAATTCTTGTATTGTTTAGTAAGAAGCCTAAAAAGAAAATGGCAGGAGAGATAGTTGTAGGTATCGGACTTTTATTCTTAGGACTTGATTTTATGTCAGAGTCGATATCTCCATATACAGATGCACCTATTTTTTCAAAAGCGTTTGAAGTAGTAGGAAGTAATCCATTATTGGGCATTGCAATTGGTATTGTAGTAACAGCAATTCTACAAAGCTCTTCTGCATCAGTAGGTATATTACAGACACTCGCAATTAATGGAGTGGTTACTACCAATGCGGCAGTATTTATTACGTTGGGGCAGAATATAGGTTCGTGTGTAACTGCAATTATATCAAGTGCTGGTACAACAAGGAATGCAAAGAGAGCAGCTTGTATGCATCTTTTATTTAATGTTGCGGGAGCAGTTATATTTGGAACAGGTGCTTTTATATTATTTATGTTTAAACCTGCGTTAGCTGTGCATAATATAACAAGTGTGGAAATATCTATATTCCATACGTTCTTTAACATAATATGTACAACTATAATGATGCCATTTGGAAGTCTGCTTGTTAAACTTTCAGGCATAATTATAAGAGAGAAGACTGAAGATGAAGAAAATGCTTCATTAGAGGCAAGCGACAGTTATGCGGCAGAGTTATCAAGACATTTTGACAGCAGAATATTAGAACAGCCATCAGTAGCGGTTGACAGGGCACTCAGCGAAGTTATCATAATGGGCAATCTGTCACTGGATAATATAAAATATTCGGTAAGTGCTGTTATGAACAATGATCAGGATATGATAGATAAAGTCATAGAGACGGAACACAAGGTTGACCTCTATGAAAAGTATCTTACAGAATATCTCATAAAAGTTAATAATCTTTCCATAACGGAAGAACAGCATTTACTTATTAATGATTTATTCCATGCGATTATTGATATTGAGAGAGTGTCAGACCATGCAGAGAATATGTCTGATCTTGCCAAATACAAGATAGATAATGAAATAATATTCTCCCAGCATGGAATGGAAGAACTCAAGAAGTTATCTGAAAAGGTTATTGTCTGTTTCTCAGAGGCAATTAAAGCCAGGGAAAAGTTCAGCAGGGTTGCAGCAGATAATGTATGCCGTATAGAAGACGAGGTTGATGATTTAGAAGAAGAATTAAGAAATAAACATATCGAGAGATTATCTTCTGGATTATGTAAGCCATCTAATGGCGTTGTATTCCTTGATATTTTGTCTAATCTTGAGAGAATGTCAGATCACGCTAATAATCTTGCGGACTGTGTGTTAGCAGAGATAAAAGAGAAAAAATAAGCTGATTAGTGAGTTTCAGAACAGACTAGATATAATAAGATTAATGGAATATGGTAAAAAGTTTAATTTGAATGGCGAAATATATAATAATTTGTAAAAAATAGGAATTAACACTTGATATTTTAAATTGTTTTATGTAGAATACAATGTAGTTGATTTTTTATTAACAATCTTTATATTAGGAGGATTTATTTTTATGTCAGTAAAAGTTGCGATTAATGGTTTTGGACGTATCGGTAGACTTGCA
>ERZ773190.186-NODE-186-length-78784-cov-5.348779_pt1 | contig 78784 bp, 72 predicted proteins | sample MGYA00511111_ERZ773190 | MGnify/ENA primary metagenome ERZ773190 (study PRJEB29015, sample SAMEA2737777) | human gut metagenome | biome: human gut; feature: human-associated habitat; material: faeces | place: China | collected 2012 ... | reverse complement strand
GCTTTTTTATTTTGCAGATGATTTAGTTTCTCAAAAAAATGGGGAAACTCAAAATTTTTGTATATTGCAAATCCTTTTTGCAGATGATATAATGTCTTCAGACAAAGAGAAGCTATTGTTCCATAGCGAACACAAAACAAAACCCCCGATGTTGCCGCATCGGGGGTTTTTATTCCGTAAGCGCAAAATATTCCCGCGGATAGCACATTAAAAAATACTATGCCATAATTAGATTGTTTCAAAATTGGAAACGTTCACTCCAGTAATCTTGAAGTTTCTTATTCAATATTGGAGCCGTTTACTACAAAATTACACAAAGTGAGGAGAAAATATATGGCAGATAAAAAGTTATACTATGATAAAATTTATGGTCTTGTCATGCAGTGCCGTAAGAGCGGTTTGTCAGATAAGCAATGGTGTATTAATAATGATATTGCACCAAGTACCTTTTATTGGTGGATTAAAAAGCTCAGACAACAGGCCTGCTATGAGATACAGGAACACAGTTTCAAATGTAGCACTAATATAGTTACTGAAAAACAGGATGTTGTCTGTGTAAATGTGTTACCAGAAGCAGCAGAAAACATAACATTGTTTGCGGAAGAAAATGATGCACAGATGGCACCTATTATGTTTAAATATAAAAATGCAAGCATAACATTACAGGATGATTTTAATGAACACACATTAAAAAGACTTCTCACTGTATTACAGGAGGTCTCATGTTAGGGGATATATCTGCTCTGGATAATGTTTACATAGTCTGTGGCTTATCCTCAGCATATTTTTATCCTCAGCTTTTCATTTATTCCCCATAATTATTGCGAAAATACTCTCAAAGCTGAGGATAATTATTATCTTATTCCACAGATCCTAGCTAATTCTTCCTCATCATCTAGCCATTCAGCTGTTTCAGATACATCAACACTATTGTTTTCCATGGCCTTTTTCAGCATTTCAATCGATGGAGATGCGTATATACGGGTCGTTTGAGTGGAAGTATGTCCCAGTATTCTGGATACAAGTTCAAGTTCAACTCCATTTTGATACAGTCCACAAGCCCTGGTTCTTCGAAGCATATGTGGATACAGCTTTTGCGGAAGTCCAGGATGATCAGGTCTTATTTTTTCTGCATACTTGTTCAGTATTCTTTCTACATTTCCGGTTGACATAGCAGACAGATTTCCTTTGATCACTGTATAAAACAGGGGATAATCACCGTTTGTTTCCGAATGATAGAGCTTTATGTATCTTTTTAAGTGCTCGACAGTTTTGTCTGTTATTGATACAATTCTTTCCTTATCGCCTTTTCCATGAACTCGGATATAAGGTATCGTTTCATTTAGCTTCAAAGATCCAAGAGTTAACTCCCGCAGTTCAGATACTCTTATGGCCGAATCATACAGAAGAATTAGTATTGTCTTATCTCGTATCCCTATTTTTGATCTGTCGGAAGGGGCAGCTAGCAAGGCTGCAAGCTCATCTGGGTTTATTGTATCCTTCACCTTTTGTGTTCCTTTTATAAACGGAACCTTTGAAGCCCCAAGAGCGATTGACTGCATCGATATTTCGCCATCAGCTACATACCATAAATAAGATCTAATCGCAGCTAACCTGTTATTACAGGTACCGGCGGCACATCCTTTATCTTTGAGATACATCATATATTCCAAGAGAAAATCATGAGTACATTCTTCAAATCTAAACTTTCTTATGGATACTTTCTTCTCTTCTGCCAGATATTTTCTGAATACCGTAAGACCATCTCTGTATGTATTAACAGTATTATTGCTTTTCATTGCCTGCTTTGGAAGATATAAATTTAGGAAGTCGTTTGTTCTTGAAAAAAATAGTTCTTTACTCAACTGGTTATTCTTCATTGGACACCTCCGGAATAATACGATCCGATAGCTGGTCCTTCTGGCGTACTATCTTAAATGTACTTTCTATCTGATGGTAATAATAATACGTGTTCTCAACACTTTCATGTCCGAGATATTTACTTAGATATGGCATCATGGCAGTAAGATTTTCTCCCTTTTCCATCCAAAGATTCATTCTTGTGACTACAAAACTATATCTCAGGGAATGCACTGTAGGATATTTTGAATCGGAAGCACCCGATGTTTTCTTCCAGAATTCCCGAAATTTTTTGTTTATAGATGCCACCTGCAACGGGGTATTGGGATCAGATGATGGAAACAGATATTCTGAGTAAAAATGATACTTATCATGCAATAAATCCAGCATATCCAGACACATTTTGCATACATCATCTGCGATATAGATCAACCGATCCTTATCCCCTTTTGAGCGTAGTATCAGAGCTGTTTTTCTTTCAAAATCTATATCTTCCAGTTTTAATTTACGTGCTTCTGATACACGTAATCCACAGCAATAAATAAAGCGAAACAGTACTTTATATTCCTCCGCCAGTATATTAAAACGATCGGCATTCACTTTTGGAGCGTAATCATCTGCTACTGTAAATAGTTCTTTAATTTCACGTTCATTCATAACATATGGCACCCGATAACTCTTCGCGGAAAATTTTGAGGGAATGTAGCATTCATTCCCCTGTGAATTCATGTACTGTGCCAGTTGCCGCAGCACACTCATACGGCTTGCACGGCGCGATTTTGCTTCATCTGCATGATAAGACTGCCATGTGTCCGATAATTCTTTTGTTATGATTGCCCTATCGATATGATTCTCTACACAAAACTTGTCAAATTGTATAAGGATGTATTTCGCTGAATCATAGATGTAACCCGATTGCTTTTTCTGCTCAATTAGTCCCTGTATATCATTCAAAAAACAACTGGTAAAAATATATTCTTCAAGAATCATTTGGCTGCACCTCCCATCGGAATAGACATCTCGTCAAGAGAGAGCGCACATTTTCTCATATGCAATTCATCGTATGTAAGATATACATTTACTGTTGTTGGATCCTGGTGACCCAATGCATCTATAACACGCTCTATGCCAGCATTGTTTTTCAAAATACTTGTTGCAAATGTTTTTCTTAATGTATGAAATTTAACGAATGAACCGTCGGTAACAGCACTCAAAATGCGATTCAAGGCATTTGAACATATCTTTCCTGAAAGAATTCCGTATGGAGCCTTATGTCTAACAAATACATGCGGGTTATCACATTCAGGTCTCCCGTATTTCAGATATCTGAAAACTGCATTTCCAACATCAACACTTAAGGGCAGAGAGATAGGGACTTTCGTTTTGTATTGTGTGATGGATATCTTTTTATTCACCCAGTCTATATCCGAAAGCTTCAGATTGATAACATCAGAGCTTCTAAATCCAAGTTTCAGTCCTATCATAACCATTGCAGCATCTCTAAGTTCGATTGGTGAATTACATGTTTTACGGTATTCATTTATATGTGATATCTGCTCATCTGACAATACTGTAATGATTTTTCTGGGGTGAGCAAGCTTTGCCGGTATTACACCATGTATTGTTCGATCAGCAAGATAATTATTATCTTCCAAAAATGTTATGAATTGACGTAAAACGCTATTTCTTCCAGAGGTGCCATTTACCGTGCTATGCAGATCAATCCTAAGAAATTCATTTATCAGATTTCGATCTAATTCTTCAAAGGAATTCAACTTTTTTTGCAAAAGGAAATCACAAAAATTGTATACAACGTATTTATAGGACCTAATGGTACCTTCACTATGGAAGCTTCTCCTAAGCCAGTCCAAATAAGCATTGACTGCTAAAGAGCACCATAGCGGATACTTCCAATCACGTGCCTTTCGAAAAGAATAATTCTTTAAAGGATCAAATTTTTTCCTCTGAATATAGAAATCAAAAAGATTTATGATTCTGATCCATGCGTGATACGAACTTCCGACTAAAGACTCTATTCTCTGATACCATAATTCAGCTATCCCGATATTGTAATGCAGGTTGTTTACTGACAAAAACGCATATAGACATTTCGTGATATGAGCCGCATTGTGTTTTGCTGTATCTTTATAGCCCAGATTTTCAAATTCCTGAACAAAGAAATCAATCACATCATAAACTTCACGTGCTTTACAGACACATGTCTCTTGCAAAGCAGTAAAAGCTCTTAAATTATCTTCTTCAAGAAGTATGGCGTATTTGTGTATGTCTTCTTCCAGCAGTAAGGGAAGGACGGGCTCGCACTTGCCCATGTCCACATAATACTGTAAAAGCAAACGTGAATTGCTAAGAATTACATACCTTTCATCTGGATTTATTGGCATTTCATATTCAAAAAATTTGCACACTATATCACATGAAATCTTACAAACTGAATTAATCCCATGTGACTGTAAAAAAATAAGAAACTTAGAACAATGTATTTTTAACAATTCATTCGTTCTTTTTGTATACTTTTCTTCACATGATTTTATATACATATCTAATTCGGCTCTCAAAGATTCTGAAAGCTTTTGATAATTCGATTTCGTCAGCAGCAGATTATCTTGCAATACTGTTCCCGTATTTATCAGTTCCTCTAACTGATCTACATAATTCCATTTTGCTATAAAACCAGCTGACGATTCCTGCTTTTTCACCACCTCCCTTAACCATTTTCTTGCTTCATCGTAGGAATAGCATTTATTAGTAGCTAATAAATACTCCCTAAGCTCCTGATAACATTTTTCATGAGCCTTTCGACTGTGCAAGCAAACATTTCGTTCTTTTAACAGCATGCTCATCTTGGTAATTGCATCATCATATCTTGTCATAATAGACCACCTCCTATGGTTCTATTATGATTCAGTGGAATATTTTTATCCTTATCTTTTTTGCCAGAAATGCTGAAATAACAGACTAAAAAGTAAAAGCTGAGGATAAAAATATGCTGAGGATAAGCCACATTATCCTAACATTAGAATAATGTGGCAGAACAGATATGAGAAAACAGATTGATGGCTTATGTGCAATAATAGAAGAACAACTTAATATGCATCCAACTGAGAACAGTCTTTTCCTATTTTATGGCAGAAAAAAAGACCGCATAAAAGCAATATATCGTGAAAAAGATGGCATAGTTTTATTATATAAACGACTTACAGGTTCAGGCAATTATAAATGGCCACGCAATCAAAATGAAGTAAAAAGTCTTACATGGAAACAGTTTGAGTGGCTTATGGATGGTCTTGAAATAGAACAGCCAAAAGCGATAAAACCACCTGTCAAAAAATGAATTAACCCCTTAAAAACAGGCATTGCAACTATCTTTTTACTCTAAGATATGTTATAATAATTGTATCAAATCGTGGAGGAAAATCTGATGTCTGTTGGTGCAAAAGATATATTGATAAGGGAATTAAAAGATTCACTTAATGAACAGAGAGAGTTAAACAAAACTCTCCGGTCAGCTTTAAATATCAGTAATATTCAGGTTCAGGAGTTGACTGTTCAGGTCAAACTTCTTAATGAACAGATTGATTACATGAAAAGAAAACTGTTTGGTTCATCACGTGAAAAAATGGAACAGCAGACAGATTGACAATTATCATCCTAAATTATTGCTCAGACTGCAACGAAAGAAAAATTCCTCTATTGTATCGCCTCTTAAAGCGAATGAACTGAATAACACGATGGAAACAACTCCGATTGCTGCTAACCCAAAAATCATAGTAAGCGTCTTTAAACCAAGCGCTTATCATGTAGTAGTTCAAACAACCTCTATATCAATCTCATATTCCTCCGGCTCCAAATATTCAGAACACATCATCCGAATGTTTATCTTTCCTTTTCCTTTTACCATCGGAACGAGATAAAACCCATAGAACTCCTCCGCATCCCTATGAAGAATCTGCCTGCATGACACATACACCGTCTGACCTTTCACAGAAAATGATCTGTTAAGCGATCCCACGTTGCGGTTTATTCGCAACAAATCAAGAGTTGATGCGATAGGAGAACGAACAGAAACCATATCTGCTGTTGCACTTCGTGCCCAAGCTGGAACCGGAAACATTGTCCGTTCGTACTTTTTCCTCGCCTCCTCAATAGGATTTTCCGGCAATGTTGGCGCCGTGGGCTCCTTTATCTTCTCCAGGTGATTCAAATCAAATATCACAAAATCATCCGGCACAGTCACCTGAATTCTCACATCCTGTGCCTTTGCTGTTCCAAGATTGATTGCCTTAAGACCTAATGCAACTCCCCCCTTTTGGATTGTTTCATAAAATTTCATCTCATTCACATACTGATCCACTGTTTTTTGATCTGGCAATGCTTCATTATACTTTTCAATAGAATCTTTTGTAATATAAGGCCATAAATATGGTTCTGCATCCTCTTTAGAAATCGGTTCATATCGATACCCATAACGCTCTGCATGATTCTCTGCCAGCTTTATCTTGATACCTTCCTGATCATTTGTCAGCAGTAAATCTCCATGCGAACAAAATTCCTGCTTGTCTTTCGCATCCTCCTCATTTTCATCCAATAGGAAAGAAACCGACAATTCCGGTTTTCTTTCCTGCATATGAGATCGAAGTTCCTGGTTTTCTTGCTCCAACTCCCGAACTCTCTTATTTAATGCCAATATTTCCGCATGACTGGCTTCCAAATCAAAGCTATCACCACGAACCCATCCTGGACGCTTCTTGCGCCCAAATTCCTGATAAAGCGCTCCCATGACCAGACGTGCCAATTCCTCCTCATTTTTCCACCATTTCACCAAACGATTCTGCTTGGCTTCCTCCTTAAAGGCATCCAGCTTCGCCTGCTTCTCCGGATCTGTTTCGATAAATTCTTTCTTTAGCGGTACGCTGTCATCTATTATAAACACCAATGTTGGTATCTTCTGCTCTCTGGCATATCGGAACTCTTTCTCCGTATAGCTAATCCCTGCATCCGGTCCATCTGAAATCTCTGAACCATATCTTTGTCCTAAAATTAATACATAATAATCTGAGCTGTCAATCGTCTCCTGTATAATCTCCCACTGTTCTTCATCCGCAGCATTAAACATCTCCATCCCTACCGGGAAATGCAGCATAGATAAGATAGCATCACGAACTTTCACACGGGCTTCCACCAAATCTATATAGGTAGAAGAAATAAAAATCTGATATTTCTTTTCCAAAGTGAGTTCTCCTTTAGTTGAGTTTGCATTTTTATTTTAAGAATTCCATCTAATGATTCTTTACATCTCTTCCTTCATCTTCTGATATTCAGCAGTAGTAAGACGCTTAGGTACTTCAAGGCTAACTTTAATTAGCTTATTCTCCCCCCATAAACGGTAGCAATATATTAGCAATCTCATACGGTATTGCATTCCTGCATCCTTTTATTGCCACATCTTCCTTAGCATTTGTGGTCTTTACTACATACCACATCTCTCCGTTCCGTAAACGCCTGATTTTAAGGTATATTATTTTAAATCAACACCAGAATCCTATCTAGATACTGGTGTTGCGAGCCTTTTACTATATTTTACTTACATCTTTCTCTAGCTTCTTCACTCTATGGTGCGAATTTTGCCAGTTCATCTTCGGACATTTTTGCATTTGGTCTGCTCTCTAAAAGAAATGAAAGATATTTAAGTGGGTCAATTTCATTTTCTTTTGCCGTTTCTATCATGCTATAGACATTCATGCTGGCTTTTGCTCCGGCCAAGGTATCGCTGAACAGCCAATTTTTACGTCCTACCACAAGTGAACGGATACCGTTTTCACTGAGATTATTGCTTAGACTGCAGGCTCCGTCTTTCAGATACTTCATCATATAAGGACGACAGTTATTGGTTGAAAATGTTAAGCGAGCCAGTTGCAAAAAGCTCAATGGATAAGGCAAATCTCCTTTCTCTCATGGTTTTTTGTTAAAAAAATATGACTTAAACCATTCAAAACCATTTATTTATAAGATTTCTCTTGATTTAGTCCTATTTTAACGTAATCCCCTGTCAAAACCTCAATCTGCTGCTCATCCTTCCATGCCCAAAGCTGATCAAGGTATTCTTTTCGTTCAACCATGTCTGCATTCCTCCTATCATTCGAATCAATCATCGAATCTCTGTGATTCCACGCCCACCAGACATATACAAAGTCTGCCCGACTATCGTATTTCCCAGATCACTCACCATAAGCACCGAATACTGTGCAACTTCTTCTGGCATAGTAAATCTAGATATCGGATTTAAAGGTGTATAAATATTGTTGCCTTTATATTCTTTCTGCATTGTTGTAGCAGTCGGTCCAGGTCCAATGGCATTTACAATAATCCCATGTTCTAACAATCTTTGTGCCATACCACGAGTAATTCCATCAATTCCAAGCTTTGACAATCTGTACGGAGACCATGACGGTTCCAAAGCCGATTGAGAAGATATAATCAAAATATGCCCTTTAATCTGATGTGCAATCATGTACTTAGCGATTGCCTGGCACATGAAATATGTTCCTCTCAGATTAATTCCCATGATCTTATCATATTCTTCGACGGTTGTATTTATGAAATCAAGTCCATCTCGATCCACATGAATTCCAGTAGAACTAACAAATATATCGACCCTACCGAAAATATTAACAGCTTCCTCTACCTTTGAATCAAACGCCGATGGATCATTATAGTTGAGCACTATAGATTTTAGATCATCATTATTTATCTCATTGGAAATGTTATTGAGCTTTTCCTGGCTCGTTCCTGCAATTATTACTTTAGCTCCTGCTTTTAAGAAGGCCTTGGTTATTGCTAGTCCAACCCCTCCAGAACCACCAGAGATAAGAGCAATTTTTCCTTTTAATTCCGTTCCCCTTGAAGGCATTACTACAATCGGTGTATTTACCGGCTTTGGAAATAACCTTCTGATTCTTGATTTAATTCCCATTGTGTCTATCTCCCTTCTTCAGATTTTTTCTCTATCAACTCCCCACCACAGTTGGCTTTTTCCTGCCTATCAACCACGGTGCATAATCTATAATAACTTTATTTGTCACCCATGAAATTCCAAGTACACACCAAAAAAGTATAAATCTTGCTCCCACATATGTCCAAGGAACAATCTTATCCAGCACTCTTGCACCATAGTAAACAAAGAAATAATGCGTGCACAGATATGAAATAGAGTAAATTGAAAAATGCTTCAGTATTTCAGAAGCTTTACAATTCCCAATCCATCGGGCTATATTCCAGAATATAACTGTCCCCAACACTCCACTTACTATATACAGCACTAGATTATAATAACGTGCAGATCTCATATCAATGCAACCATTCAGATACACGAGCATGAGCCACAAAAGAATCGCTGGTATGATCATCCATTTCTTTTCTAATATTATATTAAAGCAGTCCGTACTCTTCATCCTGTATCCTATGTAGAAAAACAGAATACCTGTACAAAAAGGTTCTAATGCAAACGGCAGAACAACCTCACATAGTTCAGAATACATGATTCCCGTTACTGCAATCGCAGCCACCACGAAGCCATAATACTTCTCTATGTTCAGCTTTAGAAATGTGAATACCACACATGTCGAAAAGAACGCTTGTAAAAACCATATGGGAGAAGCAAACATTGTTAATTCACTCTTAGTCGAGAACACGAAGAGTGCACATATTCTCTTGGCTATACCCACCCCAGATAGTTTTCCGATGGCGAATAGACCTACAAATGCTAAGGAATATAGAACAGCAAAGTTGAAATGGACTCCTAAAATTGTTTGTGCCTTGCGTACAAAGTAGTCTTTCACATCATGGACTTTCCATAAGTATCCGCCCACGATGAAGAACAACGGCATGTGAAACGACTGAATAACTTTATGAATATAAATTTCCTGTCCCCAGCCAAAGCAATGATCCAATATCATAAGAAGTATGGCTATGCCTTTTAAAATGTCCAGTTCATCGATTCTTGATTCTGACGTCATTTCATTACTCCATCTTATCATTTGCCAGTGCTTCTTGACTTCTTCTTAAATCCCTCTTGGAATACCAAACTGGGAACAAACCTTGCACAAGCATATGCAGTTTTGTTTTAGGACCTAATTCAGAATGAATAAGCACATCCAAGAGTCTGCTTCTCAGATTATGTATACATTCATCATAGAGCTTGCGATTCTCTTCAACAGAATCCGTTGCAATAATCAAGAAAAGAACATAACCATAATTCTTCCAAATGTGCCAGTTGACCGCATTCTCTGTTCTCTTTGTCTTAACTATTCTATGCTCGCCAATGTATCGAATATTCTCCATTGCATTGGTTCCCATTGTGAGATTGTAATGAGTAAGGCCGCTGTTTGCGTTATTAAGTCGATAGTTATAAATTTTCTTATGCCCCACGGCTACCTTATCAGCACAAGAAGCCGCCATAGATGAAAAATACAACCCTTCACCTGACCACGGTCTGTTAAAATAAATATTGTGTTCTTTTAGTAATGAGGCTTTATAAATCTTATTCCAAGGACCAATTGGGAACTTCGGATAAATGATACCGCAGAAAGCTTCTTCTGGAGTCCAAACTTCAATTGCATCCTTCTCATTCTGTACTCGGTCTCTAGTGGTGAATATCTTATCAGTCATAGCCATTTCAGCACCAGTCTGATGAATCAAATTCATAAGATACTCTACATAATCCAGTTCCAACCAATCGTCTCCGTCAATGACGAGAATATACTCTCCTGTAGCTTCCGCTAATCCAACATTTCTAGCTTCGCATGCGCCGCCGTTCTTTTTATGAATAACACGAATGCGATCATCCTTTGCCGCATATTCATCGCAGATAGCACCGCTATTATCCGTTGAGCCATCATCTACTAATAAAACTTCTAAATTCTGCCAGGTCTGATTAATAATAGACTCAATCAATTTCGGCAAAAATTTTTCTGATTTATAAATAGCAACAATTGCAGATACTTTTTCCATGAAAAACTCCTTCTTCGCCGGAGAACACATACTAAGCATCTGCAATCTCATTAAATTAAATATGTAACATCCTCTTTATCGTCATCTTGAAACGATCAAAGTCAGTTTCATACAAATTAATTACATCTTTGAAATTGGATTGGCTGTCCTTCAGCATTTCCAGCGATTTCTTATAATATTTAGGGTATTCGTAATCTGTGTGTTGCTGACCAAATCGATCTGTTATATCATGCTTAGTAATAGTAATCGTGCTACAGATAGCATCAAGCATCTCCTGACCGCGTGAACTGTTCACAATAACCATAGAAACGCCTTCTTCATTATCCTTAAAGCGATTCCCCCAATAATCTCCAAGCCGAATATCTGCCGTGGATTTGTTCCTAAACAGACATGTAAAACAAGATTCTTGATTAACAACACCAATTGAAAACAATTTTAAAAAAGGGTCTTTTCCTCTATGCTCTACATAGGCTGCCCTCCCGATTCTATTTTTGTAAAATACTCGTGCCATGAGTAGCTTTTATCCCTAAATGTGACATTTTGAATATCACCAAAGGAATTCAATTTTATTTTTCTCATAATCCAATTCTTGTATTTCTCCCACAAATGATTCGTTGGTACGCCATGACAAAATATATCTATCAAAACAACTCTATCTAAAAGACTTTTTTGTTCTAAAACCTTTCGGAATCTAGCTATTTGACAAAGCGTACCAAAAATAAAATACTTCTTTTCCGATGTGCTCCTGAGTTCCTTAAGAATCTCTCGAAAAGCTGAAACCACATTGCTCTGCAAATATTTAGAACCTCGCAAAACATCTAAATCTGTTTCCTTATTTATGAGTATATGCTTTACATGAAGTGTATCATAATCTAATACTGCGCCACATACTTCGTATCCGTGCGACACTGCATAACTCGCAAGCCTAGCTGCAATACCACCAGATAAAGATTGTTTACAATCCTCTACATCTCCCCACGCTGCATACAGCACGCCATCATCTAAAGCTGAGGATTTTACGTATTCCATAGGGCAAACACGTTCACATAGTCCACATTGGATGCATTCCGCCTCATCTGTGAACGGTCTTAAAAAGCCATCCCCATTATATTCTATTTTAATGCATTCTTTCGGACACACAGCAGCACATGCACTACAATTCACCTTGGTATTCACCTTGAACACTCTCCTTTAAAAATTTTTTGCTTTTGTCAATCTCCTGTTGAATCATTACTAAATGAGGACCGTACTCAATATCTGGTAACTCATTTATTTTCTTTGTTCCATACTTTAGTTCATGGTCTTGCAACCCTGACATACGCAACAAATTTCGAATTCTTGAATTTGTGCTTGTGATAAGATTTTCCTTGAACCTCGTAAATGTATAAAACTGCTTCCTGTGAATGATAGAAAACACAGTCATATGAAATGAGTCTGTAACAACATACTTTGCATTGCGAAACAGCTCTAGCAAATCTTCCAGTCCTGCATCTGCATATCGTTCTCCATGTTGATAATAAGAAATTCCACTATATGGGACATAGACATATTTCATATGTTTCTCGGTTGCGAATCGCCTAGCCGCATGCATATGGCTGATTGTCCCCTCTAGAAAGATGCCAAGCACATAATCCTCTTTCGCGGTCTTTCCTATTGATGGAAAAATAGATGCCCAGTCATCCGAATCAAGCAACAATGTTGGATCAACAACTACCACAGGCTTGTTCTTAGAATACGGCTCTAATAAAGGCACTGCCTTATCTTCTCGAACTGAAACCACATCATATTTTGAAACACTTCTTCTGATTTCCGATTTTACCTCTGGTTCAATTGTCATCACCCCCATACTTGGAGCATAGGATATTCTTCTTGTCGTAACACCATCGTAATCTGCATAATAAAAACGATGATACCAGTTAGGATTCCAAATTTGATCACTGCCGCTGATAAGAAGATTGAAAGAGTTGAAAATCTCAATCAAATCTTTTTCATTCTCACACCTTTTGGTAAGAACACAATTTTTTTGAATTGCATTTGCTAATTTCTTATCCCTACTAGCAATCTCATTTTTAAAAAATACACGTCTTGCAAATTTCTCTGCGTATTTTTCAGGTTGAAAAGCAACTCTTTCAAAAAAAGTTCTACGATTCTTTGCATACTTAGATTCAACCTCGCAGTTTACAATCTCAACCTCATGCCCCTGCTTCCGCAAATAATATTGAAGTGCTATCGCCTGCAAATTTGTGCCATAATTAGGTCCCGTAAACCATGTAATAATTCCAATTCTCACTATCTATCACCTGCAATCATTTTTTTATTGCTTTCTTTCCTTTATTAACTATCGCCAGCAGATCTCCCGCATATAAAAGCATTATCAACAGTAGCAGTCCCATTTCAACGCCATACATTACTATGCCATCAAGCATCATCAGCATCACCGACTGAACTACTAATAGTCCATACGTAACTAGATCCCTTCCAAGATTTATCCTAAGCTTTATAAACTTCTTTGAATGCCAATACCGCATAGCCCAAACCACGAAATAACAAACCGCTGTGGCAATCGCGGCCCCTAATGCTCCGAGAATAGGAACCAAGATAAGGTTAAGTATTATATTACTGACCGCACCCGCTACCGTTGACTGTGCAAATATCTTTGAATTCTTAACTGCCGAGAAGAAGCCGCCGATATAGCCAGACAATGAACCGAATAAAATCGCTATCGTAAGCCAAGGCACATACCTCCATGCCACGTAGAAATCCTTCGCATACAAGAAATGAGCCAATATTTTGTCTCCAACTATAATCGCAGAACAGATTAAAACCATCATGCAGTTATAAACTCGATAAGTGTTCGCAAAGAATCCATTCTTATCTTCTGGGTCAAAATCCTTTACAGCCGACAATGTCCACGCCTGTGAAAAAATAGACTGGAAGATGTTAAGTATTGACGGAATCTTTGATGATACCGAATAAATACCATTTTCAGCCAAACCACAAAAAAAGATAATCACATAGCGGTCAGATGTATTATTGATCCACCATGCCACAGAATTTGCAATCATTGGCTTGCTGTATTCAAGCATTGTCTTCTTCTCTGCTGCAAAATCTGATTTCAAATCCATATCGTGAATCATATCTGCACGGATTATCAGATACACAATCTGTACAAGTGGTCCAATGATGTTAGCTAAAAAATATCCGTTAAGTCCCAAATTAAATACAGCTAGGAAAATGATGTTGCAGCTGATGGTAAAGATGGATACCAACACACTTGATACCGACAAATCTGCGATTCGATCAATACCACGAACATAATAGGTAACAACTCCAGATACCGTCTGTATGAAGAACATCAAGAAGAAGAAAACTGCATAATCTCTTATCAATGTACTAAAACTGAAAATGCCGTTAATGACTAACCCTAACGCAACGATTGCATTTGAAGCAAGTAGAACCTTCATTGCTACAGAAACAATTGCTTTACGATTCTGCTTCTTATCCATTGCAAATCGCATTACAGCATCCTGCACATTGAGTGTAAGGACCGGCATTAATACACCCACGGTTGTATTCATTAAATCATAAGTTCCATACTCTGTTGTTGTAAGAATGTTTGTATATAACGGTACAAGGAAGAAACTGAGGAGCTTTGTTGCAAAACTGCTCAATGTCAAAAGCCCCATATTTTTAAATAAATACTTATATTGATTCATTCATCGTTTTCCTTCCTTGGTTTTGTATTTTATTTCTTCACCAGCCTTGTTCATGCTGTTTCTCCACGCCGATATTCTGTGTTCATATCTATTTAGCAGTTCTTCGAACAGCCTGTTGATCACCACAAGCACCAATATCACTTCTCTGCTTCTAAACGGCTGATGTCTTACTCGGCATCCTTTGATTTCCTTAAGCACTTTATTATGTGCACCTTAAAACCCTCGGTTCTCCTAGGTTTTAAACTCTATGGTGTACCCCTCAACCGTATCAGGACGGTACTGCCACTATGTTTTAAAGTCAGAATGCTGTTCTATGAATCCAGGATTATGTGGTTTAGTGGAACATAGAGATTTAGAATACAATGCTCCATAGTATCTCCCCATCACCTCTCATATTACTTTTTCTGTCCCATCATTTGAGCCATCATTTACATCACTCAGAAGAACCTTGTTTTTATTGGTATTAGATTAGCTGCAAATCTTATAACTTGTTTTATAGTTTGGTTCATTTCAATTAGTCACCGCCTCTGCTTCGAATATTATTTTAACCCATACAGGCTTATAATTTCATCACACCATTTATTAAGTCCAAAATGCTTCCTGATATAATCTCTTTGGATTTCTTTTTGCTGTCTTAGCTCTTCCGGTTTATTCATCTTCATCTCATAACAATTGTTTAGTGCTTTTGCCAACTCATCTATTTTTTCAGCACCTACCCATTGAATCCCTGGAATGCATTTCATAGAATTTTGTCCCGGTACATCAGATGCAATAACCTGCGTATTACAGTATGCTGCCTCCACTACCGCATAGCCAAAGGCCTCGGATCTCGATGGTGAGATAAAACACAATGCGTGATTATAAGCACAAGGAACATTTTCTACTACATGCTTAACCACGGCAAATTTACGCCATTCAAAGTCAACCGCATCCAATCGTTTGATAGCATCCTCTTCATGATGACTCAACACTATTAGTCGAATACCATTTCCCACCATCCTCACTGCTTTCAATGCAATATCTACACCTTTTCTATCAAAGTGCGTGCCAAAAATCACAACGTCACGAATTGGATCCATCTTCAATGTGTTATCCCAATCTCCATCCAACCGTTCTGTCAAGATAGCATTACGCACCATGTAGGTATCATTTACTTCTCTTATGGCACAAAGGTCATCATAGACAGCATCGCTAACACCGATAACTTTATATCCAGATGTTGCATATTTATATAACAATTTCTTTAGATGTGCTTTTAGTCTTCCAGGAATACCTCGATTGTTTTGCTCTTCAAGAAAGTTCACTCGCATATGTTCCTGAAAAATCATATGAGGATGCTTATCCTTCAAAGCATTCTTCATCATCCACAATGTCTTCCAATCCAAGAAATGAAAGTGAACACTCGTATTTCTGTCCTTTACCAGCTTCTTTAAATCAGCAGTTAAAGCTTGACGATTGAAATCAGAGATATGAACCTCATGATGTTCCAGAAACTTTCCATCTTCTCCCCAATTAGCAAAAGGTGCGCCTTTTGGAAAAATAAAAGAAACAGCAACATTGTACTTCTTTAGCCTTTCTTCTAAAGATGTTAATGAAGCAATAAAATTCCCACTATAGAAAGCCGCATAGTTAGCAACTATAATTACTCTATGGACAGAATTTTGCTCTATCTGTCTGTCTGTCATAATCGTCACCTCATCTCTATTTCATGTCAACTTTTATCCTAAATTTACCCAATTTAAATCAGATTACCATTCTCTTAATCCCTATCTTACTCTATCTTCTTCTCCCTAAGCAGCACACATTTCAGCAACAACAATGCAAAGCAATTTGAAAGATACAGACAATGTAACTCAATCAGTGCATACAACGAAAATATCAATACTATCAACGAAGCCTTATAATCTCTATACCTTCCGATTCTATAAAAGCCTACTGATATTACTAAAAAACAAAATACCCAGCATCGGAATCATATATTTACAGGCATTTATCAATATACTCCAGGATTGAAATATCATTGAAGCCTGTAAAATACTCGCAATACACATCAGTAAAACACATATCTTTACAAATCCTGTTTCACTAACTCGCGTAGTGCGCCAAAATTTCATTTTCATTTCATCTCCCTATTCCTTTCTTTATTCTCGCCTTCAACCTAATCACTTTTTCAGTTATATTTGGTCCAAGAATATGCTGGAGTTTAGTTTTAAATTTACTATATGATGATTGCCAACTGGCTGTGTACCAATGAATCGATCTAGTATTATCTGTAATATATAGTTTGCCGGTTGCATAATCCATTGGACAAAAATACTCTGGTGGATAAATGGTGATATCAGCCACATTTTGGATTTCCTTCTTATACTCATCATACCCATGTTTCTTCAAAATCGCTGTGGTATGTACACATATAGTCGTTGTGTCCATCACACCGTCTTTAATAAAATGAATGCCGTTATAGTAATCCAAAATTTCCCTATATAACCGTAAACCAGGGGCTACGGCTATGCCTAAGCCAGGGTTAGCAACTACAGCCGTCTCCTTGGACTCCAAGGATTCCATGGAACCAGCTTTGTTGCTAGTCGGATTTACACCCAACGAAATCCCGTTCTCTTGTCCCATGAATGCGCCATTTTCTAGGATATCGTCAAAAGATTTAATTACCTCAACATCTGTGTCAAAATAAAATCCACCATATTTATAAAGAATATCGAAACGAGCATAATCAGCAACGAATGCCCATTTCTTGGATTCGTACGCCTCTTTTACATAAGGACAAACAGACAAATCGTAGTTTGACTCATTCCACTCTTTTATCTCATAGTCCGGGAAGTATTTCTTCCAAGATGCTATGCATTTCTTTGCATCATCCGGCAATGGATTTCCACCGAACCAGCAGTAATGAATTATTTTAGGTATCATATTTTCCCCTTGATTGCAGTTTTTACATGAAATTAAAATAATAATTATACGGGACTGCGTTATACCAATTATTTTGAGTCATTCCCCACATAGTTATCACCGTATACATAACTATAAATATGCTAAGAAATATCATTCTTGCCTTCTTACTCTTAACTTCCTGTAAAAATGCTGGTATATAAAAAATTTCAAACGGCAACACATAATAGAGAACTCGCCATGTTATCGGGATTGTCATTGATAATAACGCAACACACAGTGGAAGAATCTGAATATTCATCATCATTTTAAAAGGTTCTGATACCATTTTTCTGCTCCATGCTATATATACGTACGAAACTATAGAAATAACTGATGTAAATAATATCGCAGATGTCTGAGTTTGTACTTCCCATTCCACTGATGTTAAAAAATACTTATATCGCGTAAAGTTCAAAATAAAGCTTACTAGACTATAGAATATCTCTCCTCCAACTATGCATCCCAATGCTAATATACATGCTCTTTTTAAGTCGACATTGAAGTATCGGATAAAAAAAAACGGAATTGCAATTACAGCTGAATAATGAAAAACAAAAGCTATAGCAACTGCTATAAGATATTTCTTAAACTCCCCTTTGAGCATATATTTATATGCATACACAATAATAGCAACGGCAATATATTGCCTCAACGCATTATATCCATCAAAATACAATCCAGTAGCAAAAAGAAGATAAACCGACAAGATTGGATTTACTGAATTTTGCCAGATTGCTGCATAAATAAATCCGCATATAATCAACGTAATAAGACCATAAGTCAGAAAATACTTACCGTGCCATAGAAAGCCGCACAACTTCAGCAAACTCCAGAATCCTAACTCAATGTCCTTCAGCGATGAAAATGTTGCAAATGAACTTCCTGACTGCTCAGCAAGTTTCATCATTCTTAAGTACATTAAGTAGTCTGCGCCATTATTATATCTAAACATAGCAACCAGCACAGGTATCACTAATGATATGCTTAAGCAGATTTTTTTTTGTTTTCTCTTTACATGACAAGCCATCCACATAAAAAATACAGATAAGATTGTCATTGGAATATATATAGCCATTAGTTAATCTTGTTTCCTTTCATCAAGCAACAGGATGCTTTTTTTTATAAAATGCATAAAATACTGTGTACAGCGGATAAGAAAGCGCAAATAAACTAATTTGACCTTTTCGCACTTTAGAAATATAACCACACTCCCAAACATTTGCTAAATTCTTTCTCGCAAATTTCTGTACATCTGTTCTTGTTTTACGATCTTTATGCCCTGACACAATCATCATGTTTACAAATACTATTTCCCATGTAATTTTAGCAACAGCTATATTGGGCACTTTCTGTCCATATTTTGCATGTATATACTCATATTCTTCATGAATTGCATCATACAGGTCATAAGTTTTTCTATTGAATACACTATGACCAATAGATCCCATTCTTTTGCGATAGTGATACATAGGTTTTGTGCAATACACAATTTTGTCACACTGATCTATAAGTTTATATGTTGTAAACTGGTCTTCAAAAAGCATTCCCTCTGGGCATCTTACACGAGACCAGAGTTCCCGTACATACAATTTCCCACACACACACGGAGTCAGGTAATCATTGAACAAAAAACAGTCTAATGCTTCTTCTTTGGTATAGACCAACTCTTCCTCATTATATTTACTCGAAGAACAGGTTCCATCTTCATAGAAACTCTCTGGAGACGTGCAGCTCATTTGGGCTTCATTTGCAATGAGACTTTCGTACAAGCACTCTATCATATCATTTGAAATCCAGTCATCGCTGTCAATAAAGATAATATAATCTCCATTAAAGACATCAATAGCAGCATTTCTTGCTCCAGACAATCCCTTATTTTTCTGATGTATTACATGTACTCTATGGTCAATTTTTTCATACTCATCGCACATCTTACCACATCGATCTGGCGAACCATCATCCACTAAAAAAATCTCCAAATTTTTATAGGTTTGTTTTAAAATACTATCAACACACTCATCTAGATATTGTTCAACTTTGTATACTGGAACAACAACCGTTATTAGCGGCAAGCAGTTATTGTTATCTTTATTTTCCGTCATTTGCAACATCCCCTGTTTCGTTTTCTTACTAATTTTCCTTTAATCCATCCAAGCATATTTTTCTTCATAACAGGAATAGAAAAGATTCCCGCTTTCCATGCGCCCAGCAAATCCGCTTTAGGACTATCGCCAAAATGAACAATATCATTTTTCATGATACTTTCATCTTTCAAAAGCATTTTAAATAACTCTGATGTGACCTTGTTTTTTTTATACTCACACGACACATATAATTTCTTATATCCGTAAATACCACATTTTTTTAACAAATTATCTATAAAATCAGCTTTCAGGTACATATCTGAAACCAAAAATATATTTTTGTCTTCTGCTATGCAACGCTTATAAAATGGAATCATCCTTTTTTTAATATGTATGTGTTCTGTCTCTAATCTCAACTCCACATTTTTTAAACTTTCGCAAGATTCTATCTCAGCTTTATATTCGCGGTAAATATCATCTATGTTTACCTCTTTGGATAAACTTTTATTCCTTGCTATTTTTTCTGCTTGAATTCTTTTGATTCTAAAATTTGGCTCTCTTGTCTCATTTTCCACCAATGTAAAGATGTCTAAAGGATCTAAAACATCTCGTTCAATTAAGGTATCAAAAATGTCAAAACTTATATTTTCATATTTTCGCAAAATAAAATTTTCAAAGAATTCATTCATTTCTTCATCATCCTATAAATCCAATAATACGGGAAAGGAATCTTAAATGCTGATTTTAAAAAACCATTCTTCCATGGACTACTGCTCAATGCATGCATAAACTCTCGTAAACCATATTTATATATAGCCTTTTGAGAAATATAGTATTCCCTTGTACCATCTGTGTTGTAAAAAGGAGAAAACAATTTAACATCTTTTAATGTCGGTGACGTTCCAAATCGTACCAGCTTGTATGCCATTTTTTTATTATCATCCACACAGTTTTTATTCTCTGCTACAAATTCCAGTGCACTATTTTGCAATTCCATGATACATTTCTGAATTTCAGGAGCATCTGCATATTCATATGCATTTAGCACCGGTACAATTTTCCCTGTTTCTTCCTTATAACCATACGTTGAACCCTCCAAACTTTGAAAAAGTCTCTCCAGTCCCCCCGCAAAGCAAAGGACTTCTTTTCTCAGTTTAAGATTGCTACTATCATACAAAAAACCATGAGTTACGCCATGCAAAATTTCTTTAGGTAGTATACCCACATAGAAGCCAACCAATGATACATCCATATTATGACTTTCTAAATAGGTTTCAAGGTAATACTGCATGCTCCCTTTCCAGCCTATATCAACAATACCGACTTTACCGGATATTTCATTCTGCGATAAATATTGAAACAACAGTTTATCTTGTTCTTTGGATTTTTTCTTGATTATCTCAGACAAATCATCATATATGGTCTTTATCTGTGTGTTAGATGCGAGTACGGCAACATCAAAATCCTTTTTTAACGCTACCGAATATATTTTGGATATCTCATTTCTTTCATGCTCATCAAAACCGTAATATTCCAACAACCCACCAAACGAAATATATTTTTCTGCGCTTACATATTTAAGACTTTCTTCATATCCTTTACACTGATGTAGCAGAGCCTGTCTTATACTCTTTCTTGAAAAATATACATACCTTTCTTCAACGTCACCTCTGTATATCAGTTGAAAAGCCCTTTCCATCATCCAACCATCTCTCGCGAAGAAAAGCACTTTTTGTAGGTTCTGTTTCTTTATTTCACCATATAGCCATCTTGTGAATCCTAATAAAAATGGACCAAAATATGCCCTTCCAAACTCATCATATTTTTCTGTGCTTTCTTGTCCTATTTTAGTAACCTTGCCCCATTTTATCGCATATCGCAGTATTTCCTTGGATTTTCGATATTTCATAATGAGCCATACAATAGCTCTGGCTTGCATATAATATCGCCATGGAGAGGCTATGCCGTATTTGATTTCTATACCTGCAAAACGAAATGACTGCGTTTCTCCTGGCAAATGGTTAATTTTGGCATCCTCTAGTTCTACGACGCGGTAACCCTTTCCATTTATTTTATAACAATAATCAATATCTAAACCGTTCACAAACAGTGCCTCCTTGAATCCATGTGTATTTTCAAACAATGCTGTGTTGTAAAAGCATCACGACGTCATTGCCAATGATACTATTAGAAAGCAATGACTCCATGGACACAGAAAGAATTTCTGCAAATTTCCCATCAACGGCGTATACAACATTCATCATGCTGCCACCGCCACTCTAGCTAATCTGCTATTTAGAGAACTTGCCTCTTCTTCTGCCCCCACCTGAACTAATTTTCGGCCTTATAATTCCATTGACCAAATATATGAATTGGTAACGCATATTGCCTCTCAAAACGCCGTAAATAACTCGGCTAACCTTTCTTGCAAAATCTTTGTTACTCCCCCAAAGCGGACTATCCTTCCATTCAGTTCTAGCTTTATATTCTCTCCATTCATTCATATACTTGTGTTCACACCCTTTGACCCAAGGACGCTCCGACGCAAATGAATTGGTGAAATGAACGATTCCGGGATTTTCTAATCCTGCCTCTACCTCTTTTCTCTCGTATCTGACTTTATCTTTTTTCATCATTGAAAATCCGTCATATCCAAAATCAAAGAACTGAGTTGTAACATTATATTTAAAAGGAAGTATGGAGATTTCATTCTTCAAAACATGGTTGATAACACCCTGATCTTCAAATGATATATCTCCCTCCATTTCTTCCATATAATCCACAAATCTTTCCATTATCTTTTCTTCTCGCCATTTTTTCAAATCAACAAGAAGAACACCAGAATTAAAGTAATAGTCTGACTCCTTTAACTCTATCTTTTGTTTCATCAATGGAGCTGTCGGCTCAACAACTGCCGCACATCCATCAAATTTTCTTTCCCACAAATCAGTTAGGTCTTTTCTTACCATTGTGTCGCAGTCAAAATATAAAAGTTTCTCAACTGATAAAGGCAATATCTGTGGCATGAAGAGTCTGAAATATGCCGTCAAACTTATCTTAGATTGGCACAACAATTCCCTACCTGCATACTCCTTTAAGTTTTTTAACGGCATGAAGTGAATCTCAGCCTTGTACCTTTCAGCCTGCCTTTTTAGCTTTTCTAGACTTTTCTCTTTAATACCATTATTAAGAACATACACAACCACATTCTTATTGTGCGTGAGAAGCGATTCCATAGAAACAGAAAGCACTTCTGCAAACTTCTCATCCGAAGCATATACAATATTCATCTTTCCGCTTTCAGTCCCTTCCATCTGTTCTCCTCCCCTTATTCTCTGTAGCCATCCAGCCACAATTTTCTTCTTTATATCTTTTACTCACCCAGCCTCTTTGCCAACTTACCATCCCACTCTCATGTTCTTGGTTACTTAGGCTTCTCCCTCACCATATCCGTGTGGTCATGTCCACAAGCGAGATTTGTCTCTTAGTTTTACGACATTGCGTTCAAAGAGCCTTCCTAGTGTACTGGCATGTTGCTATTTAGCTGAATATGAACGGGTCAGTACACTAGTCACCTTTCGCTCCCTTAATTTTCCTCTTTTCAACCATCTACATTCCCCACAAAAGCCCGTGCTTCGCCACCCGCGCCCATTTCCTTAAAAAATGGGTGCAGTTAACACTTCGCATTACACGCTCTTTTTGTCCACAGCCTGCCAGTACGCGTCACTCGTCATACTGGCAGTACTGCTTCATATACAAACACCTAATATTTTCCAACAATATATTTTGTCATTTTTAAAATTACCAAGTGTTTACTACTACAACATCCTTATTTCTTCTTTTTTAAATATTACTTTATTTAAAACACCGAACAGTTCCAATTCAACAGTCCATTCATCTTTATCCGGGTCTGCATATAAAAACTTCCCCGTCATGCCGTCAAATACACCTGTTAGTATTTTTACCATATTTTTTTGAAGTTTTGTTTCTTCTTCATACTTCTTTACATTTTCATTTTTCATTTGCTCAAACTCATCTTCACTGATGCGTGCTATTGCACCAAATCCTACCTCGACAGGTGTTCTCCTGCCAAACATTGGGACATCCATTTGAGCTGTTCGCCGATGTCTGTCGATTTTCTTTATCCAGCCGTGGCATTTTTGAAGCGGTCCCGATATAATACATACTTCCTGACCAATCAAAAAGCCTTCTGAATACTGAACAATATGTTTATCATCCATCATCATCGACAGAAATTCCTGCTCTTTTTCGGTGATTGGTGATATCACATCGCCATCCCTTAATACTTTTGTATATTGATTGACTTTTTTAAGTCCTTCAACTATTGGTTCCGGCTCTTTTGCATCAACAAAAATATACCCTGGAAACAATACCTTTTTTACATCATGCCATTCTTTTTTAAAGTGTTTCTTTTCTATATACTGTGGGACAAAAATTTCAACATAATCTTTCTTATCGATATATTGTATACATTGCTGCATACATTTCTCTTCCAATCCCGATTTTGTCTGAATTACATACCACAATATTTTCACTTCCTTTTTCCAAACTATTCTGCGCCTTCACCGTGAACAACCTTTTTCACTGTTCTCCACAAAATCCTTATGTCTTCACTCAATGACCAGTTAGATATATATCTTATATCCAGTTCCACAATCTTTTCAAAATCTGTCATATCACTTCTGCCACTCACCTGCCAAAGCCCTGTTATTCCCGGCTTTGAACTAAGTCTTCCCATATGGTGAAGCTGATACTGCTCGTATTCATCAACCGTTGGCGGCCTTGTCCCTACAAGGCTCATATCTCCTTTTATGACATTTAAAAACTGTGGGAGTTCATCTATCGAATATTTTCTGATAAATTTTCCTATCGGAGTTATTCTTGGGTCATTATCCATCTTAAACATAAGTCCATCCATCTTGTTTTGGGACATAAGTTCTTTTTTTCTATCTTCTGCATCCATATACATTGAGCGGAATTTGTATAATTTAAATATTCTTCCGTTCTTTCCAACCCTGTCCTGTTTAAAAAATACAGGTCCGGGTGATTGGATATATATTATCGGGGCAAATATGACAAATGCAATCGCCGTTATAATAAGACCTGTCAGACCGCCTGCTATATCCATCAGCCTTTTTTCTATAAGCTGCCTTTTCGTTGCAACTCTCATCCCGGCGGTAAGAACCGTAAACTCACCAATCTGTTCTACAGATTTATCTAAGAGCTCATGTGGAAGATTTATAAGATTCATATGTACCGTTACTCCTGATGACATCAGATAATTGATTAACAAACTCTTTGCATATTCTGTCATTTCCATATCAACAAATATGCTGTCAATTACATTGTTCAGAAGGTAATCTTCCAGTTCATCAAATTTACAAACTTCCCTGATATCTGATGTAGCTGCCGTTATGCCATCAAATGTAGCTGCAACTTCCTCCATTGCTTCTAAAAAATCATCTTTTTTTACACTTTCTTCTTTTTTCGATAATTTTTCGTATTGTACCTTATATTTCTTTACAATGTCTTCCTGCTCTGCTATTACTACTCCGACAATCTTATAATTTCTGTACTTGTCCTCTGATAATTTATTAACACATGTATCCTTATGTTTTTTGTCTGTCAATATCAGCATATGTTCAACATACGGATTATTTATCATTTTTTTCCGTAAAGAATGCTTTCTTAAACACCTTAATGTATACATCAAAAGAATGTGCACTATGAAATATACAGACATGGTCTTTCTTGAATATAATGATAATTCTTTACTTATAAACAGCGTAACCATAACAAACATATCTGTTATACAGCCATGCTTGACTGCTTTTTTCAGCTCATCTAAATATCCACGTCTTAGTATTCCCGTATAGCTTTCAAACAAAAAGCCTACACACATGTCAAAAATCAACAATATAATCCATAGTCTTATGTATATGGTCGGGAATATATTTTTACGAGTAAGATCCAAACCATGTCTTACTACATAACCCAAAAATAATGCAATTGTTATGGATAGTTTATCAAGCAGAATAAAATCAATATGTTTATCCCATTTCTTTTGTCTCTTTTCATACATTATCTTTCAGGCTCCTCGTACCTTAACAAAAATTACTAATACTCACCATAATTGCCGTATCCATAATTTCCATAACCGTATTTCCCTGTTTTTACCGGAACTTTGTTTAGTACGGTTCCAAGTATTCTTACTCCACTTTTATCAAGCTGTTTTTTTACATCCTGCACAAAATGATAATTTATGGCATCTGCTTCTATGACTATAACTGCTCCATCCGCATATTTAGCTGCTATGGCACTGTCTATAACAGAGCCAAGCGGCGGTGTGTCGACTATGACATAATCATATTTTTCCCTACAGAATTTCATAAGCGTTTCAAAATTCTCACTGCCAAGAAGTTCCGCCGGATTTGGCACATAATTGCCGGAAAATATTATGTCCATTCCGTCAATATCTGTTTCCATGCAAACTTCATCAAATGTATTCTGACCTGTGAGATAATGAGCAAGTCCCTTTTCAACACTTCCTACCTTATATCTTCCGACAAGAACCGATTTTCTCATATCTGCATCTATCATAATTACTTTTTTCCCGGCCTCAGCAAGCGATACTGAAAGATTAAACGTAACACTTGATTTTCCCTCATTTGGTGTACAGCTTGTAAAATCTATTACTTTGACATTGTCACCGCAAAAGGCTATATTTGTCCTCAATGCCTTATAAGCTTCATTTGTCCTGTAGTCAAGTTCTTTTCTGGTTTCAAACTTTATCTTATTCATGTTTTACACCTGCCTTTTGCTTCTGACGTTTTTTTCTCTTCTTCTTATCTCTCATCATCTGTTCAACTGAACCTTCTTCAATTGGAATTATTCCAAGATTATTAAGTCCAAGATACTTTTCTACATCATCTTCTGATGAAATCGTATTGTTCAAAAGATAAAGAGCTATTATGATAAATGAGCTTCCAAATATTCCTGCCAAAAATCCTAACGCCGTATTTTTCACAAGGCTTGGACTTGATTTTTCGTCTGCCACATGTCCGTATTCAACTGTTGTAGGAGGCTCAACTCCCATTATTGATTTGATTCTGTCAGCAGACACCTTTCCGATTTCATCTACTATTTCTTTTGCCACATAAGGGTCATCCGTGTTTGCTGTCACTTCAAGTATTCTTGTGTCTGACGGATTATTAAGTGTGATTATGTCAAGCAAATCATCATATTCCATATCCAGATTTAAATTTGATATAACCTTTTCCAATACAGGCCTGCTCTGAACTATATGTATGTAATCCTGTGCGAGCTGTGAACCTGCCTGTAATGATGTAAGTGACATTATTGAGTTTGTTTCACCTACTATATAGAGTTTTGATGTTGATTCATATTTTGGTTTTATGAGAAACAATGTTCCAATACCTATCAATGCTGCAAGTATTACACCGATTCCAAATATTTTTATTATCTTTTCCTTAAGCAGAGTAAAAATCTCAACTAAGTCAATCTCAACTTCATCATTCTGTTCTTTTTCCATAAGATTACTCCTCAAATGTATTTTCCTTCCAACATTTTTATTGGATTTTCAAATAGTATTTTTTCTGCAAGACTGCTGTTAACAAATTCCAGTTTTAACTTCTCAATTGCATCTTTCATGAGTGGTTTTCTCCTGTTTGCACCGTGACAGTCACTTCCAAGAAAATGTACATAACCATTCATCAAAAGCTTGCGGCAATACGCAGCATGCCTGTCAAACAAACCTCCTACAATACTTTCCGTATTCATCTGAATATACGCACCCATATTTATGAGTTCATCTAAAAAATCATAATTTTTATATAATTTTTCATATCTCTCAATATGTGCGACAATCGGAATATACCCTTCCATAATATATTCTCTTAATGCGGCATATATTTTTTTTGCCGAATCCCCCGGAAGAAATTCTACAAGGATATATTTTGTATCAGCTATAGTCAATGCATTTTTATTTTTTAATGCATCTATAATACCCGGACCATTCAAAAGTTCATTTCCAAGATACAATTTCATATCAGGATACAATTCATTTACTTTTTCTTTGAGTAATATAAACGCATCATTTATTTTTTCACTTTGCCCATCCGGATAGTGAGGTGTTGCAACTATATTTAAAACTCCCTGTTCACGCATCTGTCTTATCATTTCCAATGATTCTTCAAGACTGTCTGAGCCATCATCCACACCGGGAATTATATGGGTATGCAAATCATAATAGTACGACCCATTGCGATTCGATTTATCATAATTTGCTTTATTGTTATTTGAGCTTTCATTATGCGGCTGCATTTTACCTCACCTCCTGACCGGTTATTCTACATAAAGTCTGTGCAGATAATTCTTGACAAAAAATAAACTTATACCTATAAGCAGACTTATAAGTCCCATATAAATACATATATTTATATTCCATCCAAGATATTTTGTAAGAAAATCCTGATAATATACCGGAGATATTTTAACTTTGGCTGCCACCCCGGCTATCTTTAAAAATACTCCTGCTGCTATCGCCGGTACAGATGCTATGGTTATAGCAAATGCATACACTCTTACTGCTTTATGCTTATATTCATACATCTGGAATATCATAACAAACATAATCACAAAAATGAGTACCATTGATATAAGCATTCCGATAAATACTGCATTAAATTCTTTATTGCATTTGTATACAGCAGCTCCATATTTAAATGAAAATGCAGACTTATAATCTGACTCCAATTTTTCAATCAATTTCTGATTTTCTTTTTCAGAGCCGTTTGTTATTTTTTCTTTTAGCAGTTCATTAATCTTTTGATTTGAAAAGTCCTGCTTATTTACGCCCTTTTTAAGTACATCCTTAATACATTGCTTTTGCGTGATATAAATATTTGATAACTTAAATATGTCCTCAGCCAGACTTTCATCATATCCTGCTGCTTTTAAGTCTTTTTTTGCCATCTCTCTTACAGTCTGTACAGTTCCCGAAAAATAGTCACTCTCCATAAGTTCTCTGTCTACCGTACTTGTGTTTAAGAATCCACATCTGACTACAAGTGATGCTATCATCAATATCGTAATGCAGGCTATAACTGCTCCTGAATATACTGCTATCGCACATCTTAATTTTCTTTTCTTATGACCTCTTTTTTTAACAGTAAATATATATACTATCTGTAAGACAAGTGCCAATATTGCTGCCGCTAAAACGTAGAACCACAATGTTTTTATTTCCTTGATATGCAGAATATCTTTCAGAAAATCATATTCAGAGTCATACTGTCTGCTGCCATACGAAATATCAACTTTGTCTGCATATGTATAGTCAACATCATCTGCAGTTATAGTTGAAACTGTATTAAGCTTGTCTTCCTCATCAACCCAGACATTTTCAGCAGCCGATGTTTCCTGCGGATTTGCTGTTGCTGTATTTTCCGGCTGCTGTTCATTTGTGGTATCAGTCTGCTGTTTACCCGCACCTAAAAACTTTTTCAAAAAGATTCTGTTTAAGCTGGATGTTTTAGTCGAATGTTCACTTTCGGTATCATCTGATTTTTTACTGCTGCCATCCGTATTTTTTTTGTCTTTTTTATTATCTTTCTTGCTGTCGGATTTTTTTTCTGAAGCATCAGTTCCGTCATTTCCACTGCCTGATGACACCTCATTACAGTATCCCTCTTCCACAAGTTCCTGATGACTGCCACCAAACTGTGCAATATACTGATTCGCCTCAGCATCCGACATATCAACATTATCAGCAGATAACTTGGCTGTCGCCTGTGATATATACGACGAATTTACAACATATGTTTTTCCATTGTATTCAAACGGCTGCTGCGCAGCCGCTATTGCTCTTTGCTCAGCGGCATTAAGACCTCCCGCAGCACTTGCACCTGTCGTTCCAAATGCAAATGTACCTGCAATCACCACCATAACAATGCATATCTTTTGAATTAATGTTTTCATTTAATTAAGACTCCCATACTATTAATCAATATACTGATACTACGTCAGATACATCTCCTATAAAGTAAATTGCTCCACAATTTGTATAAGATGTATCATATGTATTTCTTCTTTCAACATAGAAATAATAGTCTTTATTATCTACAAGGTCAGATATTGTCCAAACTGTATCAGGACTTTTCCTTGATACTTTTATCGTTCCTGCCGAATTTGTTTTTGTCACATACAATGTGTCAAGCATAACCAAGCCGTCTTTTACACTTCCGCTCTGCTCATAAACATTTCCTTTGAAACCAATTTTAAGACTTCCGTCATAATCTCTGTTTACAAGATAAACAGTTCTTACTTCTCCGTTGATTTTGACAACACCATATGCTGCCACCGCACCATTGCCTGAAACAGGAGTAAGCTTTCCTTTGCCTGCATCTGGCGTCTGTGTTGGCTGTGTACTCTGTTCCGGTGCTGCCGTCGGTGCCGCACTTTCTGTCGGAACCGGTGTGCTACTCTCCGTTGGTGCTGCGCTTTCTGTCGGTTTTGTGCTCTCTACAGGTGTTTTAGTTTCAGAAGGCTTGCTGCTCTCTGTTGGTACTGAACTTTCTGTCGGTGTACTGCTTTCTGCAGGCACTGCTGTTGGAGCCGGTGTTGCTGTTGTATCAGGCTTAACCGTCGGCTTTACTGTTGTTGCTTTTTTCTTTACAGTAACGGTACACTTAGCTGTTGTCCCATAAAACTTCGCCTTAATCACTGTTTTACCTGTTTTCTTTGCTGTAACCACGCCTTTTTTATTTACAACTGCCACTTTTTTATTTGAAGAACTCCATTTTATTTTTGAAGTCTGTTTCTTATATTTTTTTGGCACGCTTATTTTCAAAGTTAATTTTTTTCCTACATAAACTGTCTGCTTGCTCTTTACAAATTTTATATTTTTTGTGGCTGCTGATACTGAAATACCTGTTAATAAAATTGCAGCCGATGTCAATATTGCTATACTTTTCTTTATTCTTGTCTTATTCATATTCGATACTCTTTTCAATATACTTATCCGTTTTTATCAGATTTGTTAATTTATGGCTGCCGCAAAATTTACGGCAGCCATCATATAATATTTAACAAAGGGGTTTTTAAACAATGCTATTTAGCATAAACTTTTAAGTTGCTGAGTTTGTCAGACTTTGGAACTGTAACTCTTACATATGGGTCGCTAAGTTCTACTGTTGCTGATGCAATATCAACTACTTTTGTATCTTTAGTAACCTTAATATCTTTAGCAACAATCTTCTTAGCTGTAATGCTTGTTATTGTTCCTGTAACTGTCTTGTTTGTTGAATCAGTTGTTTCAACCTTAACATTGTCACCTAAAACTGTAACTTTTACATCATATTCTCCATTTGCTGAAGTATTTGCTTTTCCTGCAACTGTTATATGATATGTGTCATTACCTGTAAGTTTTACTGTTACTTTTCCTGCATCAAGATTGTCTAAGCTTGCACTCTGTCCTTCAGCAGTTTTAATCTTTGCATTAAATTTCTCATATGCTGATGCAACAGTATTATATGTATTTGCCTGTCCTGCATATGTTTTAACATATGTCATAATAGTTTCAACATCTCTTGCTGTAATCTCAGCGCTCTCACTACCATATATAACTTTGTAAGTCTTATCTGTATTAAGAGGGTATGTAACAGTGCCATTACCATTGTCAATAGCCTTTACTTCTGAATATACAGGTGTTGTATCTCCACTTGACGATGAACCGCCGCCATTGTTGCCCGGTGCTGCACTTGGACTTGGTGAAATACTTGGTGATGTTGATGGTTCTGCACTTGGTGAAATACTTGGTTGTGTTGACGGTACTGCACTTGGCTGTGTTGATGGTGCTGTTGATGGCTGTGTACTTGGCTGTGTTGACGGCTGTGTTGATGGTTCTGTACTTGGCTGTGTTGATGGCTCTGTACTTGGTTTTGCAGCCTTTTTCTTAACTGTAACTGCAACTGTAGCTTTCTTATTGCTTCCATCAACTGCTGCAACTGTTATCTTTGCTGTTCCGGCTTTTACACCTTTAATAACACCTGATGCTGTTACTGTAGCAACTTTCTTATTGCTCGTCTTATATGCGAGCTTTTTAATTGTTACTTTTTTAGGAGTTACTGTTGCAGAAATTTTGCTTGTCTTGCCAACATAAACTGTAACTTTAGATTTCTTTACTGTTATCTTTTTGATTTTCTTAGATACTTTCTTTACTGTTATCTTACATACAGCTTTCTTGCTTCCGGCTTTTGCAGTAATTGTAACTTTTCCTGCCTTTTTAGCTTTTACAACACCCTTTGCTGTTACTGTAGCAATCTTTTTATTGCTTGTTGTAAACTTAACCTTTGCAGATTTTTTAGGTTTTACAGTAGCTTTCAATTTAATTGAAGAATATGCCTTATCAGCTCCCTGATATAATGTAGCACTCTTCTTGTTTAAAGTTAACTTTGTAACTTTCTTAGCTGCTGATATGTCACTACTCTGAAATGCGATTCCAGATGTAATTAAAGCAGCTGATAATACAGTCGAAATGACCTTTCTTCCCACTTTTCTTCTCATGTGTCTGCCTCCATTTTTTCTTTTTGGTAACGAATACACAGATATATGATGTTTCTGTACTCTATGTAAACGTAACTTATTAATACAGCTATCATTATAGTGGTGAGATATTTTATTGTCAAGGTCAAGTTGGACTTTTTTTTATGATACTTTTATGTCAAATAATATTTTTCGACAGCTTTAGATTAAGTAACACATCTTTATGCAAGGGTTCCAATTATATAGTTTATGCTGCAAATGCATATATCAAAACCCAAAATCTATCACTGGAAGATATAGAATTTTTAACACTTTTGACACTTATTTATAGACTTCCATCTAACGACAAAAAGACAGGAAGATTATTTTCTTTCTGTCTTTTGTTATCTGTTATTATGTATTTTTAGAATTTCACAAAAACACATGCACTGCCTTTACGCTTCAAGTGCCTGTGCAATATCCGCTATAAGGTCCTCTTTATCTTCAAGACCGCAAGATATTCTTATAAGACCGGCAGATATTCCTGCTTCTTTTAACTGCTCATCTGTCATCTGTCTGTGTGTAGATGTCGCTGGATTAAGACAACATGTTCTCGCATCTGCTACATGTGTTTCTATAGCTGCAAGTTTCAAATTCTTCATAAATTTCTCTGCCGCTTTTCTTCCGCCTTTTATCTCAAATGAGACAACACCACAGCCTCCGTTTGGAAGGTATTTTTTTGCTATTTCATAATATTTGTTTGACGGAAGTGTAGGATAATTCACATATTCCACCTTTTCATGCTTTTCAAGAAACTCGGCAACAGCCTGTCCATTTTCTACATGTCTTGGCATGCGTACATGAAGAGACTCAAGTCCGAGATTAAGGATAAATGCACTCTGAGGTGACTGAATACATCCCAAATCTCTCATAAGCTGTGATGTACATTTTGTGATAAATGCACCCTCTTTTCCGAATTTTTCTGCATATGTAATGCCGTGATATGATTCATCAGGCGTACAAAGTCCCGGGAACTTGTCTGCGTGTGCCATCCAGTCGAATTTTCCACTGTCAACAATTGCTCCGCCAACAGCAGCTCCGTGTCCGTCCATATATTTTGTTGTCGAATGCGTAACAATATCTGCTCCCCACTCTATCGGTCTTAAATTTACCGGTGTCGGAAATGTATTATCTACGATAAGAGGTACTCCGTGTTCGTGTGCCGCCTCTGCGAATTTTTCAATATCAAGTACGGTCAGTGCCGGATTTGCAATCGACTCACCAAATACCGCTCTTGTATTTTCCTTAAATGCAGCATTCAGCTCTTCTTTTGTACAATCCGGGTCGACAAATGTAACATCTATTCCCATTTTCTTCATCGTAACTGCAAGAAGATTAAATGTTCCTCCGTATATAGATGAAGATGACACTATATGACTTCCTGTCTCACAGATATTAAACATTGCAAAAAAGTTTGCCGCCTGTCCGGATGATGTAAGCATTCCTGCACTTCCTCCTTCAAGTTTTGCAATCTTGGCAGCCACAAGGTCATTTGTAGGATTTTGAAGTCTCGAATAAAAATATCCTTCTGCTTCAAGGTCGAACAATTTTCCCATATCCTCACTTGTATCATATTTAAATGTTGTAGACTGATAAATTGGTATCTGTCTCGGTTCACCGTTTCCCGGAGTATATCCTGCCTGAACGCAGTTAGTGTTAATCGTATAATCTTTCATAGTATTTTAAATCCTCTCCTGTCATTTTTTGCCGCTGTTCATGCTTTCAATATAAACAGCACCCTCAAATTTCTACAAATGCTACAGCTTTAGTAGTATTTATATCATTATACCATGATCAGAAAAAAATCGCAAAAAAAATTCACTGCCACAACAACCGTCACAGCAGTGATTATAAATACTATATTGTTCTTATTTAAATTTCACCTCAAAAGTATAAGGCTCTGAAATATCTTTAAATGATGACAGTAGATTTTCAACTGCTTCTTTTGCATAACCGTCTGCCGTTTCAATCATTGTTTTTTCATCAATTTTCTTTTTGCAGTCTTCCCCAGCTCTAACAAGTGCTTTTGTGCCCGCCTCCAGACTGTCTGATTTTATCCATGAAGTATCATAGAACTGATAATTGTTTCCTATGTTAGGCTCCCCAACAGTTGCATGCGGCAGTGTGATACTTATCTTTCTTTTTCTGTCATCTATCTTAATATCTGCTTTCGACATATCTACATAAGATTTAACCTCACCGGTGTATTTTACATAAAATTTTTTCTTAAATATGCCGCTGTCATCTTCCATTTCAACGACCCCGTCATATATGACTTTAGAGGTGGCAAGTTCGTTTAATTCCTGAAGCTGTCCGCTTATAAAATCTTCAGTCAAAACAGAACTTCGTGTATCTTTATTGTCAATATTAATTTTTACCAAAAGTATTATAAATGCCACGCACATAACCGCCACAACAGTTATTATACTGCGAACAAGTCTGTTGTCCAAAACCTTTTCTTTTAAGCTTTTATCCGTTATTTTATTGTCTGCCATTTTACCTCACTTCATCTTTTTAACAGTACACCAAATGTATCACAGATTTAATTCTCATTTCACTATCTGACACTGACATTTTCACTGATGTCTCCGCTTTGCTTTACTGATACATTTACCGTATATGGATTTTCGCACTTTTTTGCGCTCTCAAACATATCCTCGACAAGTACCTTTGCTCTCATATTTGCTTTTTCGACCATATCCGTTTTATCTATTTTTTCCCTGCACTCAAGTTCCGCCTGGGCTTGTCCCTGCTTTAAAAACTGCTTTCCCTCGAGTTTGTTCCATGAAACCTGATCCCATTTTATACTGCTTTTTAATATATTTATATCAATCACATCCGCTGACGGCAATTTAATATCAATCTTTCTTTTCTTATCATCAACTTTTACTTCTGCTTTTGAAAGTTCAACTCCGACTTTTACTTCCGCCTTATATTCCATAAGTGCAACTTCGTCAAGCACATCTAAAAACCACTCATTTCTAACCTCGGTAATCCCATTGTACGTTGTACCCAATACCGCAAGTTCACTTATCCCCTCAATCCTTTCGGAATAAACATTAGAATATGAAACTTTTGGTACTGCTTTCTTTGAAAAATGAACTTTCACCAAAATCGTGCCAAAAATCAGAATAAGTATCAGCGCAGTAATCAAAATACTCTTAATACGTGTTCCAAGCCCCAAAAACCATCTTACAACAAACATAAAACCTCACTTTCAGACTTCGCCTATTTATAATCCCTATCCTAACCTACAACAATACATTTGTCAATCTTATACAATTTTCCATTAAACAAAGCAAAATACGACAAAGAACGATATAAATTCCCCTAAAAAATTTATATCGTTCCAAAGTCATATCATATTAAAATTATTTGGCAACAGAGGCAACTATCTGCATTTTTCCGTCAAGTTCAACTGTCTCACATTCACTTGTCACAACAAAATTACTTCCTTTTTTAATGTCACAGCCATTGATTTTGCCCTGCCCCTCTACCACTGTCATAAGTATAAAATCCGCATCCTGCGTAAACTCTATATTATCATTTACATTTATCTTAAAAACTTTATAATACTTGCAGTCAATAAATTGCTGCAAGCTGTTTTTACCTTCTGCGAATTTCTCTTCAACAATGCTGTCATCTGCCGATTTTGCCGGTACATTTATTATATCAAAGCTCTGTTTTATATGAAGCGGTCTCAATTTTCCGTTACTGAGCCTGTCATAATCATAAACCCTGTATGTAATATCACTGTTTTGCTGTGTTTCAAGGATAAGCGTTCCTCCCTTTATTGCATGCACCGTACCCGGATCTATCTGTAAAAAGTCACCTTTTTTTATAGGTATCTCTCTTATAAACTCATTCCAGCGTTTTTCATTTACCATATTCTCAAGTTCTTCTTTTGTTTTTGCATTATGCCCTATAACTATCTTCTCATCCTTTTTGCAGTCGAGTATATACCAGCACTCCATTTTCCCAAATGAACCGTTCTCATGTTCTTTAGCATACCTGTCATTTGGATGTACCTGTATACTGAGGTCATTTTTTGCATCTATTATCTTTACGAGAAGTGGGAATCTGACCCCTTTTACATTTCCGAAAAGTTCTCTGTGCTCGTCCCAGAGTTTAGAAAGTTTTTCGCCCTTAAACGCTCCGTTTGTTATTGTACAGTTTCCGTTCTGATGTGCAGCAATTCCCCAGCACTCTCCTATATCATCACCTTTAACATTATATCCAAAGTCATCATGCAGCCTTGTACCTCCCCACACATTATGTGTAAACACCGGCTCTAAAAATAAAATATCCTGTTTCATTTTGCACCTCATTTCTGTTTTTGGGTGCACTTAATACACCCCCGCTTAACCGGGGATGTTTTAAATGCAGTTATTCAATTGTTTTTTGTGATTTTTAATCGAACTGTTTGAATTGTATTAGAAACATTTATTATTTCTTACCTATTTCAGTGTCCTGTTCAGTAACCTTACTGTTTTTCTTAATATAATCAACTATCTCATCAAGTTTGGTAAATGCAAGTCCTACATAGCTGTCCGCCGCACCATAATATACAGCAATTTTTCCTGTCTCACTATCATGTATAGTTGCACATGGGAAGCATACATTTGGCACAAATCCTCTCTCCTCATACCACTCTTCAGGTGTGAGAAGGAAGTTTTCACAACGGTATTTAACTATTGAAGGATTATCAATATCAAGGATTGCTCCGCCTATTGAATACACATAACCGTTGCATGTTCCGCTTACTCCGTGATAGAACAAAAGCCATCCCTCACTTGTTTCAATCGGAGCTGCACCTCCGCCAATCTTCAATGACTGCCACCATTCTGACCCTTTTCCCATTACATGACGATGTTTTCCCCAGTATGTAAGGTCAGGACTTTCGCTTATAAATATATCACCAAATGGTGTGTGACCACTATCTGACGGTCTTGAAAGAAGCATGAAATTTCCGTTTATCTTTCTTGGGAATAATACAGCATTTCTGTTAAATGGGAGGAATGGATTTTCAATTCTTGTAAACGTCTTAAAGTCTTTTGTCTTTGCCATTCCTATTGCTGCACCGTAAAAATCCTGACACCAGATTATGTAATATGTATCTTCAACTTTTACAAGTCGTGGGTCATATGCATATACAGGCATAAACGGCTCTCCGCTTTCATCCACAAAGTCAATCTTATCCTTTTCAAAATCCCAATGGATTGCATCCTTGCTTCTTCCAAGATAAATATATGGTATTCCGTTTGTCTGCTCTCCTCTAAATACTCCGATAAACTCACCTTCATATGGCATAACGGCACTGTTAAATATTCTTGCCACTCCTTCAACCGGGTTTCTTCCTATTATAGGATTCTCTGTATATCTCCATATAGGAGCTCCTTTAAGTCCTTCCGGCTTATCCTGCCAAGGAACATTCTTTACTGCCTGACTAATCATCTTTACATCTGACATAAGCTTTTCCTCCTGTTTTTTTGTAACATCATTTTCTATTTACTATATCAATATTCTTTTTTATCATTTCACATCTCTGAGCAACACATTCTACTGAACGTCCCGGATCCTCAGGCGTATTAAATACATAGTCAATAAGTTTATCTATGGTTGTTGTTGCAACATGCAGTCTTGTATCGCTTGAAGCATAGTAGATAAACACCTCATTGTTTTCATTTACAATTGCTCCGTTTGTGAATACAACATTTGATACATCTCCTACACGCTCATCACCTCTCGGTCCGATAAGCATTCCCGACGGTTCGGCGATAATTTTTCCCGGGTCATCAAGAGCTGTTGCAAAAGCATAAATTACATATCTAAGACCTGCTGCCGTATTTCTGACACCATGTGCAATATGAATCCATCCCCTGTCTGTCTTTATAGGTGTTGCTCCTGCACCGTTTTTTGCTTCAGTAATTGTGTGATATTTTCTAAGACTTGTCATTCGTTCTTCATCAATAACCGCATGACATATATCATCACAAAGACCGAAACCGATTCCGCCGCCTGAACCTGTATCTATAAAATCATCCATAGGTCTTGTATAAAATGCATATTTTCCATTTACAAATTCCGGATGGAGTACCACATTTCTCTGCTGAGGGGAACGGAGTGTTTTAAGATTGTCGAGACGTTCCCAGTGTTTAAGGTCTTTGGTTCTTACTATTCCTGCCTCTGCAACTGCTGCTGAAAGATCGTTCACACTCTTATCCTTGCTCTCTGAGCAGAACACTCCGTATATATATCCATCCTCGTGTTTTGTAAGACGCATATCATACACATTTGTTTCGTCTGCACATGTATCATCAAGTAAAATCGGATAATCCCAAAATCTGAAACCGTCTATTCCATTGTCACTCTCCGCAACTCCGAAAAACGACTTTCTGTCATTTCCCTCAATTCGTGCCACAAGATAATATTTTCCGTTTAACATTATGGCTCCTGAGTTCATAACAGCATTTACACCAAGACGTTCCATAAAATAAGGGTTTGTCTTTTCATCCAAATCATATCTCCATGTAAGCGGAATATGTTCTCTTGTAAGAACAGGATATTCATATCTGTCATATATTCCATTGTAAAAATCTGTTTTAAAATTCTTTCTTGACAGAATCTTTTCCTGTTTATTTAATTCAACCGCATAGCTCTCATGCATAATTTTTCCTCCTATAATGCATCAATTCTCTCAATCATTTCAATACACATTCTTCCGTTATGATACGGACATTTCCACGGCTCGACTATTGGTTCTGTCGTAACCGGTGTACCGTCATGTCTTACATACCAGAACCACTCTGAGCCTTCTCTGTCATCTACAATATATTTTTTTGTGTACTCCCATATATTAAATACTGCGTCAAGATATTCTTCTTTTGCAGTATCCTTAGTATACGCATTGAAAAAACCAACCATTGATTCAGCCTGAATCCACCACACCCTGTCTTCATTGACAACGCCTCTGTCACATTCGTTTGCAACAGAATGACCGTCATATGCAGTCTTATATGTTTCTTTAACAAGCTCTTTTGTTATTTTATCCATTCTTTTTTTCGCATTTTCGTCACCGACCACCTCGCTGCACCTGTCCATAAGCCAGGAAGTCTCAATATCATGTCCGTAAGAATGAAGGTTTATTATAGAATTATAATTTGTATCAAAAAACACTTCCTGTCTCTTTAAAACCGGGTTGTATATCTTTGTTTCAAACAAATCCATTATCCACAAAAGTCTTTTCCTTACCTTTTCGTTTTTTGATACACGGTACAATTCCGTATACGCTTCAAGCACATGCAAAAGCGTGTTCATCGTCTTATCTGCAATCACACCGTTTTCCGACAGCTTATCATTTTTTTCTAAAACAAACTCTCTTGTGAATGCCTCAAGATACCCGACCTTATCCATGCATTTTGACTCGATAAGGTCAAATAACTCCATTGCAAGTCTGAGTGCCTCATTGTCTTTAGAAGCATCATAATATGTTGAAAGTGCATATATCGAAAATGCCTGATTATATGTATGCTTTGTAGTGTCCTTAGGTGTTCCGTCATAATTTAATGACCAGAAAACTCCCCCATTTTCTCTGTCAATACACTTGTCTTTCAAAAATTCATATCCATGTCTTGCTTCTTCAAGAAGTTTTTTGTCACCGCAAAGAAGATACGCTCTCGCAAAAAACCATGTAATTCTGCTATTTAAAATACATCCTTTTTCTGCCTTTTTATCAAGATTCAAATTGAAATCAAGCCATCCGTAATATCCTCCGTATTCGTCGTCACGAAGCCTTTCCCAAAACGGAATTATATGACCTGTCAATTCATTTTTTATTTCGTTCTCTAATTCGGAAACTCTCATTACTCTCCCTCCATAATCCGCCTGCTGTTTAGCCTTTTACTGCACCGGCTGTAATACCACTGTAAATATGTTTCTGGCAGCATATGAATACGAGAAGTGCCGGAAGAAGGGATATTATAACACCTGCACAGATAAGATTATACTGGCTTCCCATAGGGCCAACGAAGGTGTAAAGTGAAATCGCCATTGTCTTTAACTCGTCTTTCTGCAGATAAAGATTTGCTGAGTAATACTCATTGTACACTCCGACTCCTTTCAGAATACACGATGTAATAATCGCCGGTTTCAAAAGAGGAAGCATTATTTTCCAATAAATCTGCCAATATGAAGCACCGTCAATAATAGCGGATTCATCAAGTGATACAGGTATATTTTCCATGTACTGAATGAAAATATAAATAGATATAATATCCGTTCCACATGACATTATGATATAACCGTAAAGATGATTTATAAGCCCTAAATCACCCATGATATTGTAAACAGTCACCTGCATTGCAACGGCCGGAAGCAATGATGCAAACAAAAATAAGTTTCTGATAAGTCCATTCCCCGGAAATTTAAATCTATTAAGCACATATGCCAATTGTGTTCCCACCACAACCGATATAAGTAATACACTTACCATTACTATTACTGAATTTACAAATGCGTGTCCCATATTTGCCGTTTTAAATGCAGTAATAAAATTGTCAAAATTCAGAAAACTTTTCGGAAGCGTCATTACGCTTGTCGAATCATACTCTTCCTTGGTCTTAAATGCAGTTATAACACATGACACAAGGGGAATTACTGCACACAACGAAAAGAATATAAGTGATGCATATTCAACAACAAGCCATATTATCGCTCCGGGCGTATAATGTTTTCTTCTCTTTTTTACCTTAGCCATATTATGCAGCCCCCTTTGCCATCTTTTTATTTGCCTTTTCAAGCTTTTTCTTTGCTTTTTTTGCTGCGTATGTTTCATCCTCAGAATCCGCATCCCTAAATACAAACTTAAAGAACAGTTTCTGTAAAATCGTACATACAAATATAATTCCAAGTAATACTACAGCCATCGCAGATGCTAGACCTACCTTCTGGCTTGTATGTGCAATCTTGTTCATAATTACGAAGTAGGTTCCTGTTCCGTTGGCACCTGATGTAATTACAAACGGCTGCTCAAATGCACTGAGCGAACCTGTTATCGCAAGTATCACATTGAGTGTTACAATTGTTTTTATGCTCGGAAGTATAATATTTTTAAACTGATGGAACTTATTGGCACCATCTAACTGTGCTGCCTCATAAAGTTCTGCATCCACGGACATTATCGCACCTATAAATAGTACCATTTCCTGTCCGAAAAACCTCCACACTGATGTTGCAACCAAAGACCAGTTATTTACTTTCTGATCCATCAGCCAGTACGGCAGATTGTTAAGGTCAAAGCCACACCACTGTAAAATTGTGTCAAACACATATCCCCTTGTATAGAAGAATTTAAAGATAAATCCTATTGCTATACCGTTTATAAGATACGGGAAAAACATAAATCCCTTAAAAATATTTCCGCCTTTAACCTTGAAACTGAGGATGGTTGCAAGATATAAAGCCAATATAATCTGCACTATTGCACCCGCCACATAATATAAACTCAGTTTCAATGCACTAAAGCAGTCACTGCGGGAAAATACGCTCTTGTAATTGTCAAGTCCCACAAATACTCTCTTGTCAACCGGTGTTGAATACTTCATTTTATAAAAGCTGAATTTTACCATTTCCCCAAAAGGAAGATATGTAAATACAAACAATAATATAAGCGGTATAATCATAAAAGCAATACAGATAACTGCCTGCTGTCCTTTTCGGCTCTTTAACCATTTTATAAATCCGGTTTTCTTCTTTTTTTCAATAGCTGTACTCATACAAGCATCATCCTCCATCTCCATTTCAAGGGGGAGCAGACTTTCTAATCTGTCACCTTTATTCCATTAGCATTCTGAGCGTCACTCCATTTTTTGTTCCACTCTTTCATAATATCATCAAACTTCTTGTCACCCTTAGACGCACTCTCTATAATTGCCTGTATCTTATCATTTCCTGAATTGTTGATATTAAGCTCTGATTCAGAGTTCATGTCATTAAGATAATCTTCCTCGCCTTTAAGTGCAGCCTCGTCCTCAATAAGTGATACATTGTCAAATGCAAGTTTTGTATCTGTATTTCCTGCAATAACCGGAAGGCCGCCTTCGTTGTAACAATATCCTGATTTCTCTGTAAGCCATTTAACAAAAATCATTGCAGCTTCTTTTTCATCGTTTGTTGCATTTGCATTTATACCATAACTGTAATCAGCTCCTGCAGATGCATACTGCTTTCCGTCGATTGAAATTGGGAACGGCATATATCCGATGTCATCTCCATTTTTTCCGGCTGCTGCCATCTGCGGATAAGACCAAGAACCAAGTACCATACATCCAATCTTTCCGTCATTTATCTTAACTTTGCATCCTTCCCAGTCTGTTGTAGAATAATCTTCTTCTGTAAGTCCATGGTTTACTGCATCATATAAGATTTTGTATACTGAATAAGCATGTGTATCATCGCCGTAATCTTTAAATGGGTCTTTTGTATGAACAAGCTTCTGGTTCATATATGTATTATCACCTGTTGCATTGATTCCGATATAAGCATCCCATGCCCCCATTGTCCATCCGGCTGCATAGTTTGTATAAAGTGGAATTGCATCTGTCTTATCTTTGATTTTCTGTAATGCATCGATAAACTCTTCAGGTGTTTTTGGAAGCTCTGTAATTCCCGCTTTTTCAAATACTTTCTTGTTATATACAATACCCTGTGTAGTTGCAAGTGAAGCTACACCGTAAACATCGCCATTATATTCCCATGTATTTGAATAATTAACCTGCTTTTTCATATCATCGAGTGTTCCGTATGAAATAAAGTATGTACTCAAATCTGACTTATCAATTGATGGGATTCCCATGATAGTTTCATAATCTCCCGACTGAAGATGTGTAAGTGCATCATCTGCATAATTTGTATCAGTTTTAATCTTAACTGTAATATTCGGATACATCTTATTAAATTCAGCAAGATACTGTTTCCATGTTGTTCCATTATACTTATCTGAATCAAGATCTGTTCTGTTGTTAAACATTGTAATTGTTGTTTTTAAATCTTTTCCTGTCTCTCCAAGTTTTACGCTCTCATATGTGACAGCATCATTCCCCTTTGATGCTCCGTCCTTAGAAGATGATGAATCTTTCTTAGAACCACATCCTGCCATACTGCCTACTACAAGTGCTCCTGTAACGGCTACCGCCAGTGCTTTTTTTAATCTCATATTTTTTCCTCCATTAATATTTTTTAATTTTGTTTTTAATTTGATTTAACCTTTTGTTTAGGTTAAATTAACTATATATCATTAAATTTATTTAGTCATCACTTATTCTTGTTTTTTATCACACTTTATTGCATTCTTTATCTTTTTTTACATTTTTCATAAATTAAGCATACTACTTTTGTGCAATTATTACAATATTTTTCGTCTATTTTAACTTTAAAAATTCAATTTTCTTTTTTTAACTTGAAATTTCATTCATTATGATTGCTTTTTTTAATGATTTATTTTATATTATATTTAAGTTTTAATAAGATAATTTTAACAAGGAGGTGCATACGATGTTTAACATCCTTAAAGATAATATTTTATCTTTCGGAAAAACTTCCGAACAACTGATAAAATTCACAAATTCTTTTACTTATACCACTGATACCTTCAGTGACGATGAACAAATCATCAAACTGCTTGCAAAATCACGCTTTAGCTTTACATCAAATGAACACTTTGATTTTGCAGAAATTCCATATTATATACTGATTTATATAGTGACAGGAAATATAAGTATTGGCTGCAATGAGCATCTTTACAGCATCGAAAAAGGCAGTATCACAATAATATCGCCTGATACTGCGCTTAAATTTCGTTCACCTTCTTCAAGTGCTATCGGATATTTTTTTATTTTAACCGGAAAGCAGATTAATTATTACTTAAACAAACTTAAAATCAAAGAAATATATATTCAAAAGTCAAATCCGTATTCAGATATAGGTGAACTCTCAGAAAAAATCTATAATCATTCTGAGACAGACACCAAACTTACAATGTTATACTATTCAAACAGACTCAATGATATTTTTTATGAATTATGCAGGCTTGCTTTGGCAGACACCGAAAATAATACGAATGAACACAATACAGATAAGCATATCCCAAATTATATAAAAGAAATCAAAAAATTATTTGACAATGAATACTATAAAGATTATTCTCTCGATTTTCTCGAGGAAACTTTTGGTAAAAACAAATACAGGATAAGCCGTGAATTTACTTCGGCTTACAATGTTTCTCCGTTTAAGTATCTCAATAGTGTGCGCATAAACGAAGCTAAAAAACTGCTTTTAAACTCTGAGCTTAACATACGCGAAACAGGATATGAAGTCGGCATAAAAAACACTAACCACTTTATAAGTCTGTTTAAAAAAGAAACAGGTACAACTCCGCTTTCATTCCGCAAAGATGCACCTGCCTTACTTAAAAATTGAAATTTCAGAATTTAATTTCTTTACCCACAAAGTTTTAAATCCGGATTTTTAACCACTGGTTTTAATTAGCATACGGTATGCTCCCACCTATGATTTTCACACTCTCACGCTCTATGATTTTTCCCTGTATAGAAAAAACTCCTGCAGAATAAGATGCATTCTGCATTTTATGAATCATAATGTGGACAGCCCTCGTTGCCATCTCACCTATATTTATCTCATATGTAGTAATTCCTATATCCGCTTCCTGATCATATTCAAAATTGTCAAATCCGACAACCGATACATCATTTGGCACTGAGTACCCTGCTTCTTCAAGTTTTCTGATAATGAGACTTGCAGCTTTGTCGCAGTTACAGAAAAATGCCGTCGGAACTTCCTTTGGCAGAATAAATTGTCTGTCATAGTCCATTTTTCCATACACATTGTCTCTGTCATCAATAATCCAGTCCTTGCGGTACTCAATACCTCTTTCCATAAGAGCTTTAAGATATCCAAAAAATCTGTCATCGATACTCGGTGTCATAAGTCTTGTGCCTACAAATCCTATCTTTTTGTGTCCTCTGTCAAGAAGATAATTTGTCATATTATATCCACCGTAAAGATTGTTGCTCACAACATAATCTCCTGCCTCATCACCTGTAGTGGTATCGAAATAAAGAACCGGAAAATCTTTCGTCCATCTCTCTACTGCTTTCATATATTTTTTTCCGAATGCTCCCATTACGATAATGCCGTCAACCTTATTTTCAGATAAAAGTATCGGCATAATACATCCGTTTTCCGCTGCGTATTCTACAATCTCAATCATTGTAAAACATCTCTTTTTTATTGCTCTCTGGGAAATTTCCTGATATATATTCCAATAAAAAGACTGTTTTTCAACTATATATCTCTCGGCAACTATAACACCCAAATTAAAACTTCTGCCTGTTTCTTTTTCTTTATTTTGTACTCTCTTGACATAACCCATCTCATCAGCAAGGGCAACTATACGCTCTCTCAACTCATCACTCATGCCTTTTTGACCTGATAAAGCCTTTGAAACCGTAACTGTACTTACCCCGATTTTCGCAGCAATATCTGATAATTTTACTGCTTTTGCCATATTTTCTTCCTCCAATTGCTATGATTTTACCTTAAGTTCTTCCATAACGCCTCCGAGCAAATATGATGATACATATGCAACAGACGAACCTCCGAATATCAATATAAATACTACAAATCTTGCTATAACTCCGGGTGCCGTAACAAACAGAACCGGTATGAATATATTTACAGCAAGAACAAGTATACTAAGTGGAAGATTGCAGATTGTAAGTTTAAATGCTGCAATAAAATAACCTTTTACCGTATTTTCAAAAACAGAGGCAAGTTCAAATGTATATACAAAAACCATTATTCCAAAAACAATCAATGCAGCACATACGCCATACATAACCGCACCTGCTCCACCGGATGCTCTATGCAGTAAATACATGTCTGCCGACAAAATACCAAAAAACAACCAGAATACAAGTGACAGACACATTCCCGTTTTCAAACTTTCTCTGAATGCCTTAAAATAAGTTTTTGCTATACCTTGAACTGTATCCGAACGCATCTTCTCAATAACTGTATACAAAGCAACTGTTGACGGACCTATGGTCACAACAAAAATACCGGTGAGCAGCCATAATATATTTAAGATTGCAAGGTCACAAATTTTTGTGAGTATAACTGCCACCTTATTGTCAGGTTTTAATATTTCTTTCATATCAGCAGCCATTTTCATGCCTCCTCTGTAAGCACATGAACATATTAACTTTTACTTAAAAATTATCATAATTTAAGTAAATTGTCAATAATCCATAACTTAACCGTTAATTTTTTCAATATAAAACAATTCTGCCTGAAAATCTCCCCAAGGTCTCTTAATAATAAATCCACAGTTCATAAGCGCATCTGCATCATATACGGTTCCGTTTATCTTGTATTTTGCTTCATTATCAAGACCTTTAAGTTTAACTCTTATGCTATGCATATTAGGCTGTGCAATCACCTGTACAAACACAAGGATTGCTTCTTTTTTATCCTTTGACACTATCTCATAGCAGTCAAAATAATGATTACTCTGATAAGATGCTATGCGGTAATAGTCACCGCTTTGAATGATCGGACAGTATTTTTTGTATGTCTCAACCTGTGAAGCTATCATATTCCTATCCTCTTCAGGTATCTTTGTTACATCTAACTCATAACCAAAAGTTCCCGCCATGGCAATAATTCCTCTTGTCTTAAACGGAGTAACCCTGCCTACCGTATGATTCGGACAGTCAGATACATGCGCTCCTATCACAGACAGTGGATACATTAGTGCCGTACTCTCCTGGATAGCAAGCCTTTCAATCGCATCCGTATCATCCGAGCACCATATCTGAGGACTGAAATAAAGCATTCCGGGATCAAATCTCGCTCCGCCGCTTGAGCAATTTTCAAGAAGAAGATAAGGAAATTCTTTTAAAAGTCTTCCCTGCAGTTCATAAACCGCAAGTGTATGTCTGTGCATTATCTCTCCCTGTCTGTCAGCATCAAGCTCACTGCTTCCTATGTCGGTAAACGGACGATTCATATCCCATTTTACATACTCAATGTTTGCCTGTCTTAAAATAGACGCTACTGATTCATATACATATTCTATAACTTCCCTGCGGCTCAAATCGAGCACAAGCTGATTTCTGACCTGTCCCGGCTCTCTTCCCTCAATATGTACTGCCCAGTCAGGATGTTTTTTGTAAAGTTCTGATTCCGGCGAAATCATTTCAGGCTCAAACCATATTCCAAACTTCATTCCCAAAGAATTTACGTTATCTACAAGTTTCTTTAAACCGCCTTTTAATTTTTCCTCGTTTACAAACCAGTCTCCGAGACTTGTTCTGTCATCGTTTCTTTTTCCAAACCAGCCGTCATCCATGACTAACATCTCTATTCCGTGTTTTGAGGCTTCTTTGGCTATATCAAATATCTTCTTCTCGTCAAAATCAAAATATGTGCCTTCCCAGTTGTTTATAAGCACAGGTCTTTTACTGTAAACCCATGACTTTCTTATAAGATGTTCCCTGTAAAGGTCATGGAATGTTGAAGTCATTTTGTCAAGACCTGAATCGGAATATACCATTACAACTTCAGGTGCGGCAAATTTTTCTCCTGCACCAAGTTTCCAGCAAAATCCTCTGGGATTTATTCCCATTGCAAAACGCTGTGAACCGAACTGGCTCTTTTCAATAAATGAGACAAAATTTCCCGAATACACAAAATTCATCGCATATACATCGCCTGTTTCCTGAGTTGCCCCCTCAGAGACAACTGCCATAAAAGGATGTTCCTGATGGCTTGATATTCCACGTGACGATTCTACACTGTGGTATCCAAATCCCACTCTCTGTCTGTCAATTCTTCTCTCTCTTGCCCATGAACCGTGAAGAGTAATATATTCATTCTGCCCGTAGCCAAGTTCAACACAAGCAGATAATACTTTGTCAAGGTATAACGGCTTATCTCCATAATTCGAGATAACAGCACTTCTCATAACTGCATCATTTCCGGCGAAAACAGAGTATCTGAGCTCAACTTCCAGTTTCAGGATATCGTCTTTTAAATTTATACAAAGCGTCTGTACATCATCACCAAATGTCGAAGGCAATCCTTCAAGTTCAGGTTTTCCGTCAATAATCTCATACGACTCATAGTAAAGCTCTACACCGTATTTTCCTATATCTTCTGCCACTTCTATACAGCTCTGTCTAAAATCACCCATTCCCGATGTCGGATATTCCATAGGAAGTCTGTCAAGAAATGATGACTTCTCTCCGTAATTTATATGAATTTCCGAAAGTTCCTCCTTGTCCATATCAAGAAGATAGGCAAGATGAGTACCAGAAAGTTTCTTTCCATAATAAATATGTACAAGATATTTCTCGTCGATAACTCCCATCACATAGCTTGTATTTTCCGTGTCAATTTTAAATATCTTTTCTTTTTCGTCAAAAATAATCATATCATTCTCCTTATCAAAGTTTTAGAGCAAGTCCGCTTTGACCTCTTCAAGTTTTTCCACAGCGTCACTGATATTTTTACCTTTCACGCCATAATAAAACTTAATCTTAGGCTCTGTCCCTGACGGACGCACACAACACCATGCATTGTTTTCCAATTCATAGTATAACACATTTGATTTAGGAAGTCCTGTAGAACTTTTTTCACCTGTAACCATATCTTTCACTTCATCAATAAGGTAATCACGCATTTTAAGAACTTTAAATCCGCCAATAGTCTGAATCGGATTTTCTCTCTTTTCACGCATCATATTCCCAATCTGGGCAATGCCATCCATGCCCTTTTTCGTAATTGTAGAAAGTCCTTCTTTATAATATCCGTATTTTTCATACATATCCTGCATTGCATCACACAATGTCATGCCTTTAAGTTTATAATATGCCGCAACCTCGCAAAGCATCATAACAGCAACGCATGCATCCTTATCTCTCGCATATGTGCCAGCAAGACAGCCATAGCTTTCTTCCATTCCGAATATGTATTCATACGAATTATTCTGTTTAAAAAGTTTTATCTGCTCTCCGATAAACTTAAATCCTGTAAGAACCTCAATAAGTTTTACGTTATAATCTTTTGCTATCGCTTTGAGCATATCTGTTGTGACAATAGTCTCCACTATTGCCGCATTCTTTGGAAGCTCACCTTTATCTTTCTTTTCTCTCAATATGTATTCTGCAATAAGTGCGCCGGACATATTTCCGGTAAAACTTACATATTCCCCTGTTTTTTTGTCTTTTGCATATACACCAAGTCTGTCTGCATCAGGATCTGTTGCAAGAACAATATCTGCATCTTTCTCTTTTGCAAGTTCAAGTGCAAGTGTCCATGCCTTCTCATCCTCCGGGTTTGGATATGCAACTGTTGGAAAACTGCCATCCGGTTTTTCCTGTTTTTCAACAACATAGACATTTTCAAATCCAAGCTCTTTAAGAACTCTTCTAACAGGTATATTTCCTGTCCCATGAAGCGGTGTGTATACAATTTTTATGTCTTTTGCAGCCTTAGTTATAACCTCAGGATGAATATTTTGTTTTTTAAGCTGTGCGATATACTCATCATCAATCTCTTTACCGATAATTTTGATAAATCCTTCAGAAACTGCCTGCTCATAAGACATTGTTTTCATCTGCTCAAAGTCTTCGACTAATGCAACCTCTCCAAGAATATTTTTGTCATGAGGTGGTGTAATCTGTGCCCCATCCTCCCAGTAAACCTTGTAGCCGTTGTATTCTCTCGGATTGTGGCTTGCAGTTATAACAATCCCGGCTATACAGCCAAGTCTTCTCACTGAAAAAGAAAGTTCCGGTGTCGGTCTTAGCGATTCAAACAAATATACTTTAATTCCGTTAGCGCTAAGACACGCTGCAGCCTCTTTTGCAAACTCAGGTGACATTATTCTTGAGTCAAATGCGATTGCAACGCCTTTAGCCTGTCCGTCCTGACTTATAATATAATTGGCAAGACCCTGTGTAGCCTGCCTTACCGTATATATATTCATCCTGTTTGTTCCGGCACCGATAACGCCTCTAAGTCCACCTGTTCCAAATTCCAGTCTCCGATAAAATCTGTCCTTTATCTCCTTGTCGTCATCTTTGATTGCCAAAAGTTCGTTTCTTGTTTCATCATCAAAATAACTGTCTGTACACCATTTTTCATATTCTTTCTTATAATCCATTTCTTCCCCCATTTCCGTAAAATATATAATATTTGTTTCAATAAATATTTGAACTCAACCGATACCACGGATTGCTATCTTCTTTTGAGCTTTGTATCATATATTTTACTTTTGTCATAAATAATCTGTTACTTATTGTTTTTTAGGTTATTTTTTAGTTTACTTTTTATTTTTTAATTTAATTAAATTTTCTCATAGTCTCACTTAATTGTCAAGTTTATTTAATTATATTTTAGCCTTTTCCCTGTTTTTTTAGTTAATATATTTTTACATATTAAATTCACAAAAACATAACAGCTTTTTAAATTTAACTTTACTCCATGGAAACATCTTGAAATATCTATTATGCGGCAAAAATGCCCTATAAACAGCAAAAATGTTTATAGGGCATTTAAATATTAAAGTATATGAAATTTAAAATTATTTTTTCTTAGATCTGAAAACCATAACGCCGCCGATTGCAACTACTACCACAACTACTATAACAATAGGTACAACAGGAACTCCGGAACTGTCACTGTCTGTTTCAATGCCTGAAGTTGAACCCGAAACATTGCTGCTATCTGCTGCCTGTGTAGGTTCCGGTGTTTCCTCCACAGCATCCGGATTGTCATAATTGAATCCTGAAACAGTAAATGTAATCTCTACGCTTTCATCAGTAGTACCTTTGAGTAAATCGTATCCGCTCTCAGCACTCTCTGAAAGTCCGTCCTCCTGAAGCTGTTTAACAAGTTCAGGACGCCAATGGTTCATAAGAAGGATAACTGTTCCTCCCTGTAAGTATGGCTCTTCATTCTCAGGAACTCCTTCATCAAATGAAGTAACTTCTCTGCCATCCACTTTTGCCTTTACATTTGTAAATTTAATTTTGTCATTTAAAGGAATGTCAGTAGCAATATGAAGCTGTGAAATCGCTGTCTCTCCCTGGAAGTCTGCTCCTTCAAGTTTCAAAGTATATGTTCCGTTTCCTGCTATCTCTGCATCAGTAAATGTACCTGTTGCAGTTGTTTCTTCCTGTGTATCAGGGTTTGTATATACTATCTTGTCCGCCTTATCAGTCTTATAATACTTATTCTGAGTTTTCTCATAATATCCCAAATGGTTATACCAAAGCTTTGTCGATGTCTGGATGCCCATTGTCGCATGATACTTTCCATTAAGATCAAGTTTTTTCTTCTTTGCTGCATCAGCCTGTGCTCCTGTTGAGAGTGACAATACCATTGCTCCTGCAAGCGTAAGTGCTGCTGCCTTTTTAAAGTTCTTTGCTATTTTCATTTTAGTACCATTCCTTCCTTATTTTATATGGTCAGACGGATATTCACAATCCGCTTTGCAACCTGATAGTGATAAATTATTTCACTGTTACTTTTTTTCCTTTGCCTGCAAATAATTTCTTATATGCTGCCTTTTTGTTTTTCGGAGCTTTAATTACACACTTTGCTGATACTCCTTTTATTGCATTTTTTCCAACACTTTTCAGTGATGTATTTGAAGATAAATCAATAGTGTCAAGTTTACTGCATCCGCTAAATGTTTTATCGGCTATTTTTACAACATTCTTTCCAAGCTTTATGCTTGTAATTTTTTTGCTTCCGGCAAATGCCGAAGCTCTGACTTCTGTGACTTTATATGAATAATCTCCTATTTTGACGGCACCCGGTATTGTAACTTTTGCAGCTGTTTTCTTTCCTGCAACAAGTGCTACAGTTCCTGTTTTTTTATCAGACTTTGTAACTACATATGTATTCCCTGATACTTTCTTTTTTGTACCGACTTTTGCTGCCGGTGAAACATCAATTATTATTGGCTCTCCGTCAGGAGTTTCACCCTTATTATAATTGAATCCTGATACTGTAAATGTTACTGATATATTCTCTTTGCCTTTGCCGTTCAAAAGATTGTATCCGTTGCTTGAATCCTCTAAAACACCTTTATCTTTAAGTGCTGCAACAACATTTGTTCTCCAATGATTTGCAATAAGTATAACTGCTCCGTTTTTATTATATTTTTCATTTTCAAGTATTGCATTGTCATAAGAAACAAACTCTTTGTCGTTTACCGTAACCTTTACATCCGTAAATTTAATCAGGTCATCTTTATCTTTGACCGGTATATCCGTTGCAATATGCAGCTGTGATATTGCTGTTTCACCGTGAAATTCTGCATTTGTCAGTGATACTTCATACGTTCCGTTCCCTGCAATCTCAACATCATTGAAAGTTCCCTTTGCAGTTTTATCATTTCCTACAAGTTTTGCAAATTTATCTGTACCATAATATTTGTTGTCATCTTTTCCATAATATCCAAAACGTGAAAACCACTCCACATTACACGTCTGGATTCCCAGTGCCGCATGGTACTTTCCATTTAAATTAAGCTCTGTACTGTCTGCTTTTGCTTTCTGTGCAAAGCCTCCTATCCCAAACCCGGAAATAACAAGTGCACCCGTAAGCATTCCTGTCATTACTTTTTTCAAGCTTCTTTTTTTCATTATAATCTCTCCTTTATTTTTAAGCTGTTAAATTATAACTCTGTAAAGTATTTTTAATTAACTTTATCATTCATTATATTTAAAATTTTATATCATTGTTTATAATTTAACTACCCTTAAAATACCAATGCAATTGCATGTAATTTAAGACAATTTTATCAGCGAAATTTACCTGTTTTTAGTGCATATATAACAAAAAAGAAAGGAAATCCAAAACAGATTTTCTTTCTTTTTTGAGAAACAGGCTTTAATCTTTAATTAACATTATTACTACATCTGAATAAGCAGACAACTATTTTTCATTTATAAGTGGTCTTATAACTGCAACAGCCAAAATAAATCCTGCCGCTGTAACTACAGCTGCCACTATAAATACTGCATTTACACCATTTTTTATAAATGCGGTATTCGTAGGATCAGATGCCGTGCACGCATTGTAAGCAACCGCAAAAGCTGCTGCCGAGATAGTCTGTGCCAGCGAATTTGCAAAATTCACAAGTGATGTTCCTACACCCATGTCATGCGGTTCCAAAGTTGCCTGTGCCGTCGGCGTAATTGAAACTGCTCTGAAACTTTCGGCAATTCCCGTAACAGTAAGTGCAATAAAATATAACATTATTGATGTAGATGGTGTGGTAAATGCCATCATAGCCATAGGTATCACAACAAAAACAGTTGCCACAACCATAGCTTTCCATGCATTTGCAGTCTTCTTGCCAACCCATACTCCGGCAATTGTAGGAAGTATTATTGTAAGCAAGGTTCTAGGCATCTGTAACGCTCCCGTAAGACTTGTAGATGCTTTCATAACCTGCAATGCTCCTATAGGTGCATATACATTCATAGCATTCTGATAAAAATAACATATAAAGCCTATCACAAGAAGAACAGTATATTTTTTGTTTTTAAATAAGTACATCGGTATAAGCGGTTCATCCGTTTTGTTTTCAATTTTGACAAACACAATCAACGCTACAATACCGATAATAAAGCCGGCTATAATTGCAGGATGTGTAAATCCTACAGAAGAACCAAAATTAAGTGCAAGCAATATGCCGCAAAGTGCAATAACAAGTGTTATTATTCCCGGTACATCGAGTTTTACGCTTTCCTCGTTCTTCTGGTTTGGAAGGTTTAAACCGATAAGAAGCTCTCCTGCTATAAGAGGTACTGCCGGCATAATTATCGCTGCCTGAAGCATTCCCATATCTGTGAGAATTCCTGCTAAAATACTTCCGCCAAAACCACCTACCGCTATCGATGTCGCAAGCATTCCCATCGCCTTTGGCACTTTTTTTCTCTCATTTATAAGTCCTGTTATAATGTAAGGTGCTGCTGTAAATGCTCCCTGTGCAAGACTTATCAAAAGTCTTAATACCATAAGCGGAACAAGCGAACGCACAAATGCAAATGCGATACCGCATACTGCACATATAATTCCCGGAATCACTACTATGTTTCTGCGTCCAATCAAATCACCGAGTTTACCGCCGATTGGTGTCATAATAGACAAACCAAGTGCCGAGAATATCGAAAACAAGCCGACATATCCCATCGCATTTACGCTCTCCAATATAGGTGATGTGAGTGTTGCAAAAACAAGCCCGTACATCGCTACCGAAAGCATCATGCATATGCAGCCTGCCTGTACACATTTTCTTTTATTTTCAGGAAGCGGTATTGCAACCTGTGTATTCTGTGTATCTGCCATTTTTCTTCTCCTTGTAATTTTATATTATTATGCAAGGTTCAAAAGCAGATAGCAATATATATTTACATACAAATTGCTATCTGGTATTTTACCCCTTTCATCATCTTATTTTATTTTCATAAAATTTCTTTGATTTAGAAATTATTTGTGCTTACTGAGCCATTCTACGGCACAATGTGCAAGACAAGCCGAGCCTATCGGACAAACGTCCTCATTAAATCTCGCCTTCGGATGATGTGCCGGATATTCTCCACGCTCATCCATATAGCCTGCCGATAAATACATAAACGTGCTTGGAACTTTTTCTGCTATAACGGCAAAATCCTCGGAAGCACTTGCTGACACATCAGGATATGGCATAAGTCCCGGAATGTTTGTCTCTTTCATATAACTTACAATCTCATTTGTAAATTCAGGATTGCATATAAGTGGAGGTACCTCGGAAATCATCTCAATCTCTGCTGTTCCATTGTAAACCTCTGCCGTTTTTTTCGCCACTTCCTTCATTCTTCTCACAAGTTTTTCTCTTGCCTCATTGTCATTTGTGCGGATAGTCCCCTGTAAAACCGCTTGTTCCGGAATTATATTTGCCGCCGTTCCTGCCTTAAACTGACCAACAGTAAGAACACATGCTTTTGACGGGTCACTTTCTCTTGCTATAAGTTCCTGCAATGCAAGATGAACATGAACACCGATATTTATCGGGTCAACACCTACATGAGGATACGCCCCGTGAGAGCCTTTTCCTTTTATCGTAATCTTAAAACCGTCAACAGAATACATCATAGTATCTTTTGAGTTGTACATAAACAAACCTACAGGCATCTTTCCGGGTGATACATGATACGCAAGTGCTGCATCTACTTTCGGATTTTCCAAAATGCCGTTCTCTATCATGTTTTTACTGCCTTCAAATGTCTCCTCTGCCGGCTGGAACATGAATTTAATGGTTCCGTCAATCAAATCTTCGTTTTCTTTTAACATCTTTGCGGCAGTAAGAAGCATAGCGGCATGAAAATCATGGCCACATGTATGAGCCTCTTTTCCTGAAGGGCATGCAAATTCTTCACCGCTTTGCTCAGCCATAGGCAGTGCATCCATGTCTGCACGAAGCAAAAGAACTTTACCTTCTTTCTTCCCAAGAAGTGCCGTAACTCCATAACCGCATTCTTCAGGCTCCAATCCGTATTCTTTCAATTTTTCAATTACAAACGCTTTAGTTTTAGGTGTATCAAGACCGACTTCCGCATTTTTGTGAATATTCCGTCTGTTTTGTATCGTCTCGTCTTTTAATTCCAATGCTCTATTATAAAAATCCATCTTTGGTCCTCCTTCTGTGTCAGCATGACTTTGCAAACTCCGATTTTAAGATTTAAAATCAAAAATTTAATACTTTATATATTTTACCAAAGCAGATATAAAAATACAAGGAATTCAAAAAGCTTATGCCATTCCGTTAGCCGTCTTATATTTATAAAGCATCTCCGCATGATTCTGTTCTTCAATCTGAATATCCGCCATCAGTTTTCTAAGTGCAGCATTTGCAAATCGGAATACTTTTGAATTGTATTCTGACGAAACCATCTTTTCTGTTCCAATACAATCTGTCACTAAAAAACAGTCTGTCTTTTTATCTTCACTGTTATCAGCCTGAGTGTATGTCACCGGCGGTTCATAGTCTTTACCATCATCATCATTGCAGTTACACTCAGGCACCTCTCCTTCAAGAACCTTTCCAAGTGTGTCATAATGTTTCTGTTCAAGTTTTTCAATTTTTTCAAACAGATTTTTAAGTTCCATATCACATGCCTGCTCTTTATATCTGCGATATTTCTCTACACAGCTTTTTTCCTGTGTCTGTAACTCCTTTATAACATCCATCTCTTTTTGTTCTAATACCATTTGAAACCCTCCTGATAATGTTTTTAATTTTTTTGTTCCAAAATAGTATGCTCAAACAAATTTTTTTTATTCGCATATTTAAACTAATACTTTCTTCATCCAGATATGAGGACACCCCTCATCAAGTCCTATCTCACCGTACTTAGAAAAACCTGATTTTTCATAAAAATAGCCAGAGCAAATATCAATATGTTCACTCTGACTATTTATTATCGCACCATAAAACATTTACTATGCTTTATCTGAATTATATTTCTTCAACTTATCAACAGTTTCCTGAACCTCAAATACACTACCCGCAACAGATTCAAGTTCTTTCATGTCATTCTCACTCATATTACTTGCCTCCTGCGTACTTGCAGTAACTTCTTCACTTACAGCAGAAAGCTGTGTAATACTCTCAACTATACGATTGTTTGACTCTAACAGGTTTTCAATCTCACGTTCAAGATTGTCTGCACGCTCTGACAGTTCTTCTGACTGTCTGCTAAGCTCGTCAAAGCTCTTTACATTTTCCTCAATAAGTTCTTTCTGTTTACTTGCAGCAACCTTTGATCTTCCTACAAGGTTTGCCGTAAAGTCGGCATTTTCATTTAACTGATTGACAATTTGTTCTATCTGTTCTGTTGACTTCTTTGTCTGATCCGACAAGTCTCTTATCTGGTCAGCAACAACAGCAAAACCTTTTCCTGCCTCTCCTGCTCTTGCACTCTCTATGGAAGCATTTAATGCAAGGAGTGTAGTCTGGTCTGATATTGAAAAGATAACCTTGGTTATATTTGAAACTTCCTCTGCTTTAGCCCTAAGTTCATCCATTGCCTTTTCAACATCAAGTTCAACTGCCTCTATGTCCTCAGACTGCTTTTTCAACATCTCCATTCGCTGAGTATTATTGTTCATCTGCTCTGCCGATGTCTGGGCTGACTTGACAACTTCTGCCGTATTCTCTTTGGCAATCCGCACTGCAGTCTGAATCTTACCTGTCATCTCCGACTGCTCCTGTATACTTTCTGCCGTACTTAATATCCCCTGTGCAATCTCATGTAATGACTGGTTTACCGAATTTGTTGAATTCTTCAATCCTATCATTCTGTCCGATGTTTCTTCAACTTTTGTTCTAGTCATATCAGCAACATCCAGGATATCTTTCATCATTATATCCTGTCTCTTCTGCTCATCCTGCATTGTATGCATGGCATCGTGATCAAACTGCTTTAACACCCTTGCCGCCCACTGGAAAAACAAAAGTGTCATAACCGTAATTGCCATCATCATAAATTCTGACTGTTTTACTATTCCAATCAAAATCATTTCTTTTACTGCACGTATCACAATTATGAGTATCGCAGCTATCACAATACTTACATTAAACTTTTTGTTATAATAAAGCATACAACAAAGCAATGGTGGCATAATATATAAGATTACAAACTCTGAACCGTTCATGAAATTAAGAAGTGCATATACTATCAGAAAACCGTAAATCATCACATTTTTTAAGACAGCTGATGAATGATCCTTAATATACAATAACCAATCCGCTATAATACTTACAGCTAACATGGCTGCAGGTATTACTATCATTATCTCCCCCTGTTTTCCCAAAATTATCTGAGTTATAAATCCAAACATCAGAAAACCTTTGATTATGGTCATACATGCTATAACCATCTGATTTGTTTTTTTTACGCGCTCAGATTTTTTGCTGTACTTCCTGAATTTTACAACAAACTTCTCTACAATTTCTTTTTCGTTCATACTTACCTCCTGTTTTGCAACCTTAAACTGGAACTATCATTAGCAAAAAGTGCAACCCCTAATCTTAGTCCCCTATTGTCCTGCTGCTATCATTTGTCCTTCGACTGTATGACTATCAAAATCCCATCATCAAATGATACATTGGCTTTGTCACAGTCATCCGGAAATTCATTACTCACTGTTCTGCTGCTTCCAATCTTTATGTCCTCCCCGTACAGTTCGTATTTCAATCCTGATAATCTTAAATTTGTCACTTCATCCGTATAGGGATAAAATGAGATATATTTATTCCACATATCATCTTTATATAACTCCGTATTTTTCCAAACAAGAAAAATTTTGTTATATCTGTCAACAATATATGTTTCAATATCTTTCTTTAATGCTTTCAATAATATTCCGATATTGGCAAGAAGGTGGTCTATCCTTCCGCCTGTCGCTCCCAATATAACGATTGTTGACGGATTGTTTTCAAGCACAAAATCAAGCACAAGTTCAGTATCTGTCGCATCTTTCTCTGCCGGATACTGAACAAACTCTGCATCTGTTGAATTTGGAATTTTTCTGTCCATGTACAATTTTAACACATCTGATGAAACACTGTCAAAGTCTCCCATGAAATAATCAACTTTTAATCCTAACGCATAAGCCGTATTAAGTCCCGAATCAGCACACACAACCGTATCAAATTGATGTTTTTCCAAATATTCTTTTGCAAAATCTATGTCCGTTTTTCCACCGCTGATAATCAGTGTTTTATTAAATATTTTCATAATCACTCGGCACTTTCCGGATTTTCACCCACCAACTGGCCTTTTTGTGCAGAAATCTCCATTCTGAGTTCTTCCTCTCTCTCCTGAAGTTCTCTCTGCTTTTTCAACCTCTCTCTCTGAATGTCGTATATGTATTTTATCAGTCTGTTATCAGTCTGCTGAAAAACGCATCCATATGAATATGAATATTTGCTTCCCTTGGAATTTATTTCACTTTTTCTCACAATCTGTGCTTTAGATTTGAGTTCTCCAAGAGGTGAAGGAATATTGAAGAAAACTGCATCGTCTGTTTTCATCGAAACATTAAGACATATATTAACTCCTGTTTCACTTACATCTTTTACCATTCCCTGAACAAATTCAGGAATCGGCGTCTTATAACTCAAAAAATCAGGATCATCAGTATCCGGATATGGCATTTCAGAGACCCTCATACCTGTCGAAGCATTCATATAAAATCCAAACATTGTCTCAGTATCAAGTGTCACTCTGTAAGCATTTCTTCTGTTAAAGGATTTTCCTTTATCACTTATCTCAAAATAGTGTATCAGGACACCTTCCATTTTCGCAATTCCTGCCCTGCAATTCGGCCATTCCCACATAGTCTCATTGTCTCTGTATATTATACTGACATTATCTTCCGGCATAAATTTGAATGCACGTCCACGAGCCGATATAAGTGTAACGCACACTTTTTTTTCATCTGCATATTCTACTTTGCTTGTAAGTCTGTATCTATAGCCTTCCCTGTCTACATATATTTCCACTGTCCTGCCTAAAGGAATAGTCTCAAGAAGCAATTAAATCTCCTCCTTTATTTTGTTTATATTTTCAGTTATATTTCCGCTAAATATGGCAGTTCCTGCAACAAGCCAGTCAGCTCCGCTTTCTGCTATCTTTCCGGCATTTTCTACATTAACTCCACCATCTATTTCAATAAGAAAATCCAAATTTTTATCTTTTCTTATCTTGTCTAATCTCTCCACCTTCTCAAAAGACTCCAATATAAATTTTTGCCCTCCAAATCCCGGATATACACTCATAACCAAAACCATATCCACTTTTTCAAGCACATGTGTGATTTCTTCTATTTCAGTATCTGGATTTATTGCCACGGCACATTTCATGTTCTGCTCTTTTATCTTATCTAACGTTGCCTCAAGATCTTTACATGCTTCAACATGCACTGTAATTCCGTCAACTCCACATTTTGCGAAGGCTTCTATATATCTTATGGGTTCACTTATCATTAAATGAACATCAAAAAACATATCTGTTATCCTCCTTATTGACTTGATAACAGGCATTCCAAAAGATATTGACGGTACAAAAACTCCGTCCATAATATCAATATGCAAAAGATCTATATTATTGTTTTCAAGTTCATTTATCTGTTCCCCGAGCCTACAGAAATCTGCCGACAATATTGATGGTGCCAGTTTACTAATTCTGTCCTCCATTGTATAGTGTTCCTCCTGTGCTTAATATTTTCTTTTACTGCTTATTTCATCAAAAAACTGCTTATAATTATCATAACGCCCCTTAGGAATTTTTCCTTCTTCAAGTGCAATTTTAACACTACACTGCGGTTCATGAATGTGAACACATCCTAAAAATCTGCAGGTATTTTTATATTCCTCAAACTCAGGATAATATTCCCTCAGTTCTTCCTTCTCCATCTCAGGAAGTCCCAAAGATGTAAATCCTGGTGTATCCATAAGATAGACCCCGTCACCTAACGAAAAAAGTTCTGAATGTCTGGTCGTATGCTTTCCTCTTTTTATTTTTTCACTTATCTCGCCTATCTCCATATCTGCTTTTGGAAACAGTACATTTATGAGCGATGATTTGCCGACACCTGAAGGACCTGCAAGCACAGAGGTTTTTCCTCTAAGACATTCTCCAAATTCTTTTATTCCCTCTCCTGTCACCGTACTTGTCATAAAAATTCTGCTGCCACATTTTCGATAATTGTCTGCAAGTTCTTCAAGATATTCTTCCTCGGCATCATCTTTTTTATTAAAGCAAATAACTGTTGCAATTCCCTGTGTCTTCATCATAAGTAAAAATCTGTCAAGAAGATTCAGGTTCGGCTTCGGAACCGAAGCAGAAAATATAACAATAGCCTGATCAACATTTGCTGCTGCAGGTCTTATTATCGTATTTTTTCTTGGCAATATATTTTCTATACTGCCAAGAAGTTTTTCCTTATCAAGTATTTCAACCTCAACATTGTCTCCAACCAAAGGCTTAACTTTTTTGTTTCTGAATATTCCTTTTGCCTTGCATTCAACAATGCCTATTGAATCTATATGAACATAATAAAATCCACCAATTCCTCTAATTATTTTTCCCTGCATTACTGCCTAACCTTTTTAAATTCTACATTGTATGAATTGCCTGTTGCAACATCTCCCTTGTATAAAGTTACGGTACCGTTATTTTCACTCCATCCCTTTATTGTAAATTTCTTAGGAAAATCGTCATATGAAAGTGTGCCCTTATATACTGTCTTAGACTTTCCATCCTGTTCGAGAACAAGTTTTATTACCTCAGGGTCATCATCTTCATAATCAAATGGATTTCCACTTACCGTAACACTTCCTTCATAAGTGTAGTTTGGTACAGGTGTCGGTTTTGGTGTCACCTTTGGCTCAGTTTTCTTTGGTCCCATACTTACCGTATAATCGACAACCGTTCCGACAGGGACTTTTGTTCCTGCCTCTATAGCCTGCCCTACAACAATGCCTTTCGCATATTTATCTGAATATATATATGAAACATTTGTTGTATTTCCGGTAAGTCCTCTTGCAGTAAGTCTGTCAAGAGCAACTGCCTCTTTTATTCCAACAATATTCGGCATCGTGACATTGTCGCTCTCAGGTCCTTTACTTATGATAAGCTTTACAGATGAATATTTCTTTACGCTTGAGCCTACTACAGGGTCAGTTCCACAGACAAGCCCTTTGTCAACCGTATCACTGTACTGTTTTACTGTACCGGAAACAGTGAGACCTAGTTCTTCAAGTTTCTGTTTGGCTGCTGCCTCCGTATATTTCACAAGGTCAGGTACTGTCACTCCGCTGTCTCCCTTGCTGTATTTGATTGTAACACGCGAATATTCTTCAACACTGCTTCCAGCCTCCGGATCCTGCTCCAAAACAGTATTTGGTGTCTCGTCGGATTCAACCGGGACAAGTCTCCATTTAAGTTTTTTCTCCTCAAGTATCTCCTGAGCTTCCTCAAGTGTACGATTTGAAATATTTGGAACATCAACCATACCCACCTGTGGCTCATCTGTAACTTCCGGCGTCTCCTCTACCGGAGCCTGCGTTGTAACTGATGGTGTATTCGTATCTTCCTTTATGCCCTTTCCCCACCATCCGCTTACTTTTCCGATTATCAAAAATATGACTATAATTATAACTGCCGCTACAACAATACTGCATATCTTTAATATTCTTTCTAACTTAGGGTCTATGGCATCATCGGACTGTTCCTGTTCAAGCTGCTCTTCCTGCGGTTCTTCAGGTGCATAATTTTCTTTTACTTTATCGTTTATATCTGACAGTTTTATTGTAGGTGAAAAATCATCCTCATCATCTACAATATTGACATAGTCTCCGTCAGGTTCGGATAATGACCTCTTCAAATCAGAAATAAGCGCTGCTGATGACATATATCTCATATCAGGCTTTTTCTGCATACATTTCTGTACAATCTTTGAGAGACTCAAAGGTATCGTTGCATCAAGTTCTTCAAGCGGTGTCGCTTCATTCTGAATATGAGCAAGTGCAACCGTCACTGTGCTCTCTCCCTCAAACGGCACTTTACCTGAAAGCATTTCATATAAAGTAACTCCAAGTGAATAAATATCACTTTTCTCGTCACTGTAACCGCCTCTCGCCTGTTCAGGACTTATATAGTGGACTGAACCCATAGCATTTGATGTAATCGTATTTGAAGTAGCAGCCTTTGCTATTCCAAAATCTGTTACTTTTACTTTTCCTTCTTTTGATATGATTATGTTCTGCGGTTTAATATCCCTGTGGATAATATGATTGTTGTGTGCCGCTTCCATACCCTGGGCAATCTGTATTCCGATTCCTACAGCCTCTTTTACATCGAGTTTTCCCTTCTTCTCAATAAACTTCTTGAGAGTTATGCCCTCAACAAGTTCCATTACTATATAATAAAGACCATTGTCCTCTCCAACATCATATACATTTACAATATTCGGATGTGATAAACCGGCAACCGACTGTGCTTCTCCTCTGAATTTTGCCACAAATTTAGCATCACTGCTGTATTCCTGTTTCAATACTTTTATTGCAACATATCTATTCAAACGATGACATTTTGCTTTGTAAACATCTGCCATTCCACCCGAACCCACTCTGTCGATAATTTCATATCTATCACTAATCATCATTCCGGGATTAATCATACTTTCCTCCATTCTGCCTTACACGGCGGCTTTCTCATTCAACATCTTCTTATTCTATATCTGTACTAAAATGACCGTAATATTATCTTTTCCACCATTCTCATTTGCCTTTTCCACAAGATTTTCCACTGCTTTCTCTATAGAACTGCTGTGACGTATTATGTATTCAATATCCTCATCCTCAACCATGTTTGTAAGACCGTCACTGCACATGAGTATTTTATCGTCAGGTTTTACATCTATCTCAAAATAGTCTGCATGAACAACCTCATCTATACCCAAGGCTCTTGTAATTATGTTTTTCTGCGGATGTATTCTCGCCTGACTCTCTGTAAGCTCACCTTTTTTGACCATTTCTTCTACCCATGAATGGTCCTTTGTTATCTGTTTTATATCGTCGTTTATAATATATAAACGTGAATCGCCTATATTGGCAATATATAATGTATCTTTCTGAAGTGTGCATGCAACCATAGTTGTACCCATGCCCTCATATTCAGCATTTGCTTTTGCTTCTTCCAATACACCTTTATTAGCTTCTGTAACAGCCTCTTCCAAAATCGTAACCGGAGTTATGCTCTTACTTTGTTCTACGGCATAAACAATTTTTTCGACACAAAGTCTTGAAGCATAGTCTCCCGCTTTGTGTCCTCCCATTCCATCCGCTACAATAAACAAATTCTGGAAACTACCAACTGAATTTTCATTACAGTAAACAGAATCCTGATTCATGGTTCGTTTGCTTCCAATATCAGTCTTTGAATATGCTTTCATCGTAGTTTCCTCCTTTTTCTTTATTCCTCAATTGTCCACAGGCAGCATCAATATCCCTGCCCATCTCTCTTCTTATAGTAACATTTGTGTGATTTTTTTCAAGTAGCAATTTAAAAGCCTGTATATCTGCTCCCTTTGAGCGCTGTCCCATTCTGCCCTCAACCGGATTTAACGGTATAAGGTTTATATGGCAGTTTAAACCTTTGACAAGATTTACAAGCTGCATGGCACATTCCCTGCTGTCATTCTTCCCTTCAACCATACTGTACTCAAATGTGATTCTTCTGCCGGTCTTATCCACATAATAACGGCATGCATCAATTATTTCCTCTATTGAATATCTGTTAGCAATAGGCATCATTTCCCGCCTGAGTTCATCATTCGGTGCATGAAGTGAAATCGCAATCGTGATTGTAAGTTTCTCATCTACAAGTTTTTTAAGTTTGTCGACAAGTCCGCAAGTTGACAACGTAATATTTCTCTGGCTTATATTTAACCCTTTATCGTCAGATAACATTCTGATAAATTTAACGACATTATCGTAATTGTCGAGCGGTTCTCCAATTCCCATCAAAATGACATTTGAAACCCTCTCGCCGGTACTTCGCTGAATTTCATATATCTGGTCAAGCATCTCAGAGGTTTTAAGGCTTCTTATAAGTCCTCCGACAGTCGATGCACAAAATCTGCAGCCCATACGGCAGCCCACCTGAGTTGATATACATACACTGTTTCCATACTTATATTTCATAAGCACACTTTCGACTGTATTTCCGTCTGAAAGTCTCATTAGAAATTTTGCTGTTCCGTCAGATGAAACCTGTTTTTTTATAATTCTTGCACCTTCTATTGTACATGTATCAGCAAGCTTTTTTCTCATATCCTTTGAGAGATTGGTCATCTCATCAAAACTCAAAACAAGATTCTTGTGAATCCAGTCATATAACTGTTTACTTCTGAATTTTTTTTCACCCATGCTCTCTAAGAGTTCCTGCAATTCCATGAAGTCCAAACTCTTAATGTCAATTTTATCTTCTGCCAATATATCACCATCCTACTTCTTTATAAATGCTGCCACAAAAAAACCGTCTGTCTGTGCCATATCAGGCAAAATCTGTATATATGAATTGTCTGTCATATATTTTTTTAACTTTTCCGGCATTCTCTTTGAAATATCTGCTTTTTCAAAAGGCAGATTTTCAAGTATCCATTCTGCATTATCCTCATTTTCTTCTTTTGCTATTGTACATGTACTGTAAATGAGCTGTCCACCTTTTTTTAAATATCTGCTGACATTTTTTAATATCTCTTTTTGTATTTTTGAAAGTGAAGCAATATCTTCTCTTTTTGTTTTATATTTTATATCACATTTTTTACCGATTACTCCAAGTCCCGAACATGGGAGGTCTGCTATAATAATGTCTGCTGTATTTTCCCATTCTTTCTTATAGACAAGGGCATCATTTTTCACAACTGATATATTTCTAAAACCGTTTCTTTTAATATTATCACTTATAAGTTTAACTTTCTGCTCTGTAAGGTCACATGAAATGATATTTCCAATGCCTGATTTTTCTGCCGCATTTAATCTGTCCGCCGCATGAAGTGTCTTTCCTCCGGGTGCGGCACATATGTCAATTATATTTTCATCACCCTTGACAGAATAAACATGTCCCGCAAGTATCGAACTTTGATCCTGAACCTGTATATATCCATTGTTAAATGCATCTATATCTGTTATTTTATCAAATCCGTCTATATTAAATGCATAACCAAAAAGTTCACTTTTTTTAACCTGCATTCCCTGGCTTTCAAGCATCATAAATATTTCATCGGGAGTGCTTTTTGAAATATTGCATCTCACACTTATGCCCTTATCAGAACTTAGAAATCCCTCAAAAATATTTTCTGCACGTTTTTCTCCGTAACGGCTTCTTATATACTCGACAATCCATTCAGGCATTGAGTATTTAACAGAAGCATATTTGCAAAATCCGTTATTTTTTTCAGGAAACTTTATATTATCTTTTTCCCTTGAAATATTTCGCAAAACTCCATTTACAAATCCTTTTAGATTTGTAAATTTTCTTTTGTTTGCAAGTTTGACAGCTTCGTTGCATACAGCGCTGTCAGGAACGCTGTCCATATGCATTATCTGATACACCCCCATGCGCAGAATACCGCGTATTACGGGTTTCATTTTTCTGACTTTTGTCTTTGAAAAAAGATTTATAATATAATCAGATTGAACAGCATATTCTATAGTTCCCTGACAAAGTCTTGTAAAAAAAGCTCTGTCTCTTTTTTCAAGATCACCATGTTTTTCCAGTGCACCGTGTATCGCCTTGTCAGAATAATCACCCTTATCCATGACATCCACCACAACATCAAGTGCAAGATTTCTTACATTAATTTTATTAATGTCATTATTTTTATCAATGTTGTTAATCTTATTTATGTTATTAACTTCATCAGCCATTTAAAGCTTCCCCTTTTTCTACTTTATAACCACGAAGAAACGCTGATATCTCCATTCTTTTTTTACCTTCAAGCTGAACCTCTTTTACATCAAGATATCCTTCTTCTGTACTTATAAGCATCTTATTTTTATCGACATATGCAATATGTCCCGGTTCTAAATCCGCCATATCATATTTCTTTTCCTCTTCACCGCTTAAAACATCTGCTTCCCATATTTTAAGCATTTTTCCGTGAATATGAGTAAATGCACTCGGCCATGGATTCAAACCTCTTATAAGTCTCTCAATCTCTACGGCAGTCTTTGTAAAATCAATGTCTCCAGTTGCCTTACTCAACATTTTTGCGTAAGTATGTTTGGAATCATCTTGCTTTACAGGGTTTAATTTTCCCTCTTGTGCCTGTTCCAATACTTCAAGTATCATTGGACCGCCAAATGACGCAAGCTTATCAAAAAGACTTCCGCCTGTCTCTTTTTTGTCAAGCTTATATTTTTTCACAAGAAGCATATCTCCCGTGTCAAGACCTTCATCCATCTGCATGATGGTAACTCCGCTCTCCTCATCTCCATCTATTACAGACCATTGTATCGGAGCCGCTCCCCTTAGTTTCGGAAGTAACGATGCGTGAACGTTCATACATCCGTATTTAGGAAGTTCAAGTATCTCCTTAGGTAATATCTGTCCAAATGCAACGACAACGATAACATCAGGAGACAATTTTTCCAATATTTCAATAAACTTTCTGTCTCTGACTTTTTCAGGCTGATAAACCTGTAATCCTGCTTTGACGGCAGCCTCCTTTACAGGTGTAAACATCATCTTTCCACCGCGTCCCTTAGGTTTGTCCGGCTGTGTCACAACTCCTATTACATTATGCTCACTTTCTATCAGAGCATTTAATGTTCCAACTGCAAAATCAGGTGTTCCCATAAAAACTATATTCATACTTAACCTCTTTTCTGCATGTAGCTTTTCATATTTTGTGATGTCCAGGGTATTTTGAACCTTGCATCATTTTCTAACAGATTATCCCTATTCTTCCTCAGCGGATGCACTGACAAGTTCACCCTCAACTTTTGAGACATAGAGAACACCTGATAAATGGTCTATTTCGTGCTGTAGCGCTCTTGCAAGAAGTTCCTCTCCCTCAACTTCTATCTGAACCATATCCTCGTTTAATGCTCTTACCTTAGCATAGTTTGCTCTTGTAACTATACCGGCTTTTCCCGGCACGCTAAGACATCCCTCCTGTCCTGTCTGTGTTCCCGATAACTTGACAATCTCAGGATTTATAAGAACAATAGGCTGATTGCCTTCCTCACTTACATCTATAACAACTATCTGCTTTAACACACCTACCTGTGGTGCTGCAAGACCTACTCCCTGTGCTTCATACATAGTATCAAGCATATCCTCAATAAGAGTTTTTATTCTCGGTGTCATCTCCTTAACAGGTCTTGTATTCATTGTAAGTATTTCGTCACCAATTGTTCTAATCTGTCTTATTGCCATAATATTTTTATCCTCCATCTTATTTATATTATTTTTAATCTTTAATATACTTTAAAAGAAAAAATCAAATGCAGTTAAATTCAAAATTAAGCCGGCAGTCTTTAAATGATTCCGTTTCTTGCATAAATTCTTCAAAACTGTTTTTTACTGAACATAATATCTTATAATCTGTACATTTCCCATAGACCATCCTGCGGTACACATCCTTTGCCTTTGCGATTGCGGCAGGCGTTGGTCCAAGAACGGTAACATCATGATATAATTTCATTTTATCTGCCAATATCTTTGCAAGATTATCCACACTGCTCTCATTTTCAGAAAGCACCAACACTCCTAGTATATTTGAAATCGGCGGATATTGCAACATTTCTCTTATAAGTATCTCCTGCTCATAGAAACTTTTATAATCATTTCGTGCCGCGCAGACTATACTGTAATGCTCTGGCTGATAAGTCTGTATAACGACATCTCCCGGCTTATCTGCCCTGCCTGCCCTGCCGCATGCCTGTGTCGTAAGCTGAAAAGTTTTCTCTGCCGCAAGATAATCTCCAACATTCAACGAAAGGTCGGCAGCAAGTATTCCAACCAGTGTAACATTGGCAAAATCATGTCCCTTAACTATCATCTGCGTCCCTATAAGAATATCCGCATCTCCGCCTGAATATTTTTTAAGTATATCCTGATGGGCATTTTTTCCTGTTGTCGTATCGGCATCCATTCTAAGAACCTTTGCCGCCGAAAATCTTTTTTTGACCATCTGTTCCACCTGTTCTGTTCCTATCCCAAAACTGCTGATATACGGCGAACCACACTCCGGACACTTATCAGGCATAGGCATTTTGTAACCGCAGTAATGACACATCAGATATGACACTCTGTCACCCGCCATATGTGGTTTTAATGCCACTGAACAGTGCGGACATCCTACCACTTCGCCACACTGTCTGCAGGAGACAAATCCGGCAAATCCACGCCTGTTCAAAAAGAGCATAATCTGCTCTTTCTTCTCAAGCCTGTCACGCATGAGTTCATCAAGTTTTCTGCTGAAAATTGAATAATTTCTTGCTTTTAATTCTTCTCTTAGGTCTTCTATATAAATTTTAGGATAAACAGCATTTCCGGCTCTCTCATTAAGTTCAAACAATCTGTATTCGCCTTTCAGTGCCTTGTAATACGAGTCAACTGAAGGAGTTGCTGAACCCAGGACAACACTTGCCCCGACCATCTTTGCTCTCTGTATTGCTACCTCTCTTGCATGATACTTAGGCGGCATCTCGCTCTGATAACTCGTATCGTGTTCCTCATCAATCACAATAAGACCAAGATTTTCAAAAGGTGTAAACAATGCTGACCTAGGGCCTATCATAACATCTATCTCACCTTTTTTCGCCCTTGTATACTGGTCAAATCTCTCTCCAGCCGACAGCTTTGAATGCATTACTGATATTCTGTTTCCAAATCTTTTATAGAATCTGTTGACCATCTGAAATGTAAGCGAAATTTCCGGAATAAGCACTATGACCTGTTTTCCAAGACAGACAACTTTCTCAACAATATTCATGTATACTTCTGTCTTGCCGCTTCCCGTTATGCCATGTATAAGATATGTTCCTCTTACATCTGTTATATAATCATTTAGTATTGCATCGACAATGTGTTTCTGTCCGCTGTTTAAAACAGGTCTTGTCTCAGGTGTATCGCTAACGGCATTGACAGGATTTCTGTATTGCTGCATTGCATCAACCGTAATTATTTTCAGTTTTCTGAGTCCATCTATAACACCGGCTGTAAGATTAAGTTTTTTTGTTATATAAGAATAATCAAGACCTGCATTGTATGTTTCTTTGTCCATTTTAAGAAATTCATCAAGAAGCCTTACCCTTGCACTGTTGTGTTTTTTCTCAAATTCGTCTCTTTTAATCTTCATGTTTTCCATATCAACAGCCGGATATATTATTCTTTTAACCTGTTCTTTAACCTCTTTTTTTACAGGCATAACCGACTTAATGGCATCATTCATTGTTGAGCCGTAATTTTCTTTTATCCAATAAGCAAGGGAAAGCAGGTGTGATTCTACAACCACTCCCTGCTTCATTATTTCAAGTATGCTTTTCGTTTTAGATACATCAAATTTAGCTTCACCCGAAAGTCCTACAACATATCCCGTCATTGTCCTGTTTCCCATTCCAAACGGAATTTTCACAACGGAACCTATGTCAATATCAAACTCCATCTCCTCAGGCACGATATATTGAAACGGTCTGTCAAGGCTTTTGACTGATATATCTACTATCACATCAGCAAATATCATTTCTTTCCCCTAATTTTATGTTTATTTGATGTAAACACCATTATTTAATAAAATTACCATCTTTAACAACATCGGCGATAAGTTCTCTTTCGTCCATATGATGTTTCTTTCCCTTTATCTCCTGGTAATCCTCATGTCCTTTTCCTGCAAGCACGATAACATCACCCTCTTTTGCATTTTCAATCGCATATCTTATCGCCTCTGCCCTGTCAATAATCGTGATAAATTCGCCATCTGCTTTCTTAACGCCTGTCACAATATCATCGATGATTGCCTGTGGCTCTTCATTTCTCGGATTATCAGATGTGACAATAGTAAAATCCGCAAGTTTAGAAGATACCTCACCCATCTCAAAACGGCGTTCTCTCGAACGGTTTCCGCCGCATCCAAACAGACATACAAGTCTCTTTGGTGAATACTCTTTAAGTGTTGTAAGCAGACTGTTGAGACTCATGGCATTATGCGCATAATCTATCATAATAGTAAACTTTGAAGATACAGGTATTATCTCAACTCTTCCCTTTACTCTTACCTTTGAAAGCGAATCAAGTATAACGCTTTCTCTCACTCCAAAATGTCTGCATATTGAAATTGCCGTCATGGAATTGTATACGCTGAACTTCCCCGGAATATCAATCTCAACATCCATATCCATAAGACCGCTCATGTGATATGCAACACCAAGAGTTCCTCCTTTATCCATAAGATGAACATCTGACGCTTTTATGTCAGCATTTTCAGAAAATCCGTAAGTTTCAACCTCACAGGTATGACCTTCAAGAATTTTTTCAAGATGACTGTCATCCGCATTAAAAATACCATGCTTACACTGCTTAAAAAGCAAGCTCTTGCAGTGAATATAATCATCAAGGTCTTTATGTTCATTAGGTCCTATGTGATCCGGCTCAAGATTTGTAAATATACCGTAATCAAATACAAATCCGCCTACTCTGTCAAGCATAAGTGCCTGTGATGAAACCTCCATGACAACACATTTGCAGCCTGCGTCAACCATTTTTCTGAAATATTGCTGTACAATGTATGACTCCGGCGTGGTATTTGCCGATGGTATAACCTCGTCTCCTATTATGCTCTCAATAGTTCCGATGAGACCTGTCTTAATACCTGATTCCTCTAATATCGAACGAACCATATATGTCGAAGTTGTCTTTCCCTTTGTTCCTGTAATTCCGATGGTTGTAAGCTCATTTGCAGGATTGCCAAAATATGCAGCTGATGAAACAGCTAAAGCAAGTCTTGTATTCTTTACTTTTATAACCGTAACATCACCTGATACCTCAACATCCTTTTCAACAATCAGTGCCTTTGCGCCCGACTTTACAACATCCTCTGCAAAATCATGTCCGTCTCTCACGGCACCGCTTATACATACAAAAACACTTCCCTGCTCCACCTTTCGTGAATCATACACAAGTGTTGTAACATCAATGTCTGTACTTCCCTGTACACACTCAAAATCCAAATCTTTCACCAAATCTAAAAGTTTCATTTATGTTCTCCATTTCCATACAACATTTTTTATGATGATGCCACGTGCTCCACTGCATCATTTTATATTTTTATAGTTCTATAGTTCCTTCAAATGCAATCACTGCCGGCCCTGTCATCCAAACTGTATCGTTTTCTCTGTCATACTTTATAAACAAATCTCCACCAAGCAGATGAACAGTAACCTCATCATCAGTAAGACCATTTAAGACACACGCAACAACCGTCGCACATGTTCCGGTACCGCATGCAAGTGTCTCGCCTGAACCTCGCTCCCACACACGCATATTTACCTCATGTCTGTTTAATACCTGAACAAATTCCGTATTTACCCTGTCCGGAAACATAGGATGATTTTCAAACTTCGGACCGATTTTCTCAATTGGAAATGTCTTTACATCTTCATCAATAAATGTAACTGCATGTGGATTTCCCATAGAAACGCATGTAATTTTGTAGTCTTTCCCGTCAACATTTATATCTGAATCTATACATTTTTCAGTATCAACATAAACAGGAATATCCTTTGCCTTAAGAATAGGTGCACCCATATTTACTTTTACGAGTGAAACTTTTCCGTCCTCTACGGTAAGTTCAAGTTCCTTAATCCCACTCTTTGTCTCAATCGAAATATTTTTCTTATCTGTAAGACCTTTATCGTAAACATATTTTGCGACACATCTTATTCCATTACCACACATTGCCCCCTCTGAACCGTCAGCATTGTACATAGCCATCCTAAAATCCGCAGTCTCAGATGAGCATATTAAAATAAGTCCGTCAGAACCAATTCCAAAATGTCTGTCACTGACATATTTTGAAACCTCACTTGGATTTTCTATCATTTCATTTGTACAATCTACATAAACATAATCATTGCCACATCCATGCATTTTTGTAAATTTCATATTCATAAATGTCCTCCAACAAAATATTATATTTCATATTATGATTATATTAAAATAATTCACGCAACTTGTAAACACACAAAATCCGATTTGCAGTATGTATGCTGATATCCTGGTTACTGCCATTCATATATCTATCACTTTGATACCGCAAATGTATTGCCCCAATTGCCGTATATCTTTTTTCCGTTATTCTTAGTATATGCACGCATCCTAATAAAACATTTTTTATATGACTTATTTAATGTAATTGTAGTTTTTGATACTTTGGATGATACCAATTTCTTTTTTACATTTTTCTTAAATTTTGAATCTTTTGAATAGCGCACTTCATACCCTGATACATTATTAACCTTTTTGAAATAAACCGTCACTTTATTCTTCTTAACATTCGCATTTTTAATCTTAACTGCTGCCGGCTTACTACTGTCAGAAGGTTTTGTTGTCGGTGACACCGTTGGCTTTGCTGTAGGTTCTATTGTTGGAGCGGCTGTCGGCTCTGTGCTTGGTTCTTCTGTCGGAGAAACTGTTGGCTCTGTTGTCGGTATTTCTGTCGGCTTTGATATTTTTCCAAGCTCGAAGAAATTAACAGAATAGCTTACATCTTTTCCATCACCAAGTCCTGTTATACTTACATTATATACATCGCCGGCCTCGTAATCCTCGTCTGTATCAGGTCTGAAAATAATGCAGCCTTTCTGACCATACCCATCATTATTCACATTAAAATAACCGTCAGCTTCACTGCTTGAAAAGTTCCATGTTTTATTGTCACTCTCTCTTGTAAGTTTTACCTTAATCGAAGAAATATCAACTGTACTTCCCATAGATACAGACCAGGGAAATCCTGCTCCAAAATACTCTACAGGCATATTTTGTGCCGGCCATGCAACACCGTACTCAGCTGCTTTGCTGTTTTTAGTATCAAAAGCATACACTGCACTGTATGTTCCTCTATTTCCTGATACCGCACCAAATCCCGTGTACTTCATTTTTGGATTTATAAGCCATCTCCTATGTCCTACCCGGTCAATATTATAATCATCTCCATCTTCCATCCAGCTGTCTACAATAGTCCAGTTCATGCTGCAGCCTTTCCACGATGTCCACGCAATATTGCTGCTTGACGCACCTTCGACACCCAGTTCATATAAACTTTCGTCCATATCCGCCGGTTTTGCCGGATAGTGGCTTAGTCTGTTATTTACATAATTTACAAGTGTAGCTGTCTGTGCAAGACTGTTATATGAATCAGTTACTTTTACATTATATGAAATTCCGGCAATATATCTCACACAATTAAGCATTTTAACAGCACTGTCAAGTGTTTCATCAGAAAGTTTACCTGCTGAATAATCTCCGCTCACAACAGGTTCCTGTGCATATGTTAGTGCATCACGCAACGTAACACCGTTCTCATTACAAAAGTTTCTTATCTCCTCCTGTGTATGATAAGCTACATTTATTCCCTTTGCTGTTGACGCACTTGTATCATCGGCTCTCACATAACTGCTCCCCAGTGTTATGCATAAAGCCATTGTCAAAATAATACTCACTCTTTTTTTCACTTTTGTTTTCATATTATTTTTCCTCCTTTTCGTATCTTTTTGCTGTATTAAATAACCATTTTTTCAACGCATGTATAGTAATTACAGTATATCTGACTTTCCCGTAAAAGTAAAACAATTTATGGTATTATCCTTGTTAAATTTCGACTATATGGTACAATAAATGCATAAGCATTTATATTAAAAGTTTCTAACAGAGCTTTGTTATGTACAAAAAACATGCACAAATTATTTATGATATAATTTTAGAAATGAGGAAACAATGAGACACAAAATAGTTCTGATGACAGGTGGTACAGAAACACTTGAATTTTTTTCACTCCAGCTAAAAAAAGGCTTTGAGGCCCTAGGTTACAAAATTTTTATATTCGACCAGACTGTCGAAGAGGAAAGTGCCGAAAAACTATATGATTTTGCTACGCCATATGACACTATACTTGTCACGTTCAACTTTGACGGAATACATTACGAAACATCTCTTTTTAATATGAATGGTGTATCCATATGGGATGAGAGAAAAATCCCTTGTGTAAATATTGCTGTAGACCATCCTTATTTTTATCCTGAACTTTTTGACATTCACCCCGATATTTTTTACGAAATCTCCATAGACAGATTTCATGATAAATACATGAAAAAATTCTATCCTAAACTGATGAGAGGTCCGTTTATTCCTCTAGGCGGAACGTCTCTTTATCCTGACGGAAATTTCAAAACTATAGACGAACGCAAATATGATATATGCTTTACCGGAAATTACACACCGCCTGAAACTTTTGACGGTGCAATAAACAGGCTTGGCGATGAGTATGCAATGTTTTATCTTGAAATAATACATGACCTTATCACAAATCCTGACAAACCTGATGACATTACGATGGAAGAACATCTAAAGAAAGCAATTCCCGGCATTACGCGCGAAGAAGTAAAAACTGCCATTCCGAATATGATTTTCATAGATACATATATAAGGTGCTATTTCAGAGGTGAAGTTGTAAAGACATTGGCAGATGCCGGCTTTAAAATACACTGCGTCGGACAGGGTTATGAAAAACTCCGCTGTAAACACCCCGAAAATATTGATATGGACCCGGCACAGCTATCATACGGATGCCTTGAAGCTCTTGCCGACAGTAAAATTTCATTAAATGTCATGCCTTGGTTTAAAGACGGTGCACACGACAGGATATTTAATTCAATGTGCAACGGAGCCGTCTGTATAACAGACCACAGTAAATATCTTGACGAAATACTTACCCCCGATGAAAATATTCTCTTTTACGACTTAAAACATATGGATAAACTGCCCGATATTTTCGAAGAGGCATTAAATGATACTAAAAAACTTGAAAGAATACAGAAAAACGCATTTGAATTTGCAAATACAGAACACACCTGGATTGCACGAGCAAAACAGTTACACAACGAACTTTTAAAATACTTATAAAATATCATAAAATATTTTCAGGCATTTACGAAAACGCTCATGTATTTTCGCAAATGCCTGTCATTATTTGATACCGTTTGAAATAATAAATTGCATTATTAATATTGACAATATATAAAAATTACAGTATTATTATGCTCGTTGTTATACCAGCTATTTAGCAAAATGTCAATGATACAGTACACTAGCATAATCTCAGATTTTTGACACATATAAGACTGAAAATTTTTAAGTGGATTTTTCCTGTACAATCATCTTTTCGCCACGCATTTTTTAATGCGTGCTTTTTTTGTATTATTTTATCTTTTATTTTTTACACTGCATTATTGGTATTATTTTAATTTTGTACTGTTTTACTTACGTACATTATTTTTTATATTACTTCAATAAGAAATTTTACTATACACAACATATCAGGAGGTACTAAATGAACAACAATGATTTTATGAAAACAAAACCGGTTCTGCCGCTTATTTTATCAATGTCATTGCCAATGGTAATCTCAATGCTTGTAAATTCTCTTTACAATATTGTTGACAGTTTCTTCGTTGCAAAAATAAGCGAAAATGCCATGACTGCACTTTCACTTGTCTTTCCTGTCCAGAACTTTATCAATGCCATAGCAATAGGCTTTGGTGTAGGTATCAATGCTGTAATATCATATTTTCTAGGTGCCAAAAACAAAGAAAAAGCTGACAATGCAGCAGCCCTTGGCATGTTTTTCTCCATTATACACGGAGTTTTACTCACATTGATATGCAATCTTATCATCCCCCGGTTTTTAGGAATGTTCACATCTGATAAAGATATTATAAATCTGGGATTAAGATATTCACATATTGTTTTTTCATTTTCAATATTTATATGTATAAGTCTTGTTTTTGAAAAAGTAATTCAGGCAGTAGGAAAAATGACATTCACAATGATAAGCCTTATGTTCGGTTGTATAGTAAACATTATACTTGACCCCATCCTCATTTTTGGAGTCGGTTCGTTTAAAGGGCTTGGAATAAGCGGTGCCGCACTTGCTACAGCAATAGGACAAATCTCAACTTTTTTACTTTATATTTTCATCTATACAAAATATGATATAGGAATAAAATTCAATATCAAAAATTTTAATTTTGATTTTCAGATAGTAAAGAAACTGTATGCTGTAGGCATTCCTGCTACATTGAACATGGCACTCCCATCGGTGCTGACATCCGCACTCAACGCCATACTGACTTCATTTTCCGGAATGTATGTAGTAATCTTAGGCATATATTATAAATTACAGACATTTCTTTATCTTCCGGCAAACGGACTGATTCAGGGAATGCGTCCTATAATAGGTTACAATTATGGTGCCGGCGAAAAAAAACGTGTTCATAAAATATACAATACATCACTTATTTTAAGCAGCACGATAATGATATTCGGAACAATCATATGCCTTATATTCCCTGACAGGCTTATGAGTCTGTTTACGGCAAATGAAGCAACCGTAAAAGCCGGTGAGACAGCACTTCGCATCATATGCTTAGGTTTCATCATTTCCACAATATCCGTCACAGCCTCAGGTGCTTTAGAAGGACTCGGCATGGGTATAGAATCTCTTTTAATTTCACTTTTCAGATATGTAGTAATAATAATACCTGCTTCATTTATATTAAGCAGATTTATAGGTGCTTATGGTGTCTGGCATGCATTTTGGATTACAGAGGCTGTTACTGCACTATTCAGCTATATTATGGTAAGAAAGATATTAAACAGAATGCCTTAGATTAGGGATGTAACTGTTTAAATACACCTTTCTGTGTAATAATCTAACATATAAATATAAAGAGGCTGTCGCATTAAACCTTAAAAATTGTTAATGCGACAGTCTCTTTATGTTAGATAGTCCATCTTTTATGTTTTTTGTTTTAATTTTTCTATTTTGTATCTGTATTTTCGCATTTTTACAGACAAGCTGCTGATATTTTCTTGATAATCTCTTTTACATACTCTTCAGATTTTGACACTTTTTTGGCTATATCAGGTACTGACATATTACAATCAGTATATAAAGTCTCTATCCTGCCTCGTTCTATTCCCTGCTCTATTCCCTGCTCTATTCCCTTTTTCATCGCCTGTTCTTCATTTGCCTTTATCTCATCCTTAAAAAATTCTTTTAATACCTCATTCATAATTCCTGTCCCTCCATTCTTTATACTGTCAAACAATTCCTGGTTTGATGATACCATTATTCCCAGTAATGAATTTATGCAAGCTTTTTCAAAAGGCTCATGCAGTTCAAATGCTTCATCAAAAAAATTATCTACTGTATCTCTTTTTAGCCCCCTTTTCAAAATCTTTAAAAATATATGTTCTTTTTCTCCCTCTTTTTAGGAAAATAATAACATCATTTAACTATTACTGCAACGGTTCTTTTTAATGTTTTTTTCTAACTATATCTAACAACCACCGGCTTAGCCGGTGGTTTGCTTTGCGGCCTATAAGGCCTCTTTGCCGGCGTCTGAGTCTAAAGACTCGCCGAAAGGTCTGCCCACCGCAACATCAGTTACTTACTTAAGCCCACTGGGCTTATTATTAATTGTTTCTCTTTACTGGCTCACCCGTGAACGGGTCAACATACTCTTTGATTGTCATCTAGTCATATTCCAAATCTTCTTGTAATTGATTTCGAATATATTCTTCTATTTTCTTT
>ERZ773190.177-NODE-177-length-81004-cov-8.697674_pt1 | contig 81004 bp, 71 predicted proteins | sample MGYA00511111_ERZ773190 | MGnify/ENA primary metagenome ERZ773190 (study PRJEB29015, sample SAMEA2737777) | human gut metagenome | biome: human gut; feature: human-associated habitat; material: faeces | place: China | collected 2012 ... | reverse complement strand
GACAGCTTGTCCCCCTTAACAATCCCTCTCCGCCGAGCTGAGCCAGCTCGACCGCTTTTGCCTGCGGCTCGTATCCGGATAACCCTCTGACATAAAAAACACCCTGCTAAAATCGGCTTTTAGCAGGGTGCTGATTCTCAATTTTCTTTTGTACGCAAATCAACCTTTCGCACGGCATCCCGTACCTTTAAGACAAAGGTTGGCGAAACGGAAAGTTCATCAATTCCCATCCGCAAAAATCGCTCGGTCAAGGATGTATCTGCTGCCAGTTCGCCACAAATGCCAATCCATGCCCCGTGTTCATGGGCATTCTTCGCACTCCATGCAATCAAGCGTAAAATCGCTTCGTGATGAGTATCGCAGAACGATTCAATATCTGGATTCTGCCGGTCACACGCTAAGGTATACTGGGTCAAATCGTTCGTTCCAACGCTGAAGAAGTCCACCAGCGGTGCAAGCTGGTCGCTGATAATCGCAGCGGCTGGCGTTTCAATCATAATACCAAGTTCTATCTTTTCGGCATATGGAATTTGCTCTGCCTGCAATTCTTCCCGAACCGTCTTGCAAATCTCCAGAACCTTTTGCACTTCGGAAACGCTGGTAATCATCGGGAACATAATGCCTAGATTGCCATAAACCGATGCCCGATAGAGGGCACGCAGCTGCGTCTTAAAGATGTCCGGACGGGTCAGGCAAATCCGAATTGCCCGATAGCCCATCGCTGGGTTATCCTCTTTTTTCAGGTTGAAATAATCCACCTGCTTATCTGCTCCGATGTCCAGCGTCCGGATGATGACTTTCTTTCCAGCCATGCTTTCCAGCACTCGCTTGTATGCCAAGAACTGCTGTTCTTCGGTCGGGTAATCGCTGTTTTCGAGATACAGGAACTCACTCCGGAACAGCCCGATTCCGCCGGCATCGTTCATCAGCACTGCACCGATATGGTCAACGCCGCCGATGTTGGCATAAATCTGAATCTCTGTGCCGTCTTTGGTGATGTTTTTCTTGCCCTTGAGTTCTTGCAGCAGGCGTTTTTGTTCCAAATCCTTTTGCTGCTTTTCGAGCAGCCGAGCCTTTGTTTCTTCGTCTGGGTCTACGAAAATTTCTCCCGTAAAGCCGTCTACAATGGCTTCCATGCCGTTTTGAATTGACTGCAAGAATGCATCGCCCACGCCGATGACTGCCGGAATATTCATGTTTCTTGCAAGAATCGCCGTGTGCGAGTTGGAAGAACCATGTGCGGTGACAAACGCCAGCACTTTATCTTTATCCAGCGAAACGGTTTCACTCGGGGCAAGGTCGTCTGCACAAATAATCATGCTTTCTTCGGATACGGCTGCACCGGAGATGTTTCCGGTCAGGTTTGCAATGATGCGGTTCGAAATGTCTTTCACATCTGTTGCTCTTGCCTGCATATATGCATCCTCCATGGAAGAAAACATCTCTGCAAAGTTGTCCGCCGTCACAGCAACCGCATATTCTGCGTTGACTTTCTGGGTTTCAATGATGTTGGCAATGCTTTCGTTGTAATCCTCATCTTCGAGCATCATCATATGAATCTCGAAAATCTGAGCGTTGGTTTCGCCGACTTCTTTCAATGCCTTTTCATAGATTGCCTGCAACTGTTCACAGGCAGCCGTCTTTGCGGCTTCGACTCTTGCCTTTTCCGCTTCGGTATCTTCTATATGCATCCGCTTAATCGTGGTATCATTCTTCTTAAAAATGGAGAGTTTTCCGATGGCAATCGCTCCATAAACACCTTTTCCTGAAAATACAGTCATCTTTCACACCTCCTGATTCTGAGCAGAACCAAACTTTTTCTGATAGCTGTCCATTGCCTCTTGAATAATCGCAATGGCTTCTGTCGGGCCTCCAATGTCATTGACTTCTGTCTTTTTTCCTTCGAGCTGCTTATACACCGAAAAGAAATGTTTCAGTTCCTGAAAGATATGCTTCGGCAGTTCGTCCACGCTGGTGTAACTCATATACGTTGGGTCGCTATAGGGAATCGCAATGATTTTTTCATCGCCCATTCCGCTATCTTCCATCGTCATGACCCCAATCGGATAACACCGAACCAATGTCATCGGCTGAATCGGAGCAGAACAGAGAATCAGCACGTCCAAAGGGTCGTTGTCGTTGCCGTATGTTCTGGGAATAAAGCCGTAATTCATGGGATAATATGTTGCAGTAAACAACACTCTGTCCAAAGACAGCATACCGGTTTTCTTGTCCAGTTCATATTTCATGTTGCTGCCCTTGGAGATTTCTACCACTGCGGTAAAATCTGTTGGATAAATGCGTTCTGGTTCAATATCGTGCCAAATATTCATGGGTGCTTCCTCCTTCTGTTCGATTCTTATAGATTCTCTTCAAAAAAAGTCTGAATTTGTTCCAATGCAGCTGCTTCGTCCGAACCCTCAATGGTGACTTTTACGGTTTCCTGATACTGGATGTTCAGCTTCATGACAGCAAGCAGCTTTTCAAGGTTGACGGCTGTGCCATCTTTGCCATCTTTTTGAATGGTAATGGTGCTATCATATTTTTCTGCCATTCTTGCCAGTGCTCCTGCTGGTCTGGCATGCACGCCGACTGCATTTTTTATGGTATAACAAAATTCTTTCATGCTGACACTTCCTTTTGATATACAATGCAGGATGTCACGTTTCCCGTCCATCCTGCATGCTGAGCCTCTCATTTTTTCGTTGGCATTATTCGCCGAAGCCGTCTTCAAACAGTTTGGAAATCTCATCCAAAACCGCTTGTTCGTTCGCACCGTCACAGACGATTTCCACTTCACAGCCCTTCTTCATACAAGCTGCCATAATCTGCATCACTGCCTTTGCAGCAATCGTCTTGCCGTTTGCGTGCAGGGTGACTTTACAATCTTTGTGTGCGGCAACTGCCTTTGCCAGAATGCCTGCCGGACGCATATGCAGTCCCTGTTCGTTGATGACTGTTACAGTTTTGCTTACCATAATAAATCGCTCCTTTTGATTTTCTCATTTTTTATTAGAAGGCAAGTTCGCCTTTTTTTCGGATTTTGTGTGGAATCTGTCTATATGATAGCAGATTCCACAATATTTGTCAACAGTTTTTCTTTTATTTTAGATAATTATTTTCATTATTCTGCGGTTGCCGGCACTTTTTTCTTCTTGAGAACTGCCAGCATCAGCATACCAACCAGAGAACCAATCGCCAGCGAGAGCAGGTAGAATGGCCAGTTGCCAACTACTGCGAATACGAAGATACCGCCGTGCGGTGCCATCAGGGTGCAGTCAAATGCCATGGAAAGACCGCCTGCGGTTGCAGCACCAATCACACAAGCCGGAATGACTCTCAGCGGGTCAGCTGCTGCATACGGGATTGCACCTTCTGTAACGAAGCTCAGTCCCATGATATAGTTGACAGGGCCATTTTTCCGTTCGTCTTCTGTCCAGCGATTCTTGAAGAACGTGGTCGAGAGGGCGATTGCAATCGGCGGAACCATACCGCCAATCATAACAGCTGCCATAATATCATAGCTGCCGGAGGCGATTGCCATTGTACCAAATACATACGCTGCCTTGTTGAATGGGCCACCCATATCAATCGACATCATACCGCCCAGCACACAACCCAGCAGAATCTTGCTGGAACTGCCCATGCTGTTCAGCAGGTCGGAAAGTCCGGTGTTAATCATACCCATGAACGGATTGACGGCACACATCAAAATGGCAATCATTCCCAATCCAACCAGCGGATAAATCAGAACCGGCTTGATGCCGTTCAGAGCCTTTGGCATATGGTCGCAGAGCTTTTCGACACCTAACATCAGGAAACCGCCAGCGAAACCAGCCAGCAACGCACCCAAGAAACCGGATGGAACATCACCGCTAATCGCTGCAAAGGTTGAACCTGTGGTTGCCAGATAACCGCCGACCAGACCGACTAAGAAGCCGGGGCGGTCTGCAATGGATTTGCCGATATAGGCTGCCAGAATCGGCACCATGAAGTTGAAAGCATATCCGCCGATAGTCTTAAAGAAAGCAGCTGCGGCGGTATACGTACCGAAGTTGCTGTCCTGCGGTGCTCCGGCAAGCGTATCAATCAAAAAGGCAATCGCAATGAAAATACCGCCAGCAATCGTGAACGGCAACATATTGGAAACGCCGTTCATCAGATGTTTGTACATCTTTCTGCCGAAGCTTTCGTTGTCGCCGGAATCCTGCGATTCGCCTGCTCCGCCTGCGTGGTGGTAAACCGGAACATCTCCGGATTCAATCTTCTGAATCAGTTCTTCCGGAATCTTAATACCATCGGAAACTTTGGTCTTCCAGACCTTTTTCCCGTCAAACCGTGCCATTTCGACATTCTTATCGGCTGCAACAATGATACCATCACACTGTTCGATTTCTTCCTTGGTGAGGATGTTCTTTGCACCGCCAGAACCGTTCGTTTCTACTTTAATCGAAATCCCCAGCTTCTTGCCTGCCTTTTCGAGGGCTTCCGCTGCCATGTAAGTATGGGCGATACCGGTCGGGCAAGCGGTGACTGCCAGCACCTTGATTCTGCCGTCTGCTTCCGGAGCCGCTTTTGGGGCTTCCTGCGGTTCATCCGGATATTTTTCCCGTTCCATCTCGTCAATGACCTGCAAGAATGCTTCTTTGTTTTCGGCTGCTAACAGCTTTGCACGGAAATCTTCATCCATCAGAATGACCATCAGACGGGAGAGCACTTCCAGATGCACATCTCCGCCATCGCTCGGGGCTGCGATCATGAATAACAGGTTGGATGGTTCATCGTCCAGTGCTTCATAGTCCACGCCGTCCGGAACGGTCATCGCTGCCAGAGAGGGGGCTTTGACAGCTGCATTCTTTGCGTGCGGGATGGCAATGCCTTCGCCGACGGCGGTCGAGCCGTTTTCTTCTCTTGCAAGGATGCCTTGCTTGTAAGTTTCCCGGTCGGTAATCTTTCCGCCCTTGACCTGTAAATCGACCAGCAGATCAATGGCTTCTGCCTTGTTTTTCGGGCTGGCGTTTAATAAGATACTGTCTTTGCTCAATAAATCAACAATCCGCATAATGCGTTCCTCCTATCTGTTTCTGATTTTTACAGCTGCTGCAACAGCCGTTCAATTTCTGCTCGCTGTGCCAGACCTTCGGAGAAGGCAGTTGCACCGCCGGCAGCCGTTCCCAGTTTCAAGGCTGCTTCGTAATCGCCTTGCATCGAACCTGCCACAAATCCAGCCACCATGGAATCACCTGCACCGACAGAATTTTTCACCGTGCCCTTACATACGCCGCAGACGTGCTGTTTTCCGGTTTCGTCAATCAAGAGTGCTCCATCGCCTGCCATGGAAATCAATACATTTTGTGCACCCATTTCCTGCAGTTTCTTCGCATAGGTTGCAATTTCTTCGATGCTGTGGAGTGTCACGCCGAACAGCTCGCCCAACTCGTGATTGTTTGGCTTAATCAGGAATGGATGATACGGCAATACTTTCAGCAGCAGGTCTTTCGTGGCATCCACGACCACTTTGATGTTCTTATCGGAAAGATGTGCCAGAATCTTTTCATAGCTGTCTGCCGGCATGGTGTTCGGAATGCTGCCTGCTAAAATCAGCACATCGCCGTCTTGCAGCTGGTTCAGCTTTTCAAATAATTCTGCAACGGCTGCTTCTGAGATGTTCGGGCCTTGTCCGTTCAGCTCGGTTTCCTCGCCGGACTTAATTTTGACGTTGATTCTGGAAAAACCGCTGTCCAGATGCACAAAATCGGTTGCAATGCCCTGTTCCTGAATGCCTGCTTCAATGGCTGCTCCCGTGAACCCTGCCACAAAGCCCAGTGCCTTGGAGTGCAAGCCCAGTTCGTGCAGGACGAACGAAACATTGATGCCCTTTCCGCCGAAATACAGTTCCTCGCCCTGTGAGCGGTTGACCTGTCCCACTTGCATCGTTCCGGTGTGGACGATATAATCAATTGCCGGATTAAAAGTAACGGTATAAATCATTTACAAAACCTCCCGAATCGTGGCTTCCGAACGGTATTTCTGGTCGGGAAGCCGGTCTGTAATAATCTGCACGCCGTTCAGGTGTGCAAAGGTAATGGCTGAAATCTGGTCGAATTTGGAGTGGTCTGCCAGAAAATAGACTTGCTTGGATTGGTGGATGGCAGCTTTTTTCACGCTTGCCTCGCCCTTATCCGGTGTGGATAAGCCAGCCGTGAGCGAGATTCCATTCACGCCCATCAGACACTTGGTGAAGTTGTAGCTTTGCAGGCTCAGCACACATTCCGCTCCGACGATTGCCTCGGTGGCAGCTTTGACGGCTCCGGCTGGGATGTAGACCTGAAAGCCACGCTGTGCCAGCCGCTTGGCGTGCAGGAAGCCGTTGGTCACAAACGTGATTTTTTTCAGTGGGATGAAATCAATCACCTTTTCTGTGGTCGTTCCGGCATCCAGATAAACAAAGTCGCCTTCTTCGAGCAGCGATGCCGCATAGCGGGCAATGGCAGTTTTTTCTGCAATATAGAGATTTGCTTTCTCCTCCATATTGTGTTCCACTGGAAAGAAGCGTTCATTCCTGGAAATTGCTCCGCCGTGGACTTTTGTCAGCAGACCTTGTTCGGAAAGCTCTAGCAAATCCCGCCGAATGGTGGACTGGGATGCGTGCAACCGACTGCATAATTCGGTTAATTTTACATTTCCCTGCTGATTGACCAAATCCAAAATCAAAGCGTGTCGTTCTTCTGCAAGCACGTTTGGTCATCTCCTTTTTCGTTTGATTTCGTTCTGTTCTTTCGATGGTTTTATTCTAGCACAGTTCTAACGAAAATGCAAGCTTTTTCGTTCAAAAAAATTCAAAAACGCCGAAAATCAGTCATTTGCATAAGAAAACGTTTTCAGTTTTATGCAGATTGCACAATTATTTTTCCACAATTCCATTCTAATTGCGAGTAGGACGGCTGATTTTTGATGCTTTTTGAAAGAACTTGCAGGATTGCACAGGATTTTGATTGGTTTTTGCGATTTGTTTCGCCAAATTCTGTTGATAAGAGAAAAAACAGCAAGAATCAATCAGAAAGCTGCATAAAAAACAGGCAGCACGATTCTTTCGCCTGCCTGCTTTGATATATTCGAGCCGTCAAAGGCTTTTTCCATGTTTCTGTTTGTGATACCAGCGAATCGAGTGCCAACGCTGCACAGTTCCGATTAAGATGCCAAAATCGACAAGAATCAATCAGAAAACTGCACAAAAACAGGCAGCACGATTTCTTTCGCCTGCCTGTTTTGGGAATGTTTGAGCCATCAAAGACGTTTTTCATGTTTCTGTTTGTAATACCAGTGAATCGAGTGCCAACGCTGTACAGCTTCGATTGAAAAGCGAAAAATCAACAAGAATCAATCAGAAAACTGCAAAAAACAGGCAGCACGATTCTTTCGCCTGCCTGCTTTGATATGTTCGAGCCGTCAAAGGCTTTTTCCATGTTTCTTTTTATGATGCCAGCGAATCAAGCCGCCAGCCACTGCAATCAAAATCAGAATGCCAACGACCAACGCTGTCATCTTCCAGTTGCCTTCCCATAAGCTGCTGCCCATCTTCACCGTCAACGCCATCGCCGGAAATCGGGCAATCGTTGTCAGGAAAAACAACGGCAGCGGCGGTATCGTCTTATTAAAGGCGACAATGTAGGTCAGGGCATCTTTCGGCAAGCCCGGACACAAAAATAATAGAAACACAATGCGTTCCATCTTCCGCCGGTTCTTTAAAAAGGAAAACCGTTCGAGGTGCTCTTCTTTTACAAAGAGATTCAAAAGCGGTCGTCCAATCCACTGCACCAGATAATAGACAATTGCTGTTCCCAGGAATGACCCTGCCAGACTGAGCAGAATCCCCGGCACCATGCCGAACACCGCTCCGCCAATCATCGGGATTGGCCCTCCTGGAATAAACGCAACGACAATCTGAATCACCTGCAACAGGACAAACAGCAGCGGTGCAAAAATGCCATAGGACTGGATTTTTGCAATCAGCTGCTCTTTTCCGCCCTCCTGCATCATCAGACGCATCACCGGTATCATCAGGATGGTCACGGCGACCACCAGCACCAGAAAGATGACGCCGGACAGAATCATTTTCCAGCGGGCGGATGCCTCCGGCGATTTGGTTGGACAAGACATTGCATTTGTGGTTTCTTTTTCTTTCATATGTTCCACTTCCCCTTTTTGTCCGTTTTTTTCTTTTTTCTTTTAGTATACCCTTTTTTGCGTTGAATTGCAAATGGTTTTGTGATAATTTGGAAAAAAGAACGGAAATTTCCACTGGCTTGTATGGTTTCACAGCAGTTCTGCAATTCCACACGAAAATACTGTGCAATTTGTGTGAAAGCTGCATGATATTTTCTCAAAAGGACTTGACGAACCAAAAAAAATGCAGTATAATAAACACGTTCCACAGAAAAAGCGAAAAAATACTTGACGAACGGAACAAAATGCAGTATAATAGAGGTCGTTGTAATTTTTGCAATACCGTCTTTGAAAGTGAATCCCGTCCCACCTGTGGACTGTTCGGATTGAAAAATAGAAAGGAAGATTTATATGAAATCAAAAACAACAAAAGGAATTGCGGTTCTTCTGGCTTGCTTTTTGGGCATGGCCGCAGTTGGATGCTCAGGGGATAACGATTCCAGCAGCAAGAACAGCGATGCCGCAGAAGTTTCCGCAGCAACTCTGCCGGTCGAAACTGATGAACAGGGCGAAGCTGTGACCGATGCAAGCGGAAATGAAGTTCTGGCATCCGGTGCGACTGATTTCATGGTAAAAGAAATTGAATTTACATGGGGCAACCAGAATGGCTCTAGCGACAGCAGCCAGGATGCTACCGAAGCAACCGATAGCAACGGCAATGCCGTTACTACCGCAGCAGGCGGCTCTTCCAACTCCGCAACACCGGCAAACGGCAATGCTTCCAATGGCAACGGCAACAATGCTTCTAACGGCAACAGTGCTTCTAACGGCAACAGTGAAGTCGTTACCTCTTATGCAGCAGTAACCGATGACAGCGGCAACAAGGTTGTGGACGACAACGGCAAGGTTGTTACCGAAGTTGTTACCACACCGAGCAGCAACGGCGGTGCAGTGGTTGACCCGAACCAGAATGCTGCTTCCTCTTACACCGAAAAGCTGGATACGTTCCAGGCTTACTGGATGGATATGACCAAGTCGCAGGATATCGTATTCAATGGCGATATGATCAACGTTACCTTTAAGGTAAAGGAAACCACTCCGGACGGCAACTATGTCATCCACCTGTCTGACTCGCAGTATAATTCTGAATTTGCAAACTGGGATGCAAAGACACTCGTTCCGTCTGTCACCAACGGCTGCATTACGGTCGGCGATGCAACACCAGAAGCACAGACTGCAACCAATGCAAGCGACTTTGTTCTGACTGCGGATTCTGTTACTGCAAAGCAGGGCGATGAAGTAACCGTATCGTTCCGGATTGCAGATAACCCGGGCATGGTTGCCTTTGTTCTGCGGTTCCAGTATGACTGCAATGCACTGGAAATCGTCAGTGCAGAAGTTGGCGATGATTGTGCGGATGCTCTGCGGAACGGCTTGAATCACTAAGTTTTTTACATGCAATAAGGGGAACTGCGTGCAGTGGCACGCTTCCCCGTTTATCTGGGTGTGGCGCAGTTGGTAGCGTGCTACCTTGGGGTGGTAGAGGCCGCCGGTTCAAGTCCGGTCACTCAGACCAGAGAAAACCCACGCAGTTTCGAGGCTTTTTCGGAATTGCGTGGGTTTTTGCGTTTCGGAAAATCAAATGTTCAGGGCACTATTAGGGCACTATTTTTTTGAAAAGCTATAAAAAGATACAACAGCATACAACAAAAAAGCCGCCAACGGAAACTGAAATGCTCCCCTTTTGTTAGACAATGTGGTATAATAGAAATATACCAATAAAAAACTAACGAAAGGGGGCATTTTTATGCCAAAAGGACAGCCGAACAAAAGTGAACTGACGGTTTTTTTCTACCTGTTTTTGTATCGGCGTGCGATTTATGAAGCAAAAATACACACTGCATTCTGATTTTATTCACAAAGTTGCTCCCATCCGTTCGGCATTTCATACAAGTTTTTAGATTTATTTTTGTCGCATCCTCCAATTTTTTTGACAAGACTGTAAATTCGTTTCGGAACTTGTACGTTTGCATACAAGTTTTTCCCGAAAATCCCTGTAATATGAAGGGGGCTGTCCATCTCGGCAACCTCCAGTCATACAAGAAAGGGAGGAATTTTTGATGATATTATCCATTCACCTACAAACCAGCAATATTTCATGCAAAATATTAGGCGGTGAGAAGCGATGCTAGAAAACGGCTATGTAACATTACCACGGCTCTTTTTTCGGAACTGGGAATGGTCTGACGATGCAAACACCGTAGCAGTCTTTGTACGACTGCTCATTGAAGCGGATATTGTCCCGAACAGCTGGCACGGAATTCCCGTTCCAAGGGGCGGTATGGTTTCCAGTTACACACGACTGGCGGAGAAAACCGGACTATCTGTCAAAAAGGTGCGGACTGCCATCAAACACCTTGAAGCGGCAGGGTGTGTGGCAAAGACTGCATACCCAAATTGTACCGTATTTGCGATTAAAAACTTCGATTTGTTTCAGGCAGGGGCAAGCCTGCGGTCAAACGAGGGGCAAACCATGGACAAGCCAACGGCAAGCAACGGGCAACAGAATAAGAAGATAGAAGAACAAGAAGAAAAAGAAGAAAGAAATCTATCTATCTTAGATGCAACCAGTAAAAAGATTCCAACGCTAATAGAGATTCAGACGTTTGCAGAACAAGAGGGGCTTTGCGTGGATGTCCAGAAGTTTTATGATTACTATACGGAAACGGGCTGGATGACGAAAAATCAGCAGCCCATTACCAACTGGAAAAGCACCCTGCTCTATTGGAATCAGTCCGAGGGAACACCCCACAAAAAAACAAAACAAGAAGAACCACGCTCTGAAAATGCCGACATCTACGAAAGCCTGATTGGACGGGTGCTTCTTTGAATGCAATATAAAATCATCCGCACCGGAACGTCAACTGTTCCGATACGGATGAGTCTTCTAATTATCTCCCATGAAAGGGGAGGCTTTATTTGGCGTGCTTCTCCAGCCAGTGCTGGGCATACGAGCACGTCGCCGTAACCGTTCCGCCCTGCTCCTGAATCGCCTGCACCGCAAGTTCCATCAGTGTTCCGGCAACCCCCTGCCCCCGCAGGCTGTCGTCCACAAACGTCCGCTGAATGCAATAGACCTTCGGTTCTACCTCCGGAAACAAAATTTCTGCGATTCGCTCGCCGGCTTCGTTCTCCAGATAAATTTCATGCTCGTTTTTCTGATATGATTTTTGCATCTCGCATTCCTCCTTTTTCTATCTCTGATTCTACCACAAACCAAACCGGAAATCTTGTAAAAAAAGAAAAAAGATTTAAAAACCGCTCATTTTGTTGATAGCGTTCTGAAAATATGATATAATAAATTTGTTTGGCAATCCACAAAAAATCAACCGAGATTTACAGTTTTTTTGTGAAGCAAGCCCAAAATTAAAAAACATCTATCAAATTAAGGAAGGTATTACCATCATGAAAAACGTAGTCATTATTGGTGCAGGGCCGGCAGGGTTGACCGCAGCCTATGAGCTGCTCCAGCGTGCCCCAAAGGAGTATTCCATCACCATCTTAGAAGAAAGCAATGCCATCGGCGGTATCTCGAAAACCGTAAAATATAAAAACAACCGCATGGACATCGGCGGACACCGGTTCTTCTCCAAAGACCAGCAGGTTATGGACTGGTGGCAGAAGATGATGCCACGTCAGGGTAAGCCGTCTTTCGACGACATCAAGCTGCATCGGGAAAAGAAGCTCGCTGCCGGCGGCCCAGACCCGGAAAAAACCGACCGTGTCATGCTGGTGCGGAATCGTGTTTCCAGAATTTATTATAAGCATAAGTTCTTTGACTATCCGGTTTCCCTGAAGTGGGATACCATCAAGAACATGGGCTTCGCTACCACCGTTGCAGCCGGATGCAGCTACTTGAAGAGCACCGTCGGCAAAAAGGAAGAATCCTCTCTGGAAAACTTCTATATCAATCGTTTCGGCAAAAAGCTGTATTCCATGTTCTTCGAGGGCTACACCGAAAAGCTGTGGGGTCGCCATCCAAGAGAAATCTCCGCAGACTGGGGCTCGCAGCGTGTCAAGGGCTTGTCCATCACTGCGGTTATCAAGGATATGTTCTCCAAGCTGAATCCGAATAAGACCAACCGCAAGGTGGAAACTTCCCTGATTGAAGAATTCTATTACCCGAAGTATGGCCCAGGGCAGCTCTGGGAAATCACCGCTTCCGAAATTGAAAAAATGGGCGGCAAGATTCTCATGAACAGTGAAGTCACCCAGATTCACACCGACAAGACTGGCAAGATTCTCTCCCTGACCTACAAGCAGGACGGCAAGGAACAGGAAATTGCAGGCGACTTGTTCATCTCCTCCATGCCGCTGAAGGATTTGGTCGCTGGTATGAATGACGTTCCGAACAACATCGCAGCCATTGCAAAGGGTCTGCCGTATCGGGATTTCGTCACCGTTGGGTTGCTGGTCGACAAGCTGAACCTGAAAAACGAAACCAACATCAAAACCCTCGGCAACATCGTTCCGGACTGCTGGATTTATGTACAGGATGTCGGCGTGAAACTCGGACGGATTCAGATTTTCAACAACTGGTCGCCATACATGGTTGAAGACCCAGAACACACCGTCTGGATTGGTCTGGAATACTTCTGTGCAGAGGGCGACAGCTTCTGGAACATGGATGACAAGGCTTGCATCAACATGGCAATCAAGGAACTTGTTTCCATGGGCGTCATCAGCTCGCCGTCGGATGTCAAGGATTCCCACAGAGAAAAGGTCAAGAAGGCATATCCGGCTTACTTCGATACCTATGCACAGATTGATGACCTGATTGCCTATCTGAATCAGTTTGAAAACCTCTACTGTGTCGGCAGAAACGGTCAGCACCGTTACAACAACATGGATCACTCCATGGCAACTTCCTTTGAAGCAGTCGACAACATCATTTCCGGCAAGAAGGACAAGAAGAACATCTGGTCGGTCAACACCGAAAAGGAATATCACGAAGAAAAGAAGAACTAAGGAACGCTGTCGCCCCTGAAAAAGGGCACTGTCACAGAATGTTCTGACTTGTTTCCCCTGAAAGGGGAGATGTCACGGAGTGACAGAGGGGTCACCTCTCCGAGCAGCTTCGCTGCCCACCTCCCCTTTCCGGGGAGGCTTTACAAAAACAAAAACAGCAGGGTACATCGGTTGGATGTCCCTGCTGTTTTTTGTTCACATATCAAACTGTGTGATTCGTCGTCAATGTAAGTCTTTTCTTATCTCCAAAATACAAAAATTTCTTTCCACGTGTTCCAAAGCGTTGGATGTGCCTTGAACAGAGAAACTTTCTCGCCGGAGGTAATCAAGATACACAGGCACACAAGCACCGTTCCCACCATCGCCGCTGCAATCACCTTTTCACTGACCCGTGCCAAGCCGGCGTGATACGATTTCAGCAGAGCAGGCACTTGCAACAGTAGAATCGTTGAAAAGACACTCAGAATCACCAGAATATCCAGCATATACCGCAGAAGGATCCCTGCCATACTGAAATCAATCCATGCCAACAGCACAACAGCTATCGCCGTGCACGCAAGTATCACTCGCCGCAGCACACCGGAATTCTGCCGTTTCCAGCGATTCCATACAAACGGCATACTGCACGCCCCCAGCAGCACAGACGGCAACGCAAACGCTCCCATGGTGGATTCTCCATAGAGATACATCTGCCGATTGGCAATGGTAACATATTTCGTCCGCAAAAACGGGAAATCGTTCAGCCGTTCCAATCCGCTGAAGAAATATGTGCCAATGGCTGCCGGCAGACGGGAAAGCGTAATCCGGTTGGCGGAAGTGTTGTCTACTGTCATCTGATAAATCGACCCAAACTGGAACGGGTCGTCAAACCGGATTTTATTGTACCACATGATTGCTGCTGCTCCGGCTGCAACCGGAATCAGATAGCAAGCGGCACTGGTAAGCTTTGCGGAAAGTTTGAGGTCTTTCCGGAACAGCAGGTGCAGAAATACCGGCACTAAAATCAGGACATAAAGCAGCATATTCGGACGGGAGGCGGCGGTAATCACCGTTCCAATTGCACTGACTGCCAGCAGGACAAACCGCTTCCAGTTTCCCCGTTTCTTTACGGTGTACGGAGAAATCGGCATCGGGATTTCTTCCTGTTCCAGATGTTCCCCGTTGTCCTTCTTGGCACGTTGCAGCGACAATTTTCGCAGCTGTTTGGTTGTCCGGACGGCATAGCTGGAATCCATCGCTGCAAAGCCCATCCAGAGCGACAGGAACAGCCCGAACATCCCCGTTAAAATGCAGAGATGATAGCGGTCACTGTAGTTCAAGCCAAACAGCACACCACTTCCCGCCACGGCAGAAACCAGCCCTAGCAATAACAAAATCAGTGGCGGTCGCTTACAGAACTTTCGCACCAGCGTCAGAATCAAGCCGAACAGCGTCACAATGACGGCTTCTGTCATGATGCAGTACGCCCAGTTCAGCGGCAATACGTTTCCTGTTAGCTCGTAATACGGCACATACAGCAGGACAACCGGAGCACAGCCAAAGTAACAATAATATTTCCCATTATAAAAAGCATAGTCCCAATCAAAATAGGATTCACGGACAGAATTATCATAGGGGTTTTCCAGTGATAGCCGTTCTTCCGACGGCTCGAAGTCCATATAGACTTGCCCCTTCTCCCATGCCTCTAGCGTCATCGCATAGACGTTGTTGATGTCAATTGGGTCATTTAACGTGGTCGCCTCCAAATCCGGCACACGGAACGCTAACACGCTTACCATACAGCCGAACAGCGTTGCCAGCACGGCAAGGTTGTGCTTCCAGCTGTGTGCCCGATAGCGAATGTTCCAGATGCGGAACTGCTTGCAGGCTGTCAGCACCAGTGCAATGATGACAATCAAAAAGAATCGTGCAGCGGAAAACTGATACGGAACAGCGGTGTGGAACGTCCCGTTGTGCAGCACCAGTGCAGCGTTCACATCGTTAAACTGCAACTGCACCGTATGTAAGGTCTGATACGGCAGCATCGAAAACCGGATGCTCGAATACGTTCCAGTTCCCTGCGACTTCCCTGCCTGTTCAAACCGATTGCTCAAGTTGTCGTCCTTGATGGAGCAACTTACATTATAATAATGATCTTCTCCGTCAATATTGAGAATCAAATAGCGAAAATCCGGATTTTGTTCCAAGTTGGAAAACGTCAGCGTACAGTTTCCGGAAATCTGAATGGTATCATCGACAATCTGTGCTGCCGAAGAATCGTCAATTTCCGCCTGTGACAGCACCAAATCCGTTGTTTCCGGATGGGTGGTGAAGCTGGTGTAATGAAACACAAAGCTCTCCAGCACAAACACGACGCCGGCAATCCATGCCGCTTTCCGCAGATAGTTCCGCAGGTTGGAGGTGGTGCTCCGTCTGGAAAACGCCGTTCCCAAGCCAACGAGCAGCAGCGTGACGAGCAGCGGAGCGACTGCAAACGGCTGGTTGTCCGCATCGAAAAACGCCGTTGCAATCCCCCGCAGGATGAACAGCAGGACGATTTCCAAAACCGTTGTGATTCCGCACTTGACCCAATGAGAAGGAATCGGTTTTTCTTCATCCCCCCTTACAAAATAAGCAATCACATAACAAATGAGATTGCAGAAAATGAGAAATAACAAATAGAGTACCATAACAGTCAATGCATCCTTTCTAAGACATTGACGCATCACACTATTGATAGGATAACAGAATTTCATTTCCAATACGGATTTATTTTTTGAATAAAATCTGAACATTCAGAATTTTTCACAATATTTCTGTAAAATTTGCCCGTGTTGCCATCAAAAACCGCCTGACGGTTCTTCATACTTTTTCAGGATTTTTCGCAGGGTTTCTGTAAAGTCTGCCCGTGCCTCCGGTGGGGCTAAAATTTCCGCTTGTTCGCCGTATGCCAATAATCGCCAATATAGTGCTTGCAAATCCTGCCAGCAGACCGACAGCAACAGACTGCCGTCCGGCTCGGTCTGGAGGGCTTCTGTTCCGAAATCATCCATCACTCGCCATTTCACCGCTGCGGAGAACCGCACCAACACGGGAACAGCTGGCTCTTCCGGCAGCATGGGGTCGGGGGTATACGCTGGCACGCTGCGAGCGGCTCGCTGCTCCGGCTCGATCTGTAAATCCGTGATACGAGTCAGCTTAAATAGCCGATAGTCCTGCCGCAGATTGCAATAGCCCCACACATACCAGTGCCCCCACTGAAAAATCAAGTGATAGGGTTCGATTTTACGGGAGGTCGTGCCGCTTGGGGCAGAGTAAGAAAACGAAATCTTGCAATTCTGCTCCATTGCCGCTTGAATCTGTTCGATTTTCTGGGAAACCGCTCCGGAATCCCATGCAGAGAGGTCAATCAAAACCGGATGCTCTGCCGGAATCGTCTTGGCGGTTGATACAGAGAGCTTCTCCATCAGCTGTCGATAGCGATGCGTGCCGCTGATGCTGTCCAGACTTTGCAGCCCTGCAAGAATCGCCTGCATCTCGCTTTGCAGCAGGACGGTTTTATCGAGTTTGTAGCCCTCCATAATGCGGATACCGCCGTTTCGCCCTTTTTCGGTTACGATGGGAATTCCTGCACAGCACAGGGCATCCATATCCCGTAAAATCGTGCGGTGGGATACCTCGAACTTCTCCGCCAGTTCAAACGCTGTGACCTGCTCCCGTTGCAGCAGCACGGAGAGAATCCCAATCAGTCTATCTAGTTTCAATCTGCTCCCCCCTTTTCTCTGTATCAGTGAATTTGTGAAATCAGTGTTTCCAGTTCGTCTGCTGTCAAGCCATCCTCTGAAGTAATCGAATGGGCATATCCGCCATCCGTCCATTCTGCCACGAAAATCAAGTCGCCGTTTTTCCGGACAGAAACCGAAACGCCTGCAATCGTCTGTGTTTCCTCGCTGTCATAAATGTTATAGTCGCCGCTGATGGAGTCTGTTCCAACGCCTTTCCGAATCCGCAAGCCCTCGGTTTCGCTTGCATCTTCATAAATCACTTCAATCAAATCCCCCTCGATTGCCTGAATGATGGTGTGGTCATATACCCCATAGGCATCCGGAGCATCCAACGAAAAGCCAGCGATGTCCGCCGCTGCCTGTAGCGTGGCACAGGGAATGAACGGGTTGGGAATCTGCACGCTTTCTTCGGTCGTGGCTGGCTCTGTCTGCGTGGTAGCGGGCGTAAGATGTGACTTATTTCGTTCCTGCTGAATCAAAATCCCAGACGTGAGCACAATTCCTGCACAGGCTGCCACGGCAATGTATTTCATCCAACGGTTGGAAATCTGCTTCTTTGTCTGTTTCATAGGCTGTTCCTCCGCTTCTAATAAATACGGGTCGTCAATGTCCCCGATGCCATTTTTCTGGGCAATCTCTGCAATCGAGTTCAAATACCAATACCGCTGCACAAATACGATTCTGGTTGCTCTTGGCAGCTGCATCGGCTGCCTGCTCCACGGAGTCGCTCGCCGGAATGCATTCTGTCAGCTCGTCCAGTGCCAAATCCACAGCGTTTCCGCCACGCTTTGCGGCATGGTTTCGCTCCCAGAAGTGCAGGGCAAGGTTTCGGGTGATTTTCCCGAGAAATGCTTTCAGAGAGTGCGGTCGATTGGGCGGAATCGCCTGCCACGCTTTCCAGTAGGTTTCATTTTCGCATTCCTCTGCATCCTGCGGCTGTGAGAGAATGCGGTAGGCAATCGCATAGCAGTATGTTCCGTATTGTTGTTTGGTCTGCTCCAGTGCCGTTTCCGAACGGGAGAAATATAATTCTAACAGGGTTTCTTCCTGCATGGTATCCACCACCTTTCATCTCCATAGACCGGATTGGCTCTGATTGGGTCACGCTGTTCTGTAAAAAAGTTTCCGGAACGACAAAAAAAGACTGGAGCAGACTTCTGTATCCTCCAGTCTTTTTGTTCATGATATGCTTGAATGAAAAATTAGTCGCCGAACGAAATGCCCAGATTCCGAGCCGTTGCAACCAGCTGGTCATCCGGTGTGACGAACTTCGTTTTTCCGGCAATCTCTGCCAGTGGATTGGCGGTAATCGTTCCGCCTACCTTGGCAACTGTCATGCCATAGTGCTCTTCTTTAATCAGCTGTGCAGCGTATACGCCGAATTGGGTTGCAAGAATCCGGTCGTATGCACTCGGACTGCCGCCCCGCAGCATATGCCCCGGTACACAAACTCGTGCTTCGAGTTGTGTTTTCTGCTGAATTTGTGCAGCGATGCGGTTGGTTGCGGTAATCACGCCCGCTTCTGCACGGAGTCTTGCCCGTTCTTTCTTTTTCAGCTTGGCTTCTTCCTTGTCAAAGCAGCCCTCTGCAACAGCAATAATTGAGAAGTTCTTGCCGCTTTCGCTCCGCTTCAGAACCGACTTGCAAACCTTGTCAATGTCATACGGAATCTCCGGAATCAGAATGATGTCTGCACCGCCGGCAATTCCGGCATTCAGGGTCAGCCAGCCGGCTTTGTTGCCCATGATTTCACAGAGCAGAATGCGGGAGTGGCTGTTTGCAGTTGTGTGCAGGCGGTCAATTGCATCCGTTGCAATGTCCACTGCCGTATGGAATCCAAAAGTAACGTCTGTCCCGTAGATGTCGTTGTCAATGGTCTTTGGCAAGCCGATGACGTTCAGCCCCTCTTCTGAGAGCAGCTGCGAGGTCTTGTGCGTGCCGTTTCCGCCCAGTGTCAGCAGGCAGTCCAGCTTCTGGCTCTGGTAGGTTTTCTTCATATTTTTTACTTTATCAATATTGTCATCGCCAATGACTTTCATCATCTTGAACGGCTGCCGTTTTGTTCCCAGAATCGTACCGCCACGGGTCAGAATCCCAGAAAAGTCATCCGGTTTCATTTCCTTGCAAATATTGTGAATCAGTCCATAGTAGCCGTCTGAAATGCCAACGATTTCTACATTTTCCGTCCCCAGCATCTGGTAACATGCCTTTGCAACGCCACGAATGGTTGCATTCAGTCCCGGGCAATCGCCGCCGCTGGTCAAAATTCCAATTCTCCGTTTCATCAAACAGAACCTCCCATCAGAAATTTTCTTACAGAAAGCATGTCCGGATTTTGCCGGAACATGCAAATGATTGTTATAATTGTATCATTTTTTCTGCATTTTGTCAACGGGATTCTATGAACAGTGCGAAAATCTGCGGTAACATTTTCCGTTTTTCGGATTCTGTTCTTTTCCGATTCTTTTCCAAACGGGGGTTTTGTTGAGGGGGTGTAAAAGAGTTGTTATGCCCGATCGACTTTGTAGAACGGTGCACAGGGATTCTTTTTCCTTGCCAATTTATGCAGCAGCCGCAGGGCGGAGGGGCAGAATGCCGGCTGCAACATCCATTGTTTTGCCCAGAACTGGTCTAACAGAATCAAGCGTTCCAGTTCTTTTTGATATTGGGTCGGAATCGACCGTTTCCAGTACCAATCATCGCCCCTGCCACTCGATTTCCATTCCCACAAATCATTGCTTGTGTTTTTGGAGATGGAGAACGCCCGTTTGATTCTCTTCCATAGATACGGGCTCATGTGGCAGGTGTAATAAGTCGTGAGCAAATCTTCTTGCATCACGAACAGTTCCATAGATTGTTCGTCCGCCATCTTTATGAGATAGACATCTTTTGGATGGATCGTCTGGATGGCTGCATCATCCAACGGGAAACTACAAATACGCATCTTCATTCCACTCCTCATCTTGTGATTTCTCTCTATTATCCATCAAAAGTGGAACATTCGCCTATCTGTTCAAAAAAATTTACGATTTCTCCTGTAAAATCTCGTTGGCTTCCGATTGGGTCAACTTCTGATTCGCAACCATCGCTTGCAAGACCTGCTGCATCCGCTGTTCTGCTAAATCTGCATGCTCCTGCAACGCATAGGCGGAGGGGGCGTTCGGCAGTCCGGCAAGCATCACGGCTTCATAATCCGTCAGCTGCTGCGGGGTCGTGTGGAAATAGCCCTCTGCTGCCTCAGAAATGCCCGTATAGCCATCTCCAAAGTAAATCGTGTTGACATACAGGGCGAACAGCTCCTGCTTCTCACAGACCTGCTCCCAAGCGTGAGCAAGGAACATCTCTGCAAGTTTCCGCTGCAAGGTTTTCTCCTGCGTGAAATACTGGTTCTTCGCCAGCTGCTGGGAAATGGTACTGCCGCCCTCTGCAAACGACCTTGTTCGCAAATCGTTCCACAGTGCCCGTATCATCGCCGAAATATCTACGCCAGAATGGGAGAAAAACCGCTGGTCTTCCACGGAAATGACTGCATCCACATAAATTTGCGGCAGGGCATCATAGGGGACAAATGATTCCTGTTGTTCAATCGCAGCGGTTTTCTCGGCAATCGGGGTTTCTGCAAGGACGTTCCGGTACATCTGATAGCCCTGTACGCCATACCAAAGCCCCATGGCAAGCAGAAGCACGCCCAGCAGCAACAGTATACGGCAAATGTAGCTTTTTGTTTTGGATGTTGTTCGTTGTTTCTGCATCGCTTCTACTTGCATGGTGTTCACCTGTCCTTTTCTTGTTTTTGTTCTCTATTTCTCTCTTCTATTCTGTTTTTCGATTATGTCGAATACTCGCTGCTCAGTGTCACCGTTCCGGTATAATCTGCGTAATCTACCACCACATAGCAATTCCCGCCCTGATTCTGTATAATTTTAGAGAACATGCCCTGCTCGTTCGGGGTCAGATATTCTTTCTCTTTCTCACCGTTTAGCACATAGATTTCTACAATACCGTTTCTTGCTCCAACCGTTCCGGTTAGCCACAGCGTTCTTGTCTGAATCGAACAGCCGCCAAATACCACATCTTTCCCCCGTACGTTCCGACAATCTGCCTGATACGTTCCCGTATAGGCATCTTCTCCATCCAACCGCATTCCATGCAGCTGCTGCTTGCTGGTTCGCTGAAAGCCGCCTAGGCTGGATAGTGTCTTTTCGTATCCATACAGCAGCTTGCCTTTCCAATCCTTCCCGCACCCTGTCAGGCTGCCGAGAAGTAGAAAACTGCACAGCAATCCGCCCATGATGTGTTTCTCTCTCATTTTCGCCTGCTCCAAAACCGAAAAAGCACATCCATACCGTTCCAAATCAGCGTTGCCAACAAAATCAGAATGCCGATTGGAATCGCCAGTATCAGCAGGCAACCAATCCCAATTCCCATGGTAAGTTTTTCTTTCATTTATGATTTCACCAACTGATAATAGCTATGCGAGGTCAGCTTGTACATCAACGCATACAAAGCAGCAAACACGAGGAAACAACCAACGGTTGTGATTGCAAACAAGGAAACATTCGTCAGCCCCATCAGCGTCAGCAGCCGGTACAGCATCGGAAAGGCAAATGCCAGATGCACCCCTGCCATCAGCAGCGGAGCGGTAAAGACTGTTAAAATCTGCGAGTTGATACTCCGCTTGATTTCTTTTTTCGTCATGCCGACTTTTTGCAGAATCTCAAACCGTCCGGCATCTTCATAGCCCTCTGAAATCTGCTTGTAATACATGATCAGCACCGTTCCGAACAGGAATACCACGCTCAACAGAATGCCCAGGAACAGCAGTCCGCCATACAGGACATAGAAGCTCGAACGCCCACCTTCCCGACTCTCACAAACGCAACCTTCATCAGAAAGCTGCTGCTCCAGTTCTGCCTGAATGGCAAGCTGTGTGTCTGTATCCGCATCCAAATCAAATCCTTTGTAGAACTGAATGACGGAAGCATACCCATTATAGGCTTCTGCCTGTCGTTCATTGAGTTCCTGCATCATCGCCATATCCGGTACGACCAGATACAGCATCCGGCTGACATTGGCGAAAGCATCGCCATCATCCACAAACTGCGGAACTTGTTTCTGAATCTGAAACGGCTGCATCGTTCCGATTTGAATCGTATCTCCGGAATACGAACCATTTATCACAGAAAGCAATACTTCGCCATCCTGTAATGTTTCCGATGTTCCGGCTAAACGGTTGTATTCTTCCAAAGTGAATATCTTCACAATTGCAATGTCATTATAATTCACAAGGGAATCCTGTTCAAACTGTAACCGATTTCCGTTCAGCATCCCACTGATTTGCAGCGTGGTTTCGTGTATTTCGTTTTTTTCCTGCAGAGAATAACGAGATACGACTTCTGCAATTTTTTCTTCCAATGCTTGTTCGTCAAAATCGGAATAGGCTGTGACTGAAATATCCCTTGGGTATCGCTGCTGCAATCCATCTTCAGAACCGGAATACAGGCAAAGCGTGCTGGAAATCATCACCAGAACCATCGTCGACAGCACACAAATCGAAGCCAGACTCGAACCGTTCCGTTTCATCCGATACCGCATGGACGAAACCGAAATGAAATGCTGTAACTGGTAATAATACCGCTTATTCTTCTGCAACAGCTTGCACAGAGCCACAGAACCGCAGATGAACAGCAAATACGTTGCCAGAATGACCAGCACCACCGCCAGAAAGAACATCGAAAAGGCGGCAATCGGCTGTTGAATCGTCACGGATAAATAATAGGCAATGCCCAGCATCACCAGTCCGCAGAGCGTCAGCAGCCAACGGGCTTTCGGGGGCTTTTCGCCCTGTTTCTCGCCTCGCAGCAGGGCAATCGGTTTGGAAACGTGAATTTGTCCGAGCGAATACAGCAGGATGATGCCATAGGAAACCGCTGTCAGCAAGACCGTATTCCGCACGGCATTCGGTTCAATCCGAAAGCCCATCGGGCTGCCGTTGCCCAGCATCTTCGCTGCCATCAGTTCCGAGAGCTTCGACAGCAGAATGCCCAGCCCCAGACCGCCAACCATGGACGTTCCAAACAGCATGCCATTCTGCCAGCACAAAATCCGGGCGATGTTCCATTTTCCCATGCCGAGGATATTATACAGCCCGAATTCTGTTTTTCGCCGCCGCATCAAAAACGAGTTCATATAGAACAGAAAAATCGCTGCAAAAATTGCAATGACGACTGTTCCCCACGAGAGAATCATTTGCATCTCCTGCCCGCCGTGCATTTCATAAATGGCTTTGCTATACGTTAGATAGGATACGATGTAATACATCATGGTAATGCCGATACTGGTCAGCAGAAACGGCAAATAGATTTTCTGGTTTTTATAAATGCCGTGCCATGCCAGCTTCCAATAAAGCGTTTTCATGCCTGCTCCCCTCCTGTTGCCAACATCGTCAAGGTATCGGAAATCTTCTGATACAACTGTTCATTCGTGCAGCCGCCCCGATAAATCTGATGGAACAGCACGCCATCCTTGATGAACAGCACTCTGTCTGCACGGCTTGCCGCCTTGGTGGAGTGCGTTACCATTAGAATGGTCTGTCCGGTCGCATGAATTGCGGAAAAGACATCCAGCAAGCCATCTGTGGACTTGGAATCCAGTGCTCCGGTCGGTTCGTCCGCCAGAATCAGCTTCGGCTTGGAAATCAACGCTCTCGCAACCGCTGCACGCTGTTTCTGTCCGCCGGAAACTTCATACGGGTATTTCTCCAGCAGGTGCGTAATCCCCAGCTGTTCCGCAATTGGATTCAACCGCAACTCCATCTCTTTCGGCGACTTTCCAGCCAGCACCAGCGGCAGGAAAATATTATCTTTCAGGGAAAACGTATCGAGCAAGTTGAAATCCTGAAATACAAAGCCCAGATTATCCCGCCGGAACGCTGCAATTTCCCGTTCCTTGACCATTGTCAAATCTTTTCCATCCAGAAAAACCTTTCCGCTGGTTGGCTGGTCGAGAGCTGCGAGTATATTCAGCAGCGTGGTCTTCCCCGAACCCGATTCCCCCATGATTGCCACATATTCGCCCGTTTCGACGGAAAACGAAACGTCCGAAAGTGCCTGCACCTGATTCCCGCCAAAGCGAGTGGTATAGATTTTCTTCAAACATTCTACTTGTAGCATTGCCATTTGCAATTGCCCCCTTCTGTGTTGTTGCCTTTATTGTATCAGAAATCCCACTGCTCCGCCATTGATTTGTGTGACATTTTACCGGAGGAATGTGACATTTTTGTAAGGTACAAAAAGAAAAATTCCGCCGGCTGCCTTGTGTTTTCATAAAAGCATCTGTTTTTGTGTGAATTCTCTGAAAATGTTTAAAAAAGCGATTGACCTTGCACAAATTCCGGATTATACTGGGAGTAGTTGCGTACACAAACCAACACAAAAGGAGAAGCAACATGAAAGCACCCCAAAAAATCCTTGCAGTTGGTGTGGCTTCCCTGCTCTGCTTCGGTTCTGTCTGTACCGAACTGTCCCTGCCCAGAACGACTGCAACCCTGACTGCTTCCGCAGCCTCCACCCTTGCGGACTTCCCAAGCAGTTACCAAAGTGCAGCCGATTGGATTTGGACAAACCGCATCGAACGGGAGCAGTCCACTGTCCGAACGCTCTCGGATGGATCACTTCATGGATACGAACTATGTTTATCCGGGCGAACGGTTCGATAGGTACCTTTGGGCAACACAGGGCTTCCCATCCATCGGCGGATGCGGCGGTGACTGGTGGCAGCGGCTGTCGGATGATGCTTACTTGAATATGCTGAACGGCACAAACCTGCACGTTCTGGAACATGAACTCGGTCACGGCTGGTGAACTGGTATGCACGGTGGGATGAATCTGCCAATGACATGGTGGAACGGGATGCTTCTACGCTCCAGTTCTCTGCTGTGGGAAATGCAGCTGCTCCGGTAACAACCACCACTTGTGCGACTACAAGACCAACCACCACTACGACGACGACCACTACAAAGCCAAGCTCCGGCAAGAATATCGTTCTGAAAAATGTTCCATACGGAACAGCGTTTGACCTGACGCCATACAATTACAAGAACATCCGCTCCATCACGCTGCAATTCCAGGGCAGCATTCCAAATTCCGGCGGCTGCCTCGTATTGGAAAACTGCTGGAACGAACAGCATCCCATTGCGTATTCCGACTTACAGAACGGAACGATTACCTTCCAGATTCAGAATCCGCAGGATGTCATGACCATCTATAACTATTACGGATTGGGCAGCTTGCAGGCTGTTACCCTGAACTACTAATGCTCGTCTGACGCATTTCCATAAAAATCCACAGACAACCTTTTGCCTGTGGATTTTTCCATTCTGAAACATCTGAAAGCATGCTTTCTGAAACGCCGGCAGTTTGTTTTCATGTTTCCAAAATTCCTGTACAATAATAAGAGAAACGGAACAATCAACAAGGAGGGTTTTCTCATGAAAACGATTCAGTATAAAGACATGGGTGCTCGCATCCGTGCACAGCGGGAACGCCTGGGATACACCAGAGAGCAGCTTGCGGAAAAATTAGATGTTTCGACAAAATTCTGCTCCGATATTGAACTGGGCATCAAGGGCATCTCCATTCAGACGCTGGCAAAGCTTTCGGATTTGCTCTGCCTGCGGACAGATTATATTCTCTTCGGCGACGAGCAGCCCGACCATACCGCAGAACTGGAAATGATGGATGCACTCATCCAAAAGTGTCCGCCTAACCATCAGGATGACTTGCTGACCATCATTCATGCGTTCATCCATGCTGTTTCCGAACCGCAAGAACCAACTGAATAAAAAAGAAAGCGGTAACACAGGACACACTTGTCCCTGTTACCGCTTTTTTCTTGAAAAATTTCCGCATCTTCGTGCCGACATCTGCACCAAAGCAACCCTAGATTCCCTGTGAAAAAGCGTTCTTCCCTCGCTTAAACGCAGCGGTTCCAATGCCGCTTCAGATTCGCACATGCTCCAACCACCAGCATGAACGATGCGGTGAGTAATCCAAATCCGATAATGGTTACCAGAAAGTTCCGGTGCAGCAGTGTCGCCAGCAGAGCCGCAAGCAGCTCCATGCCTAAGACGATTCTGGTTCTTCTGCGATAAACCCGAACTTCTGTTTCATCCAATGGATTGTTTTCTGTTTCCACTGGTGCAAGCCAGAGCAGCACCGCACTTGCAGCCAGAATCAAAATCCAAGCCACAAGCAGCGAAACAGAAACCCACTTCAAAATCGCCAGCAATGCTGCAATCAAAAGTGTCGATAACACATAGCACTTCACGGGGGAATCCGCATGGTGTCCGCCCGCAGAAATGCGAATGGGAATAAACGACAGATTTAACAGCACGCATGGCAAGAATAATCGAAACAGAATGCCCAAACCAATTGTCGTCACAATGTTTAAGAGCATCATTCCAAACTGATAGCATCCGAACACATAAATATCTGCATCGGATTCGGGAATGATTTCCGCCTGTATCAATTTCTTTGCAAATTTTTCCGAGCATGTTTGCAGCATCAGAATTTCCGCATCTTCTTCACGGATTTCGGCATCTTCGGCTGATATTGCCACCAAGTGCAAGGAAAATTTGCCCAGAAAGAAGATGATTTTTTGGCAATGGAAGCTGCTACCTGTAATACCTTTTTGGAAGTCTGTTTCATTCAAATACACCTTTTTTTAAAAACAAATTCAAGATATCTTGTGAATTCAGCGTATCATAAGCATCACAAGATGTCAATTTTCTTGCATCAAACGGGAATCTTTTGCACTGAACGGGATTTTTAGGCTAACTTTCACAAAATATTCATTTAAAAATTTGTTTCTGTTGGAATCGTAATGGCAACAACAAAATTTCCATCTTTTACATAGATTTTAAAATCACCTTTGTATTTTTTTACAACCATTTCTACATTCTTCAAGCCTAATCCCAAATGACCTTCTTTGGTAGAAACAATGGTGTTTCCCTCTCGCTTTAAGTCGTTCTTTGTTGGATTCTCCACATGAATCATGATTTCTCCCATTTGAAACGCCACCGCAAAATGAATATATCGCTGTTCTTCCGGCAATTCTGAAACCGCATCCACGGCATTATCCAAAAGATTGGATACAATTGTAGTCAAGTCTACACCAGCTAACATTGACAGCTGTTCTTCTCCCTGTAAGTCCATTTTCAAAGTGATATGCCGCTGTTCTGCTTTCAAGAAAACATGATTCAGAATCGCAGAGAGCAGCGGATTGTCACACTGAATGGATGGCTGTAATTCATTCAGCTTTTGAAACAGGGATTCCTTGTATTGCTGTGCCTCTGCGAGATGGTCGGATTGAATCAAAGATTCCAACGCTCGCACATGCCGTTTTGCATCGTGAATCGTTCGCATCGAATTTTGATACCGCTGTTGCAAATCAGAGTATACTTCCAGCTGCATTTCTGATTGCTGTTGTAACAGTGCATTTTCTTTTTCTGTCTTCCGAACAATCGAAATCCGATAAAATACAACCACAATATAGACATCCAACACCAAGCAACCTATCAAAAATAAAATCAAAAACATACCAGAAGAATACGCTTGAATGTATTTACAAACATAAGCAAATACCGCAATCTCTCCAGTTGCCAGCATCGTATAGAAAATCGCCTCATACCAAGAAAAAATTGCGTGTTTTTTCCGAATCAATGTAAATAAAAGCTGACAGAGTAAAAATGTCATCAAACTTGTAAATGCATTTCGAACTAAAAGGCTGGTTTCTTGCAGCGTAGAAGAAATACTACTATCATAATAGGTAGAAAGCACCAAGACCGCAAGAACATCTGTGAGAAATCCACAAAAAGCAATCAAAACATCATAAACCAAAAAATAAAGTTTTTTACACCGATAGCAAAGCAACGTTGACCCCACAATCATAAGCATCGCAGATGTCATATTGAGAACGGGTATTTGCAATAATCCAAGAGAACCTTGCACAATTGCAATTCCCAATACACCCAACAATCGCAAGAAAAAATGGGAACGTCGTTCTAAAATTTGAAACAAGACCCATATTCCAGAAAGTACCGTTGCAACACTCGTCCCAGCATTCGCTAAAAATTCCATCATCATCGTTTAATCCCTCCAATTGATATTCAAACTATTGTGTAAATAGGCACTGATTTGTTCATGAACCTGCTTCCGGCGATTCTTCGCAATCGGAATCATTTCATGATTTTTCATCTGAATCTCTGCACCAAAGGAAAGGATTTGTCCGGGATTTACCAGAAAGCTCTTGTGCGGCACTAAAAAGCCATACGACTGCATCTGCTTTTCCAAGCTTTTCATGCTGCTCGAAAGATACCAAGTTCCCGTTGTTGCCACCAACTTCACACGGCGGTTCTGCCCATATTCAAAATAGAAAATGTCCTCCATGTTGACGGAAATTTGTTCCTCCAACGTCTGAAACACCAATCTGGTCTTTGGTTCTTCCGGCTGGGTATAAAGCAAGAAGTCCTCTAAATTCTTGTAAATGTCCGATTGTCGAATCGGTTTTGGTAAAAAAGAAAATGGATGTACGGTAAACGATGCAGCCATTTTCTCCGTATAATTACTGACATAAATCACACATACCTTTCTATCCCACGTCCGAATTTTCTTGGCGGTTTCAATGCCGTCCATGCCGTTCATCTGAATATCGAGAAAAATCAAGTCATACAGGCGACTGCTCATAATCAGAGATTCTCCACTGTGAAAGGTATCAATGCGATAGTCATCCGCTCGATTTTTTTGTCGAAAAAAATTCTGAATGCTTTGCTGGATGATTTTAATTTGTCTGCTTTCATCATCCACAATCGCAATTTGTATCATAATCTTCCCCCTTCGTACCCTTCATCATAGCATAAAAACAGGCAAAAAGCAAGCCAGCATGGCTACTTTTCAGAGATTTTACATGTCATAAGAAACTGTAAACCAATTGTTTTTATTGCGTGTTTGGATTCGACAATCCCCTTTCACATTTCTGTTTTATTTCTAATTTTTGGCGTTGCATTTTCGCTGTTTTTTTGTTATAATAAGCCTTAGAAAGGAAGATGCTCTATGACCACAATCGACCTCATTACTGGCATTCTTGGAGCTGGGAAAACCACCTTCATCCGCAAGTATGCCACTGACCTGCTCGCACAGGGCAAGAAAATTGCCATCCTCGAAAACGACTTCGGAGCAGTCAATGTTGACCGGATGATGCTGCAAGACCTCCAGAGCGACCGCTGCAAGGTGGAGATGATATCCGGCTGCAATGACCCGACCTGCCACAAACGCCGCTTTAAAACGCAGCTGATTGCCCTTGGCATGCAGCAGTTTGACCGTGTCATCCTAGAACCCTCCGGAATCTTCGACATGGACGAATTTTTCGACACGCTGTATGAATCCCCCCTCGACCGCTGGTTCTCCATCGGCAGCATTCTGACCGTCGTGGATGCAACCATGGACGAGGTGTTGTCTGCACAAATGGAATACCTGCTCGCCTCAGAGGCTGCCTGCTGCGGGAAGCTGGTGCTCAGCAAGCGTTCTCTGCTGCCGGACTGCTCCGAGGCGGAATTGACCGACCGCACGCTTCGCCATCTGAACCGCTCGCTTGCTGCGATTCAGTGCAGCCGCCAGTTCCAGCCGCAAGACCTCTTCCTCAAGGATTGGGACAGCATGACGGATGCCGACTTTCAGGAGCTGCAAGCTGCCGGCTACCGCAACAGCAGCTATGTGAAGCAATACGATGCCGACGACATCCAAAGCCACAGCGAGGTACATTATTTCATGCACATTCACCTGCCGGATGAACGAATTCCGGAGATTTTGCAAGCGATGCTCAATGACCCGAACTGCGGGACGATTTACCGCATCAAGGGGGCGTTGCCGTTACAGCAAAACCGCTGGCTCAGCATCAACCTGACCCAGAAAAAGGCGGAGTTGCAGACCGTTTCCAATGGGCAGAGCGTCTTGATTGTCATCGGCGACCAGCTGCATCGGGATGCTCTGGATGCACATTTAAAAGCGGAGAATACCGACCCCGACTATGTATCTATCTGAATGGAAATGGATACAAATTGCACAAAAGCAATGCACAAAGGCTGACTGGAATCATCCGGTCAGCTTTTGTGTGAAAGTCTGGTGAAATCTGCTCCAACCCCCTTGACAAATTCTATATCGCACGTTATAATAGAACAACGTTATTACATAACAATGATATGAATCAAAGGAGGTGTTACTGTCATGTTGATCGAACAGGAAGACCAGCAGCTGTTTGAGATGATCCAACGGTTTCGCAGCCTGAACCTGCTGGCAACGCTGCCTTTGCCCCGGCAGGATTACATGGTACTCTATGCCGTGGACTGCCTGCAAAAGGAACATCCCGATGCCTGCACCGTTTCGATGATTACCAAGAAAATGCGGATTCCGCAGCCGGCGGTATCCCGTACGCTCCGGAATCTGGAAAACGGCGGCTATCTGCAACGGGAAGTCTGCCGCTCCGACCGGCGGAATACCTATGTGTTGTTGACCGATGCCGGAAAGAAGGCGGTTCAGGATGCCGGGCAAGTCCTTATGGAATTTCACAACGGCATCAAAAAACGATTCACGCAAGAAGAATCCGACCAGTTGATGAGCCTGTTGCAGCGGCTCTACGAGGCAGCCAGCGAACAACTGGAGGAAATGAAGAAAGGAGCAGTAAAACCAGATGGGAAAACTCTTTAAAAACCTCAAACCATACTGGAAATCCGTGCTGGTGATTGTGGTACTGCTTGTGGTGCAGGCATTTTGTGACCTGTCCCTCCCGCAGTATACCTCAGACATCATTGACACGGGCATCCAGAACAGCGGTGTGGAACACATCCTACCGGAAAAAATCACGGCGGAAGAGTTCCAGAACGCCCAGCTTTTCATGACAGCAGACGAACAGAAAACATGGCAGGATGCCTACAACGGTGATGGCGACCTCCTAGACCGCAACGACTTCTCCAAAAAAGACTTGGAACAGTTCGACAGCGACCTCATCGTTCCTATCCTGCTGAACTACCAGATGTCCATGATGTCCGAAGACGGCTTTCGGGAAATGCTCATGCAACAGCAGCAGGGCAATCCGCAGGCAGCCGAACAGCTGAAAACCATGTCCATTGCTGACATCGGAAAGAGCATGGGGATCACCCTCACGCCGTTTGAACGCACCGAAGAGGACGACAACGGCAACGAAACCACTGTCACTTGCGTGGACGTTCGTCCGCTCTTTGCAGCGATGCAGGAGGCTGGACAATTCACGGAGGAAACCCGCTCCGAGATGCGGAGTCAGCTTGAAACCATGCTTGATACCATGGGCGAATCTCTTGTACAGTCCATGGGCATTGCCTATGCCGTGCAGTGCGACCAGGCAGCCGGACTGGATACCGATAACATCCAGACCAATTACCTTTGGGCAGCTGGCGGAAAGATGATCGCTATCGCATTCGCCATGATGGCAGTGACGATTTGCGTCAGCTATGTGGCTGCAAGGGTTGGTGCAGGGGTCGGCAGAGATTTGCGGAAAAAGGTCTTCTCCCGTGTCATGCAGTTCTCCAATGCGGAAATGGATCAGTTCTCCACCGCTTCCCTGATTACCCGAAGCACCAACGACATCCAGCAAGTACAGATGGTCACCGCAATCTTCCTGCGGATGCTGCTGTACGCTCCGATTTTAGGTATTGGCGGTATTCTGAAAGTTGTCAATACCGGTGCTGGCATGGGCTGGGTCATTGTCTTAGCCGTGCTGGTCATTCTGGGCATTGTCGGCGTTCTGATGTCCATCGCCATGCCGAAATTCAAGAAGATGCAAACCTTGGTTGACCGTGTGAACTTGGTTTCCCGTGAAATTCTGACGGGGCTGTCCGTGATTCGGGCATTCGGCAGAGAAAAAACCGAAGAAAAACGGTTCGACACTGCCAACCAAAACCTCACCAAAACAAACCTGTTCGTCAATCGGGTTATGACGTTCATGATGCCTGTCATGATGCTGATTATGTACAGCCTGACGATTCTGATTGTCTGGGTTGCTGCCCACCGCATTGACGGCGGTTCGATGCAGGTTGGCTCGATGACCGCATTCATCACCTATGCAATGATGATTGTCATGTCGTTCCTGATGCTCACCATGATGTCGGTGATGCTGCCCCGTGCCTCTGTTGCAGCTGGCAGAATTGACGAAGTATTGCAGACCACGACTTCTGTTCAAGAACCGACTGCTCCGCAGCACCTCACACAGCCGGCTGGCGTTCTGACATTCGACCACGTTTCATTCCGCTATCCGCATGCGGAAGAAGATGCCCTCTCCGACTTGAGCTTTACCGCAGAGCCGGGGAAAACCACTGCCATCATCGGCAGCACGGGTTGCGGCAAGTCGACCCTCGTCAACCTGATTCCACGGCTTTATGATGCAACCTCCGGCAAAATCACGCTGGACGGCGTGGAAATTCAAGATTTACCGCTGGAAGAACTCCGGCAGCAAATCGGCTTCGTTCCGCAAAAGGGCGTGCTGTTCTCCGGAACGATTGCCAGCAATTTGCGGTTCGGAAACCCAACGGCAACCGATGCTGAAATTCAGCAGGCTGCGGAAATCGCACAGGCTTCCGACTTTATCGAAGAAAAACATGACCGATATGAAAGCACGATTGCACAGGGCGGTTCAAACGTGTCCGGCGGTCAGAAACAGCGTCTGACAATTGCAAGAGCGATTGCAAAACATCCGAAAATCTTTGTATTTGACGACAGTTTCTCAGCCCTCGACCTGAAAACCGATGCAGCCCTCCGAAAGGCATTACAGGAACAGGTACAAAACAGCACGATGATTATCGTAGCACAGCGAATCAGCACAATTCTGCACGCTGACCAGATTTTAGTACTGGAAAACGGCAGCATTGTCGGCAAGGGCACACACGAAGAACTGTTACACAACTGTACCGTTTACCAACAGATTGCAAAATCACAGCTTTCTGCGGAAGAACTCGGACTCTCCGAATCCGACACAGAGAAAGGAGCGATGAACGATGGCGAATGAACAACGGCGTGGAATGGGTCGCCGAATGGGCGGTGCAATGGCAGTCGAAAAGCCAAAGGACTTTAAAGGCTCAATCGGCAAGCTGTTCGCCTACATGAAACAATATCATGCAGCCGTACTGATTGTCATGCTGTGTGCGGTTGTCTCTACAGTGTTCAGTGTCATTGGCCCAGACATCTTGGGCAAAGCGACCACCGAACTTTCTAACGGACTGCTGGCGAAGATTCAAGGCACAGGCAGCATCAACTTCACGAAAATCGGACAGATTCTCTTGTTTGTCCTCGGCTTATACCTGCTCAGCTCCGTGTTCAGCTTTGTACAAGGCTGGATTATGAGCGGTGTCACGCAGAAAATCTGCTACCGAATGCGAAAAGACATCTCCGAAAAAATCAACCGCATGCCAATGGCATACTTTGAAAGCCGTACCTATGGCGAAGTGCTCTCCCGTATCACCAACGATGTCGACACCCTCGGACAGAGCCTGAACCAGAGCATTACCCAAATTATCACATCGGTTGCAACGATGGTCGGCGTTCTGGTCATGATGCTGCGGATTTCTCCGCTGATGACGCTGATTGCCGTTGTCATCCTGCCGATTTCGGTTACAATGATTTCTTTTGTGGTCAAAAAGTCCCAGAAATACTTTAAGCAGCAGCAAGAATACTTGGGACACATCAACGGGCAAGTAGAAGAAACCTATGCCGGTCACACCGTCATTCAGGCATACAACAAGGAACAAGACACCATTCAGCAATTCTCTGAAACCAATGATACGCTTTATCATTCCGCTTGGAAATCGCAATTCCTCTCCGGCTTGATGCAGCCAATCATGATGTTTGTCGGAAACTTGGGCTATGCAGCCGTTGCCCTCTCCGGCGGTCTGCTCGCCATTCGGGGAACAATTACCATCGGTGATATTCAGGCATTCATTCAGTATGTCAAGAACTTCACCCAGCCGATGCAGCAGATTGCACAGGTTTTGAATCAGGTACAATCCATGGCGGCTGCCTCTGAACGGGTCTTTGCATTCCTGGAAGAGGAAGAAGAAGTGCCGACCGAACATCCGATTGCTCTGCCGGAACAGATTGCCGGAACTGTTTCGTTCCAGCACGTTTCCTTTGGCTATCAGCCGGAGCAGCAGATTATCCACGATTTCAGTGCAGATGTTCAATCTGGACAAAAGATTGCAATTGTAGGCCCAACGGGTGCCGGAAAGACGACCATGGTCAAACTGCTGATGCGGTTCTATGATGTCAACAGCGGAGCGATTCTGTTAGACGGGCACAACGTCAAAGACTTTGAACGGCACGACCTGCGGAAAGCGTTCGGCATGGTATTGCAGGACACTTGGCTGTTTCAGGGCACGATTATGGAAAATATCCGCTATGGCAGACTGGATGCAACGGACGAAGAAGTCATTGCTGCTGCAAAGGCAGCCCATGCGGACAGCTTTATCCGCCAGCTGCCGGACGGCTACCAGATGGAATTGAACGAAGATGCCAGCAATGTTTCGCAGGGACAGAAACAGCTGCTCACCATTGCCCGTGCGATTCTGGCAGACAATCGGGTCATGATTCTGGACGAGGCGACCTCCTCCGTCGATACCCGAACCGAAATCCAGATTCAAAAGGCAATGGATCACCTCATGGAGGGCAGAACCAGCTTCATCATTGCCCATCGGCTTTCGACCATCCGAAATGCAGATTTGATTCTGGTCATGAAAGACGGCGACATCATCGAGCAAGGTTCTCACGATGAACTGCTCGCAAAGAACGGCTTCTATGCGGATTTGTACCGCTCCCAGTTCGCACAGACCGCATAAACAGAAATTCGTTTGATAGCTTTTCAAAACCGACAGAAAGCAAGGTTCTTTCTGTCGGTTTTTTCTAGATATGGGATTTTTTACAGGATTTTTCTTGACTTGTCTATGATTTTTTGGTATAATAAAAGCTATACTTCATAGAAAAAACATGAATTTCCAACCCATGTACCAAAGGAGGAACACGCATGGATTCCTATAAACAATGCCCGAATTGCGGAAAAACATTTCCTGCTCAGGATGCGTTCTGCGACGACTGCGGCTGTCAGCTTGACTGGATGCCCTCCACCCAGCCCCAGCAATCCTTTATGCCGCCGCCAACGCAAACAACCACTGCCTATTATGCGGAAAAACCGAAAAAAACAGGTACACTCATTGGGCTGCTGGTTGCAATTCTTCTGATTTTGGCAGCAATGATTGTATTGGGATTCTTTCTCATTCATCAATTGAATCAGAATGATACGACCAACCATACTTCTGAACTTGCAGCCGTTGCCCAGACAGAAACCACGGAAATGGCTGCGGAAACAGAACCGCCAGCAGCGGAAACGGCTGCTCCGGAAATCGAAACCAAAATTTCTGTGGTAACGGTCATTGAACAAGTCACCGTGCCACAGACCGACTCGCCTTCTGTCTATGCCGTTCCGACTCCAGAACCAGACCCACAGCCTGCCGGAAAAACGTATCAGGCGTTTGTAGATGCCTGCACTTGGGCAGATGCCAAACAAAAATGCGAGGCTGCCGGCGGTCATCTCGCTTACATCACCAGCGATGACGACTGGAATCAGGCAATTTCTGTTTTGTCCGGAACGGGGCTGCGGTATGTATGGCTGGGCGGCTCAACTTATATTTCCAACGATGGTTCTACCATCACCGCAAGCTGGCTGAACGGCAGCAACTTGAACTACATCGACAATGCACGCCACTGGTATCCGAATGAGCCTTCCGGCTGGGACAACTCCTCTCCGGAACACACCATGGAACCGTATATTCTGCTGTGGTATGTGGACGATTATTGGAGCTTGAACGACACCAGCAACGACATCTTAAAATACTACAAGCCGGAACGGATTGGGTATCTGTGTGAATTTGATTAAAAAGAAAAAAGATGTGCGGAACGCTCGCACATCTTTTTTGTTTGGGTATCTATTCCGGTTGCAGGATTTCAGGCTTGCTGCAACGCCCGTTTCATCAAACAGAGGTCAACCACAGTGATGGTTTCATCATCGTTCCAGTCACCTGCTGCCCAGTCGGTCAGCTCTCCGGCACGGATTAGCCACTTCTGCAACATCACGACATCTGCAAGGTCAAATGTGCCGTCTGCATTCACATCACCCTGCACCGTATCTGGTTCGGGGTCTGGTTCGGTATGCCCTGCAATCACTGCAGCGGTCAGGAACAGTGCCGATGCATTCCCGTAAATCGTATTTTCATTGGTGGTATATTCCGTGTCGCTGTCCATGTAGCACTTCCCGTCAAACTTGGAAAGATGGCGGTTGTTGTGGTAGTTCGTGCCCTCTGTTACATAGCCTTTCGGGATTTGATACGGGGTCAAAGCGGCATCAACGGAGTAGATCTTGCTATAGATATTCTCCACGCTGCGTTCGCCGTAGCCGGAAACATAGCTGAACGAAATCGGATTATCCCCTAACAGATAATCAAAGGCGTGGTCTGCTGCGGCAGAAACAGCCGTTGGAATGTTGTCCTGCCCCTCCATGATAACGCTGCCCAGCAACAAGGTCATGGCATTCTGTGCAACATTGCGGTTCGAGCCCCACCAATAGCCCCAGTTCGGGAACACCATGCCCCAGTTGTTATGCTGCAACATATTTGTTCGCCACGGGGTGAAGTTGGAAAACGCCTCCGTCATGGCTGCATTTGGCTGCTCGTTCTGATACAGATAGTGGAAAAAGCCTAAGAACGATTCTCCGGCATGGTTATAGCTCAGTGAGATGTTCTTGAAACAGTTCTGCACAGTATCGGTGTTGCAGTTCGCCAGCAGGTAATTTTCATACGGGCTGACATCGCCGCCAGCGGTTTTCACTGCCCGATAGAGCGAGCCAGCTGCCCAGAATAAATCTCGGTCAAATTCTTCCTGCGTAAAGGTATAAGTCCGGTTCGCTGCTCCAATTGACATATGCTTTGGGTTGGATGGGTCTGTCACCCAGTTCCATGCACGCAGTGCGGTTTCCAGACAGGTATCTGCAAAGTTGGCATATGCTGGAATCTCCCGATAGACCAGGTAAGCATGTGCAAAGATTGCCGCTGCATCGGCGGTTGCAAGGTGCGAACGCAAGTCCTTTGCGGTATCGTCTGACTGGTAAGTGTCGGTTGAACGCAGCGTATCTTCGAGATAAATCACGTCGTCTTTATAGTTCGCTGCCACATAGAACGAGCCGTCCTTGTCGCTGTGCTCCAGCTTCAGCAGCATATCCAGTTCCCACTTCAATTCGCTCAGCATCCCCGGAGCGTCCACATAACGGGCATTGTTCGGGTCGGTTTCTGGGATGTTCAAATCCATGTTGTTGAAGGTGTCCGGAAATAGTTCGTATGCCAGCAGCAAATCTTCCACCGTTCCGGCTGCCGGAGAAACATATTTCCCGTAGTCCCCTGCATCATACCAGCCGCCGGAAACGTCATAGGTTTCAGCGTTGGGGTTATCTCGGTCTGACCACTTCTTGACGGTTACATCATTGGGGTGCAGGTTCTCACGGGCAAATACATCGGCATACGTTTCTTCCAGGTCGATGCCCTGCCGCTGATAGTAGAAATATTTCGTCATGTCGCTGAACAGTGCATCATAGACATGATTTTCAATGGAAAATGTCGGTGATAAAATCGTGTCGGTATCCAATCCATCCGCAACATCCTGCGGCGAACGAGCAGACGCATCCAATCCAGCATCCGGAATGCGGATATAATACGAGCCGGGTTCTGTCACCGCATCAAAGGAAATCGTATGTACCATTTCGCCGGAAAGCGTTTCTTCTTTCTGTGCTGTGGGCAATGTTCCCGTGGCAACAACATCCCCCTGCTCCGCATCTACAATTTCATAGGTTTTTCCATCCAGTGAGCCGAACTTGTCGAAATAGCTGACTCGTGCAGTCTTTGCTCCATTGGAGAAATAGCCGACCTGATTCACCTTAATCATGGGATATTGCCGCTCGTCATCCGTGGAGGTAATCTTGACATTCTGGAACGAAAGCGTGGTATCGCTCGACACACCACCCACATACACATACCAGAAGTTATCCAGCCGGAAATCGGAATCCGGATAGGCATCCACCAGCGTTTTAATCGGCAAGCTGTATGCTGTCCAGTTGGTTTCTGCGTTCAGTTTCCCGTATTGTTCCAGACTCGACCACTCAATTTTGATGGTCTGGTTGTGGTGATGGGAAACCAAACCAATCCGGAACGTCGTCGTTCCCGTACCGTTGTTTTTCACCGCAAAGTGCAACATACCGTGTTCGTAATAGTCTTGCATATTCAGTGTTGTCCAGTTGGTGTTTGGGGTCATGGTTGCACCGCCCCAGCTTTCCGTTGTCCAGTTTTTCCCGTCATTGTCAATGAGAATCGTTTGCAGCTGTAAATCGGGGGTTTCTTCCACGTTTGCCGCCCAAGCGTTCGCAGTCAGCACGGAACTGCACAGAACAACGCTCAGCATCCCTGCCATCCAACGCTTTTTTGAAAAAAATTTCATGGTAAAAATGCACCCTCTTTTCCGCAATTTTTTCCATTATACCATAAAAACCGCCGAGATACAACGCTGCTTTTGTAATTTTTTACAAGGGATTCTCGCAAATCGTTCCAAAAATTTTTTCTTTTTTCCGTACAATTCTGATAATTATAGAACAAATCTGCTATACAGTCCTGCTTTTCTCTGCTATAATAAACTACAGAATTTCGCGCTTCCCCAAGTGTAGGAATCTTCATTTTGTAATCCTCATATAGGGAACAGTGGTTCTTCGCCACTGTTCCTTTGAACCATCCTATTTATTTTTCTCAATCATATGCAAACAAGGGCTTCCTTTCGGAAGTCCTTGTTTGCGTTTTGGGCTGGATGTTCTGGGCTGCAAATCCATCAATTTTTCTGTGTTCACAAAAAACAATTGAAAAGGAAATACAATTCGCATTATAATAAAAGCACCAATGAAAAAAGGGTGATGGTATGCGTTATCAACTTGCGATTTTTGATATGGATGGCACGATTTTGAATACCTTACAGGACTTGACCAACAGTCTGAATGCAGCGTTGCAGCTGTCGGGCTATCCGCAACATACACTGGAAGAAGTCCGGTTCTTTGTCGGAAACGGCATCCGGAAACTGATTGAACGAGGCGTTCCAGCTGGAACACCGGTTGCACAAATTGACAAGGTGCATCAGGATTTCACAGAACACTATCGGGTACACTGTGCGGACACCACGCAGCCCTATGCAGGGATTCCGGAACTGTTGCAGCAGCTGCGGAACGCTGGCTGCAAGACGGCTGTCGTTTCCAATAAGGCAGACTATGCCGTGCAGGAGCTTTGCAAGCAGTATTTTGACGGGATGTTTGATTTTGCCGTGGGCGAACGGAAGAACATCCTGAAAAAGCCGGCTCCGGATTCTGTCAATGAGGTGTTGCAGCAGTTGCAGACCGACCGCTCGCAGGCGGTTTATATCGGCGATTCGGATGTGGATGTCGAAACCGCCAAGAATGCCAAGATGGACGGTATTTTTGTAGACTGGGGCTTCCGGTCGAGAGCGTTCCTGCTGGAACATGGGGCAAAAACAATTGTTTCTCAGCCGGCAGAACTGGCAGAGAAAATTTTAGGCTGATGCGATTTTGCATCCATAAATCAGAATGAGATGAGAGGATGGCGGTTTCCGCTGTCCTCTTATTTTATGGTTCTGTGTATTTTATTCTGGACGTTGCCATCATAATTCTGCACAAAAATCAGCATTCCAATTTGTGAGAAATTCCAAACAACATGGACGTTTTGTAAATTTCAAAAAAACTTGTACGTTTGCGTACAAGTTTTTCCCGAAAATCGCTGTATAGTGAAAGGGGTTTCTTTCGCACACAAAAACCATGTAAAGGAGTGTTGACGATTCATGCAGATTACCATTGAAGAAGCAACCTATTATGCCGTGACAGACTGCCGCATCCTCGCCATCCAAGGCGAGGCAAACACCCGCTCTGTCCACTTCACTTACCCTGCGGTTTCCGGTGCAGAACAGTATTTTCTACGGGTACAGCTGCCGGAATCCCTCATCTATGACCTGCCCATCACGGAGAATACCGTCGTTCTTCCGGCATCTGTGACCGGATACGCTGGCATTGTCCCGATTCAGTGGATTGCCAAGAATTCCACGGGGTCTGTCATTGCAAAATCTCAGCTGATTCCCTCGATTGTGAAGCCGTCCATTCAGGGCGACACCTCAGCACTTCCCACGCCAGAAGAACTCATCACCAAATATGACGAGTACTTGAACACCATGCGGGACATTCAGCAGGATGTCACCAAGAAGAGCGAAACCGTAAAAGCCGATGCCGACCGAGCAGAAAGCTGTGTCAGCCGTGCAGAAGCCCTGCTGCAATCCATGCAGGGGCTGACCATTGGCGAACGAGTACGGCTGTATGTGGACGCAGAAGCCGGCTCAGACACCAACAACGGAAAGGCAACCACCACTGCTGTGCAGACCATCGACCGTGCCCTTGTACTGGCGAATGCCTTCCAGCAGGCGATTATCTGCCTAAAGCGTGGGCAGACCTACACCGCCACGGACAAGAGCAATGAATACGGCATGGGCATTCAGCTGTATCACAAAACGCTCCGCTTTGAAGCCTACGGCACAGCAAGCGACCTGCCAAAAATTCAGAATGCGATTTTCGCTTACAACTGCAACTTGGAATGGAAAGCCATCGACCTCACAGGGAATAGCAGTGTGTTCACGATGTATAACACTATCGCCAATTTTGAAAACTGTTCGTTCTATTGGGTGGAATCTCGAAATAGTTTTGCACAAGTGCGGCTATGCGACATTCAGCGAGAATGGGTACAGTATGGCGGCTTTTCTGTCATCTCCAACGCAGAGAGCCTGTATCGCCATATCGGCGGCATTCAGGTAAATCAGGGGGCGAGAGTCGATTACAGCGGATTTGGAATCGGCTCTTATGGAAATGATGGCTGTTCCGTGCTGACCATTGACGCCATTCCGGAAAAGTTACAGAAAACAAAGAACATTGCAGAGGGCAGCATTGAAACAAAGACCGTTTATGTGAACGCTGCCACCGGCTCAGACGCACGGGATGGCACTTCACAGGCAAAAGCCCTGCTAACGATAAGCAGAGCCTTACAGTTCACGCAATACGCAAAGAAAGCTGTCATTTATTTGGCAGCTGGAACTTATCCCATTCCAGACAAAACATTAACCCTGCTTGGTCGAGATGTTCGGATTTATGGCAATGCCGCAGCGACAACAACCATTCAAGGGAATTTTGTCTGTGAAAATGGATTTTTGCATCTGTCCAAAGTCACCATTGACAACACCGACAGCAATACTGCAAACACATCCACAACCGCAATCCTTGCACAGTATAATGGAACGGTTCGGATTTCTGATTGTGTGGTGAATGCCAACTCTAAAAATGCAGTTGGTGTCTCTGATATGTCGAACATTTGCTGTTCTGGTACGGAATTTAAAGGCAATGCACAGTATGCTGTTTATGTAACCGGACAAGGTGACGCAAAAATTTACAGCTGTACCAATAGTACTACAAAAAGCATTTATTCTGGTGCAAATAGTATGGTTCGGATTACACAGAGTAACGAAAGTGATTTCCCTTACACGAATGCAAATAATGGCATGGTATTTGTAAATGGGCAGCAGGTCTTGCCGAAAACAACTGCCGTCACCAGTAACCAAGCTACTTCCTCTGATTGAAATTGATGTTTTCTTGCCCGCTTAATTTCTAAAACACGGCAGCCGAACTTGCATGTATCTGCATTTCGGCTGCCGTATTCTTATTTTTCTGTTTCTGCTGCTCCACCCAGTCTGACGACTCTTTCGGAAACAGTTCCGGTAATTTCTTTCAAGTAAAAATACCCCATCCCAGCAACCTATGAAACCGGCAGCCGAACTTGCACGCATCTGCATTTCGGCTGCCGTATTCTTTATTTCTTCTGTTTTTGTTACTCCACCCAGTCTGACGACTCTTTCGGAAACAATTCCGGTGATTTCTTTCAAGTAGAAATACCGCATCCCAGCAACCAATGAACACGGCAGCCCAATTTGCACACATCTGCATTTCGGCTGCTATGATTTTTATTTCTTCTGTTTCTGCTGTTCTGCCCAGTCTGACGGCTCTTTCGGAAACAGTTCCGGTGATTTCTTTTTCAGGTAGAAATAGCCCATCCGCATGGAAAGCGTTGCCACCAGCAACAGAATCAACCCAGACGCAAACACCCACTTGATGACCATGCCACGAGCATTATCCATCTCCCGATAAGGGATGTCCACCAGCAGAATATAATTTTCATGTGTCTGATAGCGAATCATATAGCGTTGATGCTGCCGCAACAAATCCACTTTTCCCTTTTTCCCAGAAAATAAACTTTCATCATAATCGCTGTCTGTTCCGCAGCGTTCCGCCTGCGTATGGCTGACATATTTTCCGGTATCGGTATCAATAATCGCCGAAATGCCCATATCGGAAAATGGCATATCTGCCACAATCGCAGAAACATCGTTTTCCTGTGACTGTGTGAGCATGGATTCTGCTGGATACTGCACCTGAATCAAACCCTTTCCAGACCCCAACGCCGAGGCTGCCAGAATCATGGGCTTGTCATTCTGCATGGTAAAGACCACATCTGTGAAAACAGGGTCTGTGGTATGCGATAAAAAGGCACGGTATGCCCGTTTTCCGGTGCTGGAAAAATCCGTGCTGGCAATCAAAATGCCCGTTTCATTGGATACGCTGATTTGGTCGGCATCAATGACGACTCGCAGCTCTTCCAAGATGGTTTCATTCTCGGATGACCAGTCTTTCTGCTCCTCTAACAGCATCGCCACGACTCTTGTCTTTGAAGCGTACTCATTCCGCAAGTCTTCCATCATAGTGGCGGAGGCTTCTGCATCTCGGTCTAACCGCACTTTTGCAGCCTCCATATTGGTATCTACTTGCTGAATCACCTGATTCTGGTCTAATACCCGTACACTGTACCCAGCAACCAGACATAATCCGACCACGGCAATCAGCATACAGAGAAATACAAAGCGATAAGTATGCAGAAGTTGTTTTTTCATACGCTACCCTTTCTGCGGCATTTCCGCAATTGGTTTCAAACTGGTTTCCGCTTTTATTATACCACAAAGAATGCGGTTTGTAAACCATTCTGAACCAACCAATCTTTGCAAAAACGGCGGTTGAACGCATTCGTTTCAACCGCCGTGTATGTTTTCAAAAAGAGAACATTTGCTTACTTCTTTGCCTGCAATTCTGCCAGTGCATCCTTGCGGGAAAGGCTAATCTTGCCGTCCTTGACTTCCATGACCTTTACCACGATTTCATCGCCCATGGAAACCACGTCTTCCACATTTTCTACCCGGCTGTTGTCCAGCTTGGAAATGTGTACCAGACCATCCTTGCCCGGTGCAATTTCGACAAATGCACCAAATGGCTTGATAGAAACGACCTTGCCCTTATAGATTGCTCCGACTTCTGGGTCGTGTGCAATGGTATTGATAATCTGCAATGCCTTCTGGCAGTTTTCCAGCTTCATACCGCTGACAAATACAGAGCCGTCTTCATTGATGTCAATCTTAACTTCGCATTCTGCGGTAATCTTCTGAATCACCTTACCGCCCTGACCGATGACTTCCCGAATCTTATCCACCGGAATGGAAATCTGGAACATCTTCGGAGCGTATTCATTGACAGCCTTTCTCGGTTCTGGGATTGCCTTCAGCATGATTTCGTCCAGAATGTACAATCTTGCCTTTCTGGTCTTTTCAAATGCTTCTGCAATGATTGCCGGCGTCAGACCGTCTACCTTGATATCCACCTGAATGGCAGTGATCCCATTCTTTGTACCGCCAACCTTAAAGTCCATATCGCCGAAGAAATCTTCCAGACCCTGAATATCAACCATGGTCATGAATTCATCGCTGTCCGGCTTGGTAATCAGACCGCAGGAAATACCGGCAACCGGTGCTTTCAGCGGAACGCCTGCATCCATCAGAGCCAGTGTCGAACCGCAGATCGAGCCCTGCGAGGTCGAGCCGTTCGAGGAGAGCACTTCCGAAACCAACCGCATTGCATACGGGAATTCTTCAACAGACGGCAGCACCGGAACGAGTGCCTTTTCTGCCAGAGCACCGTGACCGATTTCTCTCCGTCCCGGGCCTCTGCTCGGCTTGGTTTCGCCGACAGAATAAGACGGGAAATTATACTGGTGCATATACCGCTTGGTGGTTTCTTCATCCAGACCGTCAATCTTCTGGCTGTCGCTCAACGGACCCAGTGTTGCAATGGTCAGAACCTGTGTCTGTCCTCTGGTGAACAGACCGCTTCCGTGGACTCTCGGCAGCAGACCCACTTCCGCAGCCAGCGGACGGATTTCATCAATGCCTCTGCCGTCAACACGCTTGCCTTCATAGAGCCAGTTCCGGACAATCTTCTTCTGCAACTTGTACAGGCATTCATCCAGCATTGCACCCTGTTCCGGATATTCTGGGTCATACTTTTCATGAACGGCATCAATAATCGGCTGCATTCTTGCATCCCGTTCGTTCTTGTCGTTGGTATCCAGAGCAACCTTTACCTGTTCGCCAACCATTGCTTCAATGGCAGCAAACAAATCGTGGTCGAGTTCCATCGACTGGAATTCGAACTTCGGCTTGCCGATTTCGTTCTTGATGTCGTTGATAAATGCAACCATCTTCTTGATTTCTGCGTGACCAGCCAGAATCGCATCCAACATCTGCTGTTCCGGAATTTCGTTCGCACCGGCTTCAATCATAACGATTTTTTCCATTGTGCCGGCAACAGTCAGCCGCAGGTCATTGTGTGCACGCTGTTCGAGGGTCGGGTTCAGGACGATTTCGCCGTCTACCAGACCAACGCTGATGCCAGCAATCGGACCATTCCACGGAATATCCGAAATGGAAATGGCAATGGAAGTTGCCAGCATACCAGTGATTTCCGGCGAGCAATCCGGGTCAACCGCCAGAACGGTCATGACAACGGAAACATCGTTCCGCATATCCTTCGGGAACAGCGGACGAATCGGACGGTCTACCATACGGGAAGTCAGGATTGCCTTTTCAGACGGCTTTCCCTCTCTCTTGGTGAACGAGCCCGGAATTCTGCCAACGGCATACATCCGTTCTTCATAGTCCACAGACAGCGGGAAGAAATCCACGCCTTCTCTCGGCTTTGCACTGGCAGTTACATTTGCCATGACAACGGTTTCTCCGTAGCGAACCCAACAAGAACCATTGGACAATTCGCAGGTTTTTCCGGTTTCTACAACGAGCGGACGACCTGCAAAGGTGGTTTCAAACTTTCTATACTTTTCAAACATCTGCCTTTTTCCTTTCTACTTTAAAAATCCGTTTTTGGCAGCAGGTTTAGCAAATAATCCTGCACCTGCCATGCATTTCGCCGCAGATACACGATTCATTGCTAAACAAACCGCTGCACAATGGAACGTGTCACAAGTGTATTTGCTCCTGAAAAAACAAACACGGAAAAGCGACTGGCAAAATTTCACCGGCCGCCTTTCCGCTGTGTTTCTTACTTACGAATACCAAGCTTTTCGATGCAAGCACGATACCGTTCTACATCCTTCTTCTTCAGGTAGTTCAGCAGGTTTCTTCTGTGACCAACCATCTTCAGCAGACCCCGTCTGGAGTGATGATCCTTCTTGTGGGTCTTCAGGTGACCAGTCAGGTCGTTGATTCTCTTTGTGAGAATGGCAATCTGAACTTCCGGAGAACCGGTGTCGTGTTCGTGGGTACGATTTGCTTCGATAATCTGATCTTTTTCTTCTTTCCGCAGCATGTTTCTTCACCTCATTAAAAATTTCTCATGAACATAGAATAGGGCAGGTAAAGGCATTCCACAGCGTGGCAAAATCCCTAATCCAAGTACATGACTGTATTATTATACCACAACGCAGGCAATTTGTAAAGTAACTTTTTTGTAAACAATCAAAAAATCAAGAAATAATTTTGCCCTTGTGCTCCTTTGCCGGATTTTTAGAAGTTTTGACGGGCTGTACTTTCAGGTCAACTGGTTTTTCCATGCCGCCCATATCAGAAAAGACTGCCTCATCTGCCGATGCTGGTTTCGTCAATTCTATTTCCGGATTTACCTCGCCCCGTTTTTCATAATACGGGTTGATGATATACTTTTGAATGGATGGATAACTGTTGACCGTCACCATCAACGCCAGCCATGTGCCTGGAATAAACGGCAGCAGCGTCAGAACGATCATCAGCACCATCATATTCGTTTTCAGTGCCAGCAGGAGGATACCGCCCACAACAACTGCCAGAATGCCCAGCGAGAAGAGATTCTGCTTCATGCAGACGATGCCCAGATAGAACGAGTTCCGGAAGATATTCTTCATGGATAGATTCGTAGAAACAATCATCAGGAACAGATAAAAGTTCATCAGAATGGCAACCAGCGAAATGCTGAGCGTGACAATCAGCATGACATAATAAATCTTGCTTCCGGTCTGTTCTGCCAGTTTCGGATAGACATAGAACGAAGCTGCCACGCAGCACGCCAACAGGCAATCCAAAAAGCCAAAAATCGCACTATGCCCAAATTCGGAACGGAAGGTCTTCAGAAAATCATGTACCAAAAAGGTTGGTTTTTCTACGAAAAAGTTTCGCATGATTTTCATCATACCTGCGGTGGCAGGGCCAAATAAAATCATAAACAGCAGCGTTCCGCCAATGACCAATATCAAACCCACATTGACCGACAGCGAACCGCTGAGCATCAAAATCAATCCCACTGCTGCTGCAATTAGCGGGATAAAAAACAAAGTGTAAAAAATATTTAATTCAATCAGCTTCCAAAACTTTTCCCGAAACAGTTCCCAGTACCGGAAAAATCCCTTTTTCTTCGGTGCTGTCTTGGAAATGCCGCTTCCAGCGTGTGTAAATCCTTTTCCGAAAAGACCCATCTCTAAACTTCCTTTTCTATTCACGTTGTCCAATATTCGAGTGTCCCCTTGTTTATATCCATAGAGCCTGCAATTTTTGCAGCCCCAGACAGAGCAATGACAATCCGCCGAATAATCCCAGTATCACTGCATATCGTACCAGATACAGCCGCCGACAGTGCGGCATATTTTCTTCCCACTGCCGATGAAACGCATAGCAGAAGAACAGGTTCGAGAGCCACAGCGTTTCCCTTGCTGCGAGCAGCAGCAAAAACGATGCTCCAATCCCGTATGGCATCAGCCAGAGCAGCACCCGAACCGCATGCGTGGTCATCTGCTGCAAAATGCTCCAGCCGAACCACATACCATGCAGAAAAAGGGCTGCACAGGCGACCGGCTGCCCCACGGCAGAAAATCCCGCCAATCCGCTGCACAGCAGAAACCCTGCCATTTCCAGCAGCAGCCACGGAAACAATTGCTGCCGGAGCAGTGCCGTTTGCAGCACTTCCGGCAGCATCTGCCGCAAAGACAGCCAAACCCCCACGATACAGCCCAATAAAAGCAAACAACATAAGCTGCCCTGTTCGAGTCGGCTTCTGGATAATGGATGCATTTTTTCATCCGCTCCTTTCCGGTTTGTCCTGTATGTTGTTACAAGCCTATGCGGACAACCCGAAAATCAGAACGGTTTCTCTGTTTCTTTTTACTTGGAAAGCTCGTAGGCACGCTTGGTGCAGCGGCGGCAGGCATCCTTTACCGTATCTTCCAACTTGCCTTCATACAGAGCGTCCAGCCCTGCCAGTGTTGTGCCGCCCGGCGAGCTGACCTGCTGGATGAGCGTATCCACATCATAGCCGGAATCGGTCAGCATGGCTGCCGAACCAATCAGGCTCTGTGCAAACAGCTGCTTGGCTGCCTCTTCGGAAATGCCAACTTCCTTGGCATAGTCCAGAAAGCCCTTGGCAAACAGATAGATAAATGCCGGACTGCTGCCGTTGATGGCAATGACTTCCGCCATCTTATTCAGCGGCAGAACAGCCGTCACACCGCACAGAGCAAACAGCTGCTCTACAAATGCAAATTCTTCATCGGTGACAGCATCAATCCGAGAAAGTGCTGTTGCACCCTTGCCCAGCAGCAACGGGGTATTCGGCATAACCTGAATGACCTTTGCATTTGGCTTGGTCTGGCTGCGGATGTAATCCGGTGTCATCCCTGCTGCAATCGAAACAATGACGGTATCTTCAGTAATGCCGTCTGCCAGCTTTGGCAGAGTTGCTTCAAACTGCTGCGGTTTGATGGCGAGAAATACATACTTGCACTGCTTTACGATTTCTGCTTCTGAGGTACAGGCAGTGACGCCGATTTCTGCCAGAGCAGCAGTCTTTTCCGACATGTGGTCATAGGCATACAAAGCGACCTGTTCAGAAAGCTTGCTGCCAGCAATGCCCCGCATAATGGCACTGCCCATATTACCAGCACCCAAAAATCCAATTTTTACTTGTTCCATGATGGAATCCTCCCTTTTTGTGTTCTTGTTTGATACGAAAAAGAGCACACCCGATTGATTTCGGATGTGCCCCCTATCCAACCATCCTTCTTTTTAGAAGAATGCAATATCCTGTGCAATCTGGTGCAGGTGTTCTTCATACGGCTTCTTCATGGAAAGTGCTTCCTGAATGTCGAAGTCTACAATCTTGTTGTTCTGCATACCAACAACACGGTTGCTTGCACCCTTTTCCAGCAGTTCAACAGCATAATAGCCCATTTCGCTTGCAACGACACGGTCACGAACCGTCGGAGAACCGCCACGCTGTACGTGACCCAGAACGGTTGCTCTGGATTCGATGCCAGTCTTTTCCTGAATGGCTCTTGCAATGCCTTCTGCGTTGCCGATGTTTTCTGCAACAACAACGATGAAGTTCTGCTTGCCGTTCTTCTTGCATTCCAGCATTTTTCTTGCCAGTTCATCGAGGTCATACGGTACTTCCTTGGTGATGATTTCCACTGCACCGCTTGCCAGACCGGTATTGACTGCGATAAAGCCAGCACCTCTGCCCATAACTTCTACAACGCTGCAACGGTCATGCGACTGGCAGGTATCCTGCAGCTTGTCAATCATTTCCACGCAAGTATTCATTGCGGTATCATAACCGATGGTATATTCAGTACAAGCAATGTCGTTATCGATTGTACCCGGCAGGCCAACGCAAGCAATGCCCTTTGCGGACAAATCTGCTGCACCACGGAACGAACCGTCACCGCCGATGACAACCAGACCTTCCAGACCCAGCTTTTGGCAAGTCTTCTTTGCAATTTCAACGCCTGCTTCTGTCCGGAATTCTGCACTTCTTGCTGTGTAGAGAATCGTACCGCCTTTATGAATAATATTGGATACGCTCATTTCGTTCATTTCAAAGATGTCACCATCAATCAGACCGCAATACCCTCTGCGGATGCCGTATACCTTGATGCCCTTCTTCAAAGCAGCCCGTACAACTGCACGAACAGCAGCATTCATACCCGGTGCGTCCCCGCCGCTTGTCAATACACCAATCGTTTTGATCATAATTTTCTACTCCATTCTGCCAATTGGCAAATATTTTCAACCAAAAAGGAAATTTTGTATTACGATTTGTAACACCATATACAATCTTTATTATACTCACTTTGGAGCGTTTGTCAAGGGGATTCCCAGAAATTTAACACTTTCCGACAGCAACCCACCAAAAATACGACAGAAATCCCATTTTTTTCAAGTTTTCTGCGATGGTTCGTCCAACCCTTCTAAAGAAAAAGACGGAATGTAAGTTTTTCGGGCAGAAGTTAAATCCTGCGAGAACCCCTCCAGTTCCAATTCCTGTGCGACTTTTAAAACGCTCTGATATTCCATCGTGGTAAGACGGCGGTTCAAATGACGGTCAGGGAGCGGTGTTTCCGGTGGTGTATATTGCCCCATCAGGCTTATCCAGACTTGCCCATTCGGAAAAGTTGCAGCAATCTTTCGCAGCAATGCCATAGAGGCGTGCCGCTGCCCAGGAAGAATCAGATGCCGAATCAAAACGCCATGCTGCAAAATGCCATGGTGCAAGACCGGCGTTCCCACCTGCCGTACCATCTCCGAAATTGCCTGCTCGGTTACGGTGCAATAGTCCGAAATGCCGCCGTACTGCTCGGCGGTTGCGTTGTCCACATACTTCCAGTCCGGCAGGTAAACATCCACCAACCCATCCAGCAGGGACAGAATTTCCGGCGAATCATAGCCGCTGCTGTTCCAGACCACTGGAATGTGCAGCTGCGGTTTTACCTGCTGCAAACTCTCTGCAATCCATGGAGCGTAATGCGAACCCGTCACCAAATCCAGCGTTTCCGCTCCCTGCTCCTGCAGGCGGAGAAGAATTTCAGATAGCTGAGAAACCGAAATCGCCTTGCCGAACCACTCCTGACTAATCTGCCGATTCTGGCAGAAACAGCAACGCAACGCACAGCCAGAGAAAAAGACTGCTCCTGCACCACCTTTTCCGCTGATGCAGGGTTCTTCCCAGAAGTGCAGGGCTGCCCGTGCGGCTCGCATCTCTGCACCGCCACCACACCATCCGGCAGTTCGGGTGCGGTCTGCTCCACAGGCTTTCGGGCATAGGGTGCAATGCTGTAACTTCATTTAGGAAAGCCTGCCTTTGAAATCAGAATACGAGAACCGCTTCACGAGTGTAAACGAGCCGTCCTCCTGCCGCAGCACCAAATCCGGCAACGGCATGCCGTTGAATGTATTATTCTTGACCATGGAATAAATCGCCATATCACAAAAAATCAACTTGTCGCCTGCTTGCAGCGGTTCATCAAAGCTGTAATCGCCGATGACATCCCCAGCCAGACAGGTATTTCCGGCAAGGCGGTAGGTGTATTTCTTCTCCTGCGGTTTTCCTGCTCCGATGATTTCCGGACGATATGGCATTTCCAGCACATCCGGCATATGACAGGCAGCAGAAGCATCCAAGAGGGCAATTTCCATACCGTTTTGCACAAAGTCTAACACTGTTGCGACCAGATAGCCGGCATTCAATGCCACTGCTTCGCCCGGCTCTAAATAAACCTGCACACCATAGCGTTCCTGAATCTTCCGAATACAGCGAATCAGACAGGGCAGGTCATAACCGGGGCGGGTGATGTGATGTCCGCCGCCAAAGTTCACCCATTTGCAGCGTTTCAAATACGTGTCAAACTTTTCAATGACGTGTTCCAATGTCCGTTCCAAGACCGGTGCATCCTGTTCACACATCGTGTGGAAATGAATGCCATCCAAGCCGTCAAATGCCTCCTCGGAAAACTGGGAAATGGTCGTTCCCATCCGAGAACCCGGAATGCAAGGATTATACAAATCGGTTTCCACTTCTGCATACTCCGGATTGATGCGAATACCGCAGGAAATCGGTCTGCCGCAGGACTGCACGAACTTCTTGTGCAGCTGCCACTGATGAAACGAATTGAATACAATATGGTCGCTGATGGCACAGATTTCCGGAAAATCCCGTTCCGGATAGGCAGGGGAGAAAATATGCACTTCTCCGCCCATTTCTTCCCGTCCCAATTTGGCTTCATAGAGTCCGCTGGCGGTTGTTCCGGCGAGGTAGGGCTTTAAAATTGGATAGGTTGCAAACATGGAGAAAGCTTTTTGTGCCAAGAGAATTTTACAGCCGGTTTCCTGCTGCACAGACTTTAAAATCTCCCCGTTTCGCTTCAGGGCTGCAACATCGGTGACATAGCAGGGCGTTTGCAGGGAATCTGTGGAAAATGGTAAATGCATGGTGAAATTCCTTTCTGCGTGAAATTTTTGCGGATTCCTTATGGCAACAGCAAAATAATAAACGAAAACTGTTTTCCAACGGGGTCATAAATACTGGAAACCCCAACTTGTGTATAATCCTGTGTCGTCAGGAAATTGACAGTCACATCTTTCCGCTCCTGATTATACTGTGCAATGGCATCGGTATAGGAATTGCAGTTCACTAACATGACCTGATATGCCTGCTCTGCCTGTTCGCCGAGCGATTCTTTCACTGCCTTTGGAGCTTCTGCCTCATAGGTATCCGGCGATTCCTGATAAGTATCTACCAGCAGGTTTGCGGTTTCTGTCAGGGTGTCCGTTTCGGTCAGCATACGTTTTTGCCGCTGTGTGCGAACCCGATTCATCTCTTGCAGCAAGCGGTTCGATTCCATCTCTGCTGCGGCATCGCAAGCCTGTTCCCGTACCAGTATATTTTCTGTGGCTGCCAGTTTTTGCAGGTTTGCCAGCACTTCGGATTCCTGGTCGTTGTGCAGCAAATAGGTCTGCTGCAAATCTGCAATGGCATTTAACAACGTCTGTGTATAGGCATCATCCGCCGTTTCCGCCGGATATTCCGTGCAGATTTCCGCCAGTTCTGCGGCATCTGCCCGACGAATCTGCGTACTGAGCGAGGGCTTTTGCAGCTGGAAAAAGATTGCCAGCACCGTCAACGCAATCACAAACAGCAACCCAATGAAGAAATCAATCCAATGATTTTTTCGCAGGGAAACCGTATCGGCACAATAATAGGCATCGTATGCATGCACATCCGGTGTGTGCTCCGGAATATGCGTTTGGCAGTACGGGCAGACCGGCATTTCATCCGGAAATTCACTTCCACAAGCAGGACAAATCATCGTATGTCACAACCTTTCTCTTCTACACAACCTTCCGCAGAACCGTGCTCCGGAAAGGCGTTTTGTTCTGCTCTTCATTATAGCAAACATGCTTTTTCTTGTCAAGTTGCCAGCGAAAAGTACAGGGTAGTTTTACAGCTTGAAAAAAATGCCGTTCCTCAGAATCCATCCGAAAAACGACATCTTTTTATCTTCCATCAAATTTGATTTCAGGCAGTAATCCAAAGCAAATCCGCTGTTCCGGAAAGCTCTTTCACGGTCGTATCTGCTGGCACGAACACACACTGCCCTTTCTGGAATGCCAGTGTTTCGCCCGTTTCAGCCATCATCGTTCCGCTGCCGGAAATACAGAGCAGCACAGCAAATGCATTCGTAGTAGAAACCGCTGCTGCAACTGCTGGCGTCGCTGCCTGCAAGTGCAATCGGGATACCTGAAAATACGGACACGCACACAGAACTTCTTCCGTATATCCGTCTTTCTGTTCGACTGTCCGGTTCTGTTCCGGCAGTGGCTTTTGCTGGTAGTCCACCGTTGCCACTGCCTTTTCGATGTGCAGCGGACGCTTGTTCCCATTTGCATCCGTGCGGTTATAGTCATACAAGCGATAGGTCAGGTTGGAACTCTGCTGAATCTCTGCAAGCAAAATGCCTGCTCCAATGGCATGCACCGTTCCGGCTGGAATCAGGAACGCATCGTTCTTGGAAACCGGAACGCTCTGCAAATCCGCTTCCAGTGTTCCCTCTGCCAGCGACTGCCGCAGCCGTTCCGGTGTCATGGTGTGCCGGAATCCATAGACCAGACTGGCATCTGGCTCTGCTTCCAACACATACCACATTTCCGTTTTTCCGTTCTGTCCGTTTTCATATTGCTTTGCATAGGCATCATCCGGATGCACCTGCACGGACAAGTCTTTTTTCGCATCAATCAGCTTGATGAGAATCGGAAGTTCTCCCTCCGGGTTGGCGTATATTCCCAGATATTCCGGATGTTCCTGCAACACCGCCCGCAGCGGTTTCCCTGCTGCTGCACCGGAATCCACGATACTGCACCCATCCGGATGTGTGGAGCACTCCCACGTTTCCGCCAATGGGGTCAAATCAATCTGTTTATGATACTCTGTTTTCAATCGTTCTCCGCCCCAGAGGTAATCTTTTCCCACGGGACGCAATAAAAATGGAATATGCTTCATCTTGTCTGCCCCTCTCTGCTTGCCAACGCATACCGGAAAGACGGCACGGGTATCCGAGATTGGGTGAACCAAGTCGCTTCCCCGTAGTTATACCATGCATATTGTACGCTCTGCGGACAATCCACTGCATCCGCAGAAACCCGAATTGTATTGGCATGCAGCACCTCCGCCTTTGCCGGATAATAAACGCCATCTGCTCCGGCAATCTGGCAGGTTTCCGGCTGAGATGCATGAATCACCAGCCCATCTGCTACATGGTCAAAGACCAGATACAACGCTGTTCCGTCAGAATACATCTGCTGCACCGTTGGTGTCCATTCTTCGCCCGTTCCATAGACCATCTGCTCTGCCAGCAGGGCAAGCCGTGTACCCGGTGTTTCCTTGTCCAGCGGATGAATGTTGTCAAATTCGCCGCAATCGGTCATGGAAATCATACCGACCCGTTTCAGCATGGCTGCTGCAATCGCCTGCTGTTCCCGCTGCATCGCCCACTTCTTGTCGTCCTTGGTATCAATTGCAAGATACATCGGCAGCTGAACAAACAGGAACGGCAATGACCAGTCATTCCAATCCATCCGCCATTGTTTCACCAATGCAATCATCATATCGCTGTATCCCTCATAACGGGAAACATCTTCTTCACCCTGATAATACAGGAATCCTCGCAGCGTATATGGTGCAACTCGCTGAATCATCGTCCGATGCAGGTTGTTCGGGCAGAACGGCGACTGCCAGCCGGTCGGCTGCGGCCACGGGCATTCTCCGCAGCGTTCGTGCAGTTCTTTCCATGTCACGTTGGGATTTTCTGCCCGACAAGCGTCAATATTTGCCTGCCACTTCTGATAATCCGCCTCATATTCCCGCATTTCTGCCGCATATTGTTCCGGTGTCTTTGCTCCAACTTCTGCTTTGTAATCTGCCAGCTGTTTTTGTCCGGCTGCAACGCTCTGCATCATGGATTCGCTCATCCAGCACGCAATAGAAGTACCGCCCCAATAACAATCGACAATGCCAATCACACAATCCATTTTTTGTGCAAGCCGCTTTGCAAAATAAAATGCAACCGCTGACAAATCGCCCACGTTCTCCGCAGCGGCAATCTTCCATGCAGACTGTGCTTCTAATTGCTGATGGGTTTCATCCAAAACCGCACGCTTTGGCACTTGATAGAATCGAATCTGTGTGCCTGTGTAAGCCTTGCTCACAGCAACGCCATCTGCACTATCTCGCAGAGCCAGTTCCATGTTGCTTTGTCCGCCGGCAAGCCAAACCTCCCCGACTGCAACTTGTTTCCGCTGTTCTTCCGTCGTGCCGTCTGACACTGTCAATACATAGTCTGTTCCGGCAGCCAGCGGCGGCAGCGTTGCACACCATGTTCCATCTGCTGCAACTACCGTCTTGCTGAAACTGGTATGCAGAGAAACCGTGACTACCGTCTTTGGAACACCCGTCCCAAAAACTGTAATCGGACGATTTCGCTGCACAACCATGTAATCCTTGAAAATTGCTGCTAATTTCAAACTCATTTTCCCTGCTCCTTCTGCAAAAATGCAAGATTCCGGTCAATCAGTTCGCACCGCTGCTTGACACAATCCACACTGCGGAGCGGATCGGTCGGAGTATGAAATGCATAATCGAGCAGCTGGTCAATGGTAGAAGTGGCAACGTGCAACCGTGTATCCGCAGACGCATAGTAAATATAAACCGTGCCGTCTTCCCGTACCACAGCCCCATTCGTGAAGACCACGTTGGAAACATCACCGACCCGTTCTGCTCCGAACGGTGCAATCAGATAACCGGATGGTTCTGCAATCACACGGGACGGGTCTTCCAAATCGGTGACAAATACATAAATCACGTACCGCAATCCGGCTGCGGTATTCCGGACACCATGGGCAATGTGCAGCCAGCCCTTTTCTGTTGCAATCGGGGTTGCACCGCTGCCGTTCTTCGCCTCAGTAATGGTGTGGTACTTCCGCATACTGGTCATTTTTTCGGTTTCAATGACCGGATGCAGAATGTCGTCCACCAGTCCATAACCGATACCACCGCCAGAACCGGTATCAATAAAGCCATCCATCGGGCGAGTATAGAACGCATACTTTCCATCGACAAACTTCGGGAGCAGGCAGACATTCCGCTGCTGCGGGCTCTGCTTGGTAATCAGATTTGGCAGCCGTTCCCATGTATTCAAGTCCTTTGTCCGGACAATGCCAGCCTGTGCAACGGCTGCGGACAAATCTTTCGGGTCGTTGGCACTGGATTCCGAACAGAATACGCCATAAATCCAGCCATCTTCGTGCTTGGTCAACCGCATATCATAGACATTGGTTTCGTTCGGGTCGCAGTCCGGCAGCTGTACCGGCTTTTCCCGAAAAACAAACTGGTCTACACCCGTTGTGCTCTCTGCAACGGCAAAGAAACTCTTCCGGTCGCTGCCCTCCACACGGGCAACCAGACAAATCTTTCCATCCAGTTCAATTGCTCCAGCATTGAACACCGCATTGATGCCCAGCCGTTCCATGAAATACGGGTTGGTTTCCGGATTCAGGTCATACCGCCAGTACAGCGGCACGTGTTCTCTGGTCAGTACCGGATACTTCCAGCGGTCATAGATTCCATTATAGAAATCGGTCTTTTCATTCTTTCGGTTCAGCAGAGCCTCCTGCTTCCGCAGCTGCTGTTCATATCGTTCCTGCATCATATTCCATTCCTCCGAATCAATTCTAAGCACATTCTGCCGTTGTGGTAGGGGCACTTCCAACCGTTGACAATATCCAGATTCTGCATCGGCTTTCCATCCTTGTCCACTGCCCAAAACCATTCGCTCTTGTGGTCGGATACCAGAAAATATTGTTCAATGTAGGAAAAAATATCCTGTGCCGCCTGTAAATACTGACAGTCCCCATGTTTTTCATACATGTGGTAGAACCCTAACACCGATTCCGCCTGTACCCACCAGACACGGGTTTCATCGTCCACGCCGTTTTCGCATTCATTCAGAACCGAATGATTCCGGTAGGCAGTCTGATAAATGCCCTCTGCAAGGCGGTCATCCATGGCGAAAATGGTCTGATTCAACGCAGCATCGCCCAGCAAGCTGCATCCATCGTCAATCAGCCACGAGCTTTCAATATCATGCCCGTAACTGTGCAAATCAATCAGGCTGTTGTAGTCCAAATCAAAGAATACTTCCTGCCGGTTACGTTCCGGATTGAATACTTTTTCTTGGTAAATCTGCAAGATGGTACGCATTGCCTCGGCAACCCGTTCGTCCTTGGTTGCCCGATAAAAGCCGCTGTATGCCTCAAAGACGTGCAGCAAGGTATTCATCGTGCGGCTTGCCATAACGCCATTTTCCGACAGCTTTTCATTTGAAGCGGGTTTCCAGTTCCGGTCGAATGCCTCCAGATAGCCTGCTCCATCAAATGCCTTTTCCTGAATCAAATCAAACAACTGATACGCCAGCTGTTTCGCATTCGGATTCTTGGTCAGGCGATAGTAAGAAGATAACGCATACAGGGCAAATGCCTGATTATAGGTATGCTTTGTGGTGTCCATCGGTGTGCCGTCATAGCTGACCGACCAATAAACACCGCCCTGCTCTCTGTCCATGCAGTGTTGCGTGAAGAACGAGTACACGTGTTCGGCATCGGCTGCCAAATCCATCCGGTTCAGCAGCAACGCTGCCTCGGAAAAGAACCACAGAATCCGGCTGTGCAGAATGCAGCCTTTTTCCGCCTTGCAATCGGAATGCATGGAGAAGTCCACATGCCCAATATAGCCGCCGTATTCATCATCCCGCAGCCCCTGCCAGAACGGAATAATATTCTCTTCCAGCATCCGTCTGGCTTTTTCCAATAAAATATTCATGACTGGAACACTCCTTTTTGCTGCTTTTTCGCTGTTTTATCTTCTGCCCAATTCCCGATCGTCTGCTTCCGCAGCATCGTGTTCCTTAATGTAGGAAATCACGGTTTCCGCTGTCGTAAAGGCAAGTCCCACATAGCTATCGGCACAGCCATAGTAAATCGCAATCCGTCCGGTTTCCGCATCGCAAAGAGCTGCACACGGGAAGCAAACATTCGGTACAAATCCGCTTTCTTCATACGGCATCTCCGGTGTAAGCAGGAAATCGGAACAACGATACAGCACCTTGGACGGTTCTTCCAAATCGAGCAGTGCACCGCCAATGCTATACACAAAGCCGTTGCAGGTATTCGTTACGCCGTGGTAGAACAGCAGCCAGCCTTCGCTGGTTTCAATCGGAGCAGCACCGCCGCCGATTTTTACATTTTCCCACCATCTGCCGCTCTTGCCCATAACATGGCGATGATGTCCCCAGTATTCCAAATCTTTGCTTTCGCTCAGGAAAATATCTCCGAATGGGGTGTGTCCGCTGTCGCTCGGACGGGACAGCATCAGGAACTTTCCGTCCACCTTGCGTGGGAACAGAACAGCATTCCGGTTAAATGGTAAGAATGGATTTTCGACCCGAACAAAGGTCTTGAAATCGGTGGTCTTTGCCATACCAATGGCTGCACCGTAAGCATCCTGACACCAGATAATATAATAGGTATCTTCGACCTTGACTAAACGAGGGTCATATGCATATTTCGGCATGAACGGGTTACCGGCTTCATCGACAAATGCAATCTTTTCCGGCTCAAATTCCCAGTGGATGCCGTCCTTGCTGCGTCCCAGATAGATGAACGGGATGCCGTTGGTCTGTTCGCCACGGAATACGCCAATATAAGCTCCCTCATACGGCAGGACTGCACTATTAAAAATACGGGCAACCCCCGGAATCGGATTCCGGCGAATAATCGGGTTTTCCTGATACCGCCAGAGCGGTGCGGTGCAGTCGGTCGGGCGAGCCTGCCACGGAAGATTGTTCAAAACGTCTGTTTTTAAAGTAATCGGATTCATGATAGAAACCTCCATTGTATTCAAGTAATTAAAAATATTTAAAATTTCAAGTGAATAGTTCGACAAATATGGCTTCTGCTGGCTTGCTCTTTTGAGGAGGAAAACGGCATTCCAACAGAAGCCCGAAGTAAACTTTCAAACTGCGATTTGCAATTGTTATCTTGGAACGGCCACCCTGCCGCAACTTGCAGCATCTTTACAAAATAACAGAAACAGGAACTGCAAGCTGCGGAAACAGGATGGGATGTTAGAAGAAAAAGAGGGAAATCATTATTCTTTCACTGCACCTTGTGCCATGCCGCTGTAAATCTGCTTCTGACAGCAGATGAACAGAATCAGCATCGGAATGACGGTAATCAAAACGCCGGCACAGATGTAGTTATATTGGCTTCCCATCGGCCCTGTAAAGGTAAACAGAGAGGTGGAAACCACTGGAAAGGCTTTTTTATCCTGTAAGTACAGGTTTGCCATGTAGTATTCGTTGTAGGTGCTAACACCCTTCAGGATGGCACTGGTGACGATTGCCGGCTTCAGCAGCGGCAGCAGAATCTTAAAGAATACACCAACATAGGTGCAGCCGTCCAAAATTGCTGCTTCGTCCAGTGTCTTCGGCAGGTTGTCGAAATATTGCAGGAAGATGTAAATCGAGATGACATCTGTTCCCAGCATCAGGATAATGTAACCGTAAAGCGTATTGACTAAGCCGAGGGTATACATAATCTGGTAAATCGTAACCTGTGTGGCAATCCCCGGAATCAGGGTGGAAATCATAAACAAGTTGCGAATCAGCTTATTGCCACGGAACTGGAAGCGGTTCAGCACATATGCGAGCATTGCCGAGAACAGGGTGCTGCCCAACAGAACGAAGAGCAGAACCAAAAAGCTGTTCAGGAACGCTTTGCCCATGTTTGCTTGTTTCCATGCGGTAACAAAGTTGTCGAAATACAGCCAGCTTTCCGGCAGGGTCATGACGTTGGTGTTGTTGTATTCCGCTTTGGTTTTAAAGGCAGTGATGACACAGCTGACCAGCGGAACTAATGCACAGAATGCGGCAAAAATCAGGAGGACATACTTGCAAATGGTGAAGAAAATTTTACCGAGGCTGTATTTTCCCAGCCGAACAGGATTACTTGCTGCTCTCATTTTTGCACCCTCCGTTTCCGTCTTCTTGGCGTGTCGCTATCCATTCGCCGTTCGACAATTTTCTGAACTGCCGTTACCAGCAGAATCAATGCCAGCAGAACCACTGCCATTGCAGATGCCAGACCGACCTTCTGGTTGGTATGGGCAATCTTGTTCATCAATACAAAGTAAGTGGATGTTCCGAAGCCGCCGTCTGTGATAACATAAGGCATTTCAAAGGCGGACAGTGCACCGGAAACCGCTAAAATCAGGTTCAAGGTTACAATCGTTTTGATGGATGGCAGAATGATATACCGGAACCGCTGCCATGCGTTTGCTCCGTCAATCGCTGCCGCTTCGTATTGGGTCGTATCGACACTGGCAATCGCACCGATGAACAGTACCATATTTTGTCCCATGTACCGCCAAATGGAGGTTGCTGCCAGAACCCAGTTGTTAATGCTTTTATCTTTCAGCCAGAATGGCAGGCTGTCCGCATCCATGCCGACCCAAGTCAACAGGGTGTCCAGTACAAATCCGTGGGTAAAGAAGAACTTAAAGATAAAGCCCACGGCAATCCCGCCAATCAGGCTTGGGAAATACAATGCACCACGGAAGAATTTTCCGCCTTTTGTCGGGAAACTCAAAATGCTGGCAAACAGCAGTGCGATGGCGATTTGTACAAACGAGCCAACCAAATAGAAAAGGCTCAGCTTTAAGGCATTCAGACAATCTTCTCTGGTGAATACGGAGATATAATTTTGAAGTCCTACCCAAGTTCGTTTCCCGATGTATTTCATATCGTAAAAGCTGAACTGTACCATCTTAAAGAATGGCAGGTAGGTAAACGTGAACAACAGCAGCAACGGCACACATAAGAACAGAATCGAAACAATCACTTTTTGTGTCTGCATCTTGTGCAGTTTATTCCGAAGTGATGTGCTGCCTGTTTTTCCAGAACCAGCCATTTGAATTTCCCCTCTCTGTGCGTTATTGCGGTGTTACACCGTTGGATTCCTGTGCGGAAGTCCATGCTTCGTTCCAGCTGTCCGCAATTTCATCCATGGTTTCGCTGTGGTCAATGGCACTTTCAATGACTCTTGCAACGTGGGTAGGGTCTGAATTCAAGGACAATTCCGAACCGTTGTTGATGTTTGCATACAAGTCTTCTTCGCCGGTCGGTGTCGGGTTATCCATGACCAAAGTAACATTGGTGAATGCACTCAGTGTTTCCGGATAGGTTTCACCCTTCACAATCGGGATACCGCCCTGGTCATATGCATAGCCGGACTTTTCTGTCAGCCACTTGATGAAAGCAGCAGATGCTTTCTTTTCATCGGCGGTAGAGTTTACATTGATACCATATGCATAGTCTGCACTGGCACTTGCATACTGCTTGCCGTCCACGGTAATCGGGAAAGGCATATAGCCAATATCATCGGCATGGTCGCCAGCTTCCTGCATCTGAATGATTGCCCAGCTGCCCAGAACCATGCAGCCGATTTTGCCGTTGTTGATTTGGCTCTTGCAGCCTTCCCAGTCGGTTGTAGTCGGGTCATCTTCGGTCAAGCCCTCAGAAACCGCTTCATACAGGGTATTATAAACAGCATACGGACCTGTTTCATCGGAACGCTTCGAGAACGGGTTTGCCTGATGTACAATGGTGTTGTTCATATAATCGGCATCGCCGGTTGCTGTTCCGCCAATGTAAGAATCCCATGCGGTCAGTGTCCAACCAGCTGCATAGTTGGTATACAGCGGAATGGCATCGGTCTTATCTTTAATCTGCTTCAAGTCATCCAAGAATGCATCTGGTGTAGTCGGCAGTTCGGAAATGCCAGCTTCTTCAAAGACACTCTTATTATAAACAATGCCCATTGCATTGCCCATGGAGGCAATGCCGTAAACCTTGCCGTCAAACATCTTGTCGCCGAGGAATTCGTAGGAATCCTTCATATCATCGTAATTGCAGATTGGTTCAAAATAAGTACCAAATTCACTCTTGTTGACAGTGGTCGGAATCATGCAGATGTCGCCCCAGTCACCGCTGGTCAGCCGTGTGGTCATATCGTCTGCATAGTTGGTAATGCCTTCAAAGCTGATGGTGACATTTGGATACAGCTTTTGAAATTCCTGTGCATATTCTTCAAAGGTAGTGTCTACCAAGTCTGTCCGGTGGGTGATGACTTTCAGGTCTGCCTTCAGGTCAGAATCACCGGTTTCCAAGTCGATGCTCTTGTAATCCAAAGAAACATCTTTGTTTGCGGTGTCGGAGCTGTTGTTGCTGCTGCTGCCGCAGCCTGTCATACCTGCTGCCATAACGGCTGCCAATGCGATGGCGATGATTTGCTTTTTCATAATGTGTTCCTCCAAATTTTTCGTTTTTTATGTAACATTCGGATGTTCGGGAAGTTTGTTTGTCCGTCCCGATTAGGTTTCTTTAGCTTTATTATAGCACGTTTTTTAGTTTTGTCAATAGGCTAAATTAGTTTTACACGCAATTTCAACGAAACGCATAAATTGATTGTCGTTTATTTATGCAGAATGCACAATTATAGTGACTTTCTTTTTCAGTTTTTACTAATTTTTTCTGGGAATTTGGGATAGATATAGAAAAAAGGGACAATTGGTTGCTTTCAATCGCCCCTTTGCTGTTTGGCTTTTCGCTTTTGTTTCACCTAAATAATCAACCTAATTTATTTTCCGAACGCTGTTTCTCGAAATAAAATGTCCGCTGATAATCCGCTGCTCGCAGGGGCGGCTTGGCTGTTCGAGCCGCTGTTGCAGCTGTTCAATGCTTGCCATCGCCATTTTATCCAAATCCACTGCATATGTTGTCAGTTTCGGCGTGGTCATCTCCGACAAAATATAATTATCGAAGCCGACGATGGAAATATCTTCCGGAATCCGGTAACCTCTTGCCTGCAACGTCTGCATCAAATAATAAGCGGACACGTCGCAATTGCAGGCGAATGCAGTTGGCATGTGGTGCAGTTGCTCCAGTGAAACACGAATGGTATCGTTTTCATCTCGGTCAGACAGAACCATCTCCGGCGTTACGGAAATGCCTGCCTCCTGCATCGCCTTACAGAAGCCAAAATAACGGTCGGTAATGCTATAAGTTGCCCCTATCCGCCCTAAAAAGACAATATCCCGATGCCCCATTTGCAGCAGATGACGGGTAACAAAATACATTCCATAATAGCCGTCTGAAATCACGGTATCCTGTTCACAATCCGCATCGAACATATCCAGACACACAAACGGAATCTTTGCAGCGGTCAGCATATTGCGGTAGGCTTTGCTGAACTTTCCCATTAAGACAAGCCCGTTAATCAGCTCTGTCTGCATGAATTTCGGCAGCCGTAGAGCCTCCTCTTCTTCAGTGGATACAAACTCTAAAATCCCAATATTTCCGCCTGCATTGAGATGAAACAGCATCCGCTCGTATAAACTCCAATAAAATGACTGCCCCTGTTCAATATATCGGCTGCGGGTCAAAATTCCGAACTTCATGCTTTTGGAAACCGTTTCCTGCCGAGATTTATTCTTTGCCTGATAGCCCATCTGCTCTGCAACCCGCCGCACTTCTGCCCGCAGTTCTTCACTGACACCCTCTTTTCCGGAAAGTGCTTTGGAAACGGTAAAGGTACTAACGCCCATTTTTTCTGCAATATCCACCATTCGTACACGTTTTTGCATTTTTCCAACAAATTCCTTTCTTCATAAATTTGCACCTAATTGCAGCTAATTTCTGCTTTGGTTTTTATTATAGCATACCCATTTTGAAATTGCAACCGATTTTTTCAAAATTCACGCAAATTTCCATTGACTTTATCATAAATTAGGGTTATAATTAGGCTAAAAAGGAGGTTTTTATGATACACACAACACCAGTCAATCCCAACGCAACCCCAGAGGCAACGGCTCTGCTGCAATATCTGCACGACATCGCCGGAACAAATATCCTTGCTGGACAGCACACCCAGACCAACCCGATGGAAGAGGTTGCTTATATTGAAACCGTAACGGGAAAGTCCCCGAAACTCTGCGGATTTGAGTTGCTCGCCTACTCGCCCAACATCCGCATGGAAGATGCCTCGGAAGCCTGTCGAATTGAGGTGGAAGAAAACCGCAACACCATGGACACTGCACTCCGCTGGGCAAACGAAACGGGCGGCATTGTCACGCTGACGTTTCACTGGTTTTCTCCGCTCGGCGGACACGACAAGAGCTTTTATACCGAACATACAGATTTCGATGCAGAACGGGTTCTGCATGACGGCACGCCGGAACGGGCAGCGTTTTTCCATGATTTAGATGCGATTGCAGTACAGCTGCAACGCTTTCAGGACGCAAAGATTCCGGTTCTGTGGCGACCGTTCCACGAGGCAGAAGGTACTTGGTTCTGGTGGGGGGCAAAAGGTGCAGGGGTTGCGAAACAACTGTACTTGTTGATGTATGAATACTATGTGCACCATTATCATTTCGACCATTTGCTCTGGGTCTGGAACAGTCGGCTGCCGGAGGGGTATCCGGGGGATGATTTTGTAGATGTTGTTTCCGTGGATGTCTACCTGCCGCACTATGAAGCAACAGACTATGCAGCCGATTATCAGGCATTGATTGCGGCATCCAGTGCCAACAAAGTTGCAGCGTTGGCAGAAGTTGGATTTTTACCAGATGCGGCATTATTGGAGAAAAGCAAGATCCCATGGGCATATTTTATGACATGGTCGAAAGAATTTTGCATAGGAGAAACATACAACACCAAACAGCGGCTGAAAGATGTATACCATCATGAACGGGTTCTCTCACAGAAACCAGTTCTGACAAAGTGAAGATGCAAAAAAATAGAGGATTCCTGTTATGGGAATCCTCTTTTGTATGCTTATTGTTGTTTGATTCTTGGGAAACTGATTGCGTGTGGTTCGGCAAATTGCTCTTTGGGATACCACCCGAATCCAGTTCGGCAAATTCGCTTCGCTCTTTGCCTTTGTGCTGTTCGCCGGTGGTTGTGTTGTCCGAATTGGTTATGAATCTTTCTTAGATTGTAGTTTGCAGGAATTTTTTATGCTTCTCAGATGGCGAACAGCATTTTCCGATTTCTCTTAGATTCTTGTTACTGCAAATTGTTCACTCTTTGCAGGGGGCAGCTTGCCCCCTGTTTAGAGGATGCCCTGCCCCTTTGTCCCTTCGGGACATTTCCCCACACTGTGGGGAATCACCCTCCGCCGAGCTGAGCCAGCTCGACCGCAGTTCGCCTTCGGCGGTTATGCGTCTGCTAAATGAATGGCTTGTTTCAGCCAAATCAAATCAATGATATTGATCACGCCGTCTTCTACGGTTTCTGCACGTTTGCCCTGCTCTTCTGTCAAGGTAACCGTTCGCAGCAAATACCGATGAAACAGCACGGTATCCGCTAAATTTCGTCTGCCATCTAAATTCAAATCGCCCTTTAAAATCGTTTCTTCGTTCTTGGAAATAACTAATTTTTTCAGCAAAATTTGTTCCGAAGCATTGTACATACAATAAATCGTTCCATTTCGTGCAGACAAAACAGGTTGGTTTACAATTTCATTGGCAATGGTATTTCCGACTGTTTCCCATGATGCAGTTTCCTGATTCAGCCGATACAAATCAAATGCATTTGGATTCTGAGAATTTACAGCCACATACAAATTCCCACCGGACAGAACCGGCACCATCTGAAAGACGTTTTCTTGCAATGCCGCTGGCAATTCATAGGCGGTTGCCGTTCCATCTTTGCTCACGCTGAAAATCGGATTTTTTCCGCCGGAAGGCAATACCCAGAACTTTCCATCTTCCCCTGCTATCACGGAAACCATGCCGCATTCCTGCTCGGACAATGTAATAATATTCCAAGTTGCTCCGTTATAAATCGCTGCTTTTGGAACGCTGTTTGCAGTCAAATCCCGATAGCCAATGACAACCGTTCCATTTGCGGCAGCAATCTCCATATTGCAAGCGTTTCCAGAGAGGTCTGTTCCAATTTTGGTTGCTTGTCCGGTGTTCGGATTGTAGCAATATGCCTGCAACGCATACGGGAATGAACCCGTGGTACAGGTAAAATAAAGCTGTTCGCCATCTGTTGCAAGGTCTTGATACTGTGCAAGTTTTGTCCCCACATAGCATTCTTCCCAGAGCTGCCCGTTTTCATTCCACTTGCAGAGATGCGAGATATAATCATAATCCTGATAGAGCACATATGCCGTTCCATCACAAATGACCAGCTTTGGATTGTACATACTGCCGGAAAACGGCTTGCTGATTGCGGTCAGCGTTTCGTCCTCTTCCACCCGATACAGGGTTGCAGAATAGGCAGTAGTTGAAAGCAGATACATCGTGCCATCTGCGGCAGTTGCCAGATCATACGCCATGGTATCCGCAGAGAACGAACTATTGTTGCTGGTTTCCCAGAGTTTCTGACCGGAAAGGTCTGCAAACGATACTGAGAATGTCAATGTTCCATTGTCCTGAATCTGAATGTTGTCCAGTGCAATGCCGCTGTTTGTTCCGTCTGCATAGACCAACGCCCCATCGGAAAACTTCTTTTGCAGGTCTGTTGTTCCAATATGATTCGGTGCACCTGTTCCGCCATAGCAAGACTTTGTCAAATCGCCTGCTCCGCCGTTCAATGCGGTTTCCCCTGGACGGAAAATATAAATCTGGTCAGTATCGCCCCGATAGTTTCCGACCACGCTGGTATTCACCCGATAGACTACCATGCCATCGCCATAGATTTTTCCATCCAGTTCATCTGAATATTTCGCACCCTGCTTTCGATATTCTACCGCAAAAAATTCCGTGTCGGAAAGCGGTGTTTTTAATAAGTAGAGCCGGCTGCCCTCGGAGGAAGATGCTGGAGCAAGTGCATATGTCCCCGCTGTTGTAATCGTTTCTGCTCCCATCCAGCCGGAAACAGAATACCGCTGATAAGCAAGCGGATACTGCAAGAAAATAGAAGTGGTTGCCATAATATCCCACTGTCCGACCGGATCACCGGAAACATCGCTGCGGTGGTACAGATCCGGATAGCCCATGCTGTGCAAAAATTCATGGCAGACTGTTCCAATGCCGTTGAATAGCGTAGAACCGATCACAGAATAGCCGCTGTGCAGATTGACTTGTCCCACGGTAAGCCCGTTCACCTGCAAACCGCCATCCAGATAAAATGCTTTTGACCACAGCGGATCGGCAGCGGATGTAACTTTTCCATCTACCACGCAGACAATGTTGTCAATATAGCCATCGTTGTCCCCATCCAGTGGAATATCTGCCGGAATTGCAATATTCTGAATCATTTCAACTGCATATTGGTTATAGTCCGTGTAAGATTCCCGACTCTGACTCAGCACATACGGCTCAATGACACCATCTTTCAGCTGCGGAAAATAAGAATCCACGTGCATTTGTCCATAAGAAATAGTATCAATGTATTTCGTCAGGGAACGATACGTAGTGGTATCGTTGCACATCGAAAGCACCGTATTGGTTGCATCTCCACTCATAAAGTTTTTTTCCGTCAACGGGTCGAACTGGGCAAATAAGACGATATTATTCACCTGTCGGACGGTTGTTTCTGCCTTTGCCGGAAGTGCCAGAGTCGGCAGGCAAAAAACAACCAGCAGGATGCTGGTAAAAAATGCGGTCATTCGTCTGAGGGAAACACGTTCTTTCATGTTGTGTCACACGCCTACTTTCTATTTTTATAAATTTTGGAAATGAAATTGCAAACCATCCAAAAATGATGGATGATTTCACGGTTGATTTTGTTTATTATACCATAGTTTCCGGCAAATTGCAAGTAATTTTTCTGTAATTTTTTTCTTCTTCATGCAACTTGAATAAAAGCTGCCGTGTGATTTTGTACAGATTGCAAAAAACAAAAGAAAACCCGAATTTCTGTGAAAGCCCCCTATCATTTGCTTGATTTTTTCACAGGCTTGTATTATAATAGGAATATCTTCTTTTCTACCAATCTGTAACCATGTTCGGGGCATACGATTCCGCCCCATTATACTTTAGGAGGCAATCTGAAATGTACGAAGAACTGTTAAAGACCCTGCGGGACTTTACCCCCTTTTCCATCATTGTCAGTGCCGTGGTCATCTTTGTGGTGTTTCTCTGTGTCTTTGTCATCTTTTCCTTTGCAAAGCGAGAAAAACGCATTGAACAGCTGCGGTGGAACAAAGTCAGCAATCACATGATGCTGCGAGATGTTCAGACCAATGAATGGATTCCTTTAGAAGCCGATGAAATTCTAGTCGGGCGGCATGGCTCGGCGGATATTCGCCTGCCGGATATGAGTATTTCCCGTTATCATGCGGTGCTCTATGTTTCCAACGGGGTCTGGCGTGTCGTGGACTTGCATTCCAAATCCGGCACATTCGTCAACGGCACGAAAATCGACCACCAAGCCATTCTAAAACCCATGGATGAAATCCGATTCGGCACACAAGCCGTCATCCTACAGCAAAGGAGAGATGCAAATGTATCATAATGGCTTACGCTACGGACGCATTGCAGCACTGGTTCTGTTCACGCATATTGTCATGCTGCTGGCGGTGCTGTTTCGGGGGAACTACGAAACGATTCAGGATTTAGCCCCGTTGACCATTGCAGTCCTAGGGCTGGATGTGGTCTATATCATCGTGCTGCGGTTCTTCTATAAGCAGATGACCTACACCACAGACTTTCTACTGCTTCTGATTCTCAACATCAGCGTGATTTTTCAATCCTGTTTCGGGGGCATTGGATTTGCTGCCAAGCATTATATCACCTGTATCATGGCGTTAATCTGCTGTCAAATCATGTTCCTGCTCACTCGCAACCACATCCGCCTGATGGCAATCAAAAAATATCTGTATATCGTGCTGGGCGTGATTATGCTGGCAATCCTGCTCCTGACAGGCAGCCGGAGCATGTGGATTCAGATTGGACCAATCAGCTTGCAACCTTCTGAATTTATGAAGCCCGTATTTGTTCTGCTCTGTGCCACCTCCATCATGGAACAGCACGAAAAGACCAAAGTGCTTTTCTTTTATGTTTCTAAAGAGGCTCTGTTTTTAACCGGCTCATTCCTCGCCATCTTTGTGCTGCAATGGTGGTGTCGGGACTTGGGCAGTTTGCCAACCTTTGCCGCAGCCTATGGCTGTGCGGTCATCTGCCGTATCTGCTATCCAAAGGCAAAATTCTCGAAAACAACTTTGATTTTCCTGTGTGCAGTCGGTGTTCTGGTCATCATCGCCGCTGCGAAATTTGCACCGGGCTATGTACAAGACCGTCTTTCTGTGGACATCTGGAATGACATGTACGGAAACGGCTATCAGCAGTGCCGTGCACTGATGGCAATTGCAGAGGGCGGCTTATTCGGAAAAGGTCCTGGATACGGCAACCTCATTGAAATCGCTGCCGCAGATACAGACATTGTATTCTCCACCATCTGTGAAGAATGGGGCTTTTTGGTTGCCCTGCTGGTCATCTTCTTCATTGCAAGTCTGTTAATATTGCCAATGATTAACAAGCCGAGAAGCTACTACCACACAACGATGATTCTAGGCGTTGCAGCGGTCTTTGTCGTACAGATGGGCTTGAACATCTTCGGTTCTTGCAACCTGATTCCGTTCACTGGCGTTACGATTCCTTTCATTTCACAGGGTGGTACGTCTATGATTACCTGCGGACTGCTTGCCGGCATGCTCAAAGCCGGGCAGTCGCCGACGTTCCGAAAACCGAATGTTGTTTCGGAAAATACGCTTTCGTTCAAGCTGCCGTTCCGCAAGGAGAAAGAAGCAGACGAACTATTGTCGAAACATGCACCTGCTTCAAACGCAAACAAACCGCAAGCTCCGCAGCGTTCCACTACTCGAGCACCGCAGCAGCCTGCCCAGAACCGAACCGCTCCGATGCAGGGCGGTGCTCCTCGGCAGCAGGCAAGACCCACACAGCCGAACCCTTACGGGCAGCCAGTGAGTCAAACCCGTACCATTCCGACCAATGGCACACCTCGACAGCAGGCTCGACCCACGCAGCCGAACCCTTACGGGCAGCCAATCAGTCAAACCCGTACCATTCCAACCAACGGCACACCTCGGCAGCAGGCTCGACCGACACAGCCGAACCCATACGGGCAGCCAATCAGTCAAACCCGTACCATTCCGACCAACGGCACACCTCGGCAGCAGGCTCGACCAACACAGCCGAACCCTTACGGGCAGCCAATCAGTCAAACCCGTACCATTCCAACCAATGGCACATCTCGGCAGCAGGCTCGACCGACACAGCCGAACCCATACGGGCAGCCAGTAAGCAGAACTGCTCCGCCGAACCGCTCCAACAACCCGTATGCTCGCCCGAATACCATCCAGCATTCCGGCAGCAGCCAGAATGAACAGACCAGAATGTACCGAAACAGCAGCGAACAAGGAGGGTCACACAATGAAAAGTATTAAACGTGGAGAACGGCTCACCATCCTGCTGATTGTCCTCTTTCTGTTGGGCATGGTGCTTTTGGTCGCAAGAATTGTATCACAGGCAACTTTCTATATGTCCCATTCTCACAACGTGAAACTGGGCTATATCTACGACCGAAACGGAGAAGTTCTGTTCGATGAAGATGCAACTGCGGAAAAATATGGAGCAGATTATTTTCTAGATGTTGGCAACCTCATCGGCGACAACAGCGGACGCATGACGAACACACTGGTTTCCGAAAATCTTAAGGACTTGCAAAATTACAACCTGCTCTTCGGTGCAGTACAGAACGGAAAAAGTGCGATTTATACCACGCTCGACCACGATGCAAACCAACAGGTTTATCAGGAATTCGGCAACAAAAACGGAACTGCCATCGCCTACAACTACCAGACCGGAGAAATTCTCGTCTGTGTCAGCAAGCCCAGTGTCAACATTTTAAGTGATGTCGATGTCAGCACGCTGGAAACAGGCAGCCTGCTCTGTAAGGCATTTTACCAGACCATCCCCGGTTCTACCCAGAAAGTCTGCACCACTGCCGCTGCCATTGAAACCATCGGCTATGACGCTCTCATGCAGAAAAGCTATGACTGTCAGGGCACTTATTACAACAACTATGGTTCTCCGATTCGCTGCTATCACGGCAGTGTGCACGGCTGGCAGAATATCTCGCAAGCGTTTCAGCACAGCTGCAACCCATGGTTTGCTCAGCTGGTAGAGGATTTACCCCTTGACGGCTTACAGACTGCGTTCCGCAAAATGGGCTATCGGGTCAACGGCGAAGGCAATGCACAAATGGATTTAGATGGCATTTCTGTTTTCACCGCCTCCACAACCTTAGAGGATACCAACGACAGCATCACCCAATGGGGCTGCATTGGACAAGGCGAAACGGTCATCAGCCCACTTCAACTGATGATGTGGGAAAGTGCCATTGCCAACGGCACGGGACAAGTCACCCAGCCATACTTGATTTCCTATCGGCAAGATTTATTCGGAACGGTCAGGGACAAAGCCAAAGCCACCTATTCCAATGAAATTTTCTCTGCGGAAACTGCCCAGCAGGTACGAGCAATCATGCGAGAGAACGGTGACTTGGCTCGTTATAGTACCATCAATTATCCCGTTGGCTTAAAGACTGGAACAGCTGAACAGGGCGATGATACAGACAATTCTCTGTTAGTTGGCTTCTGCGATGACAGCAACCTCCCGATTGCCTTTTGTATCGAAATCGAAGACTGGGATCAAGACGTGGACACCGTCAATACCAACAACATCGCACGCACCATGCTGAATGCACTCTCTCAATAAAAACCATGCACATTATTTGACATTTCCGGAAAGATATGCTACAATAACAAGTAGGACTGTTTATTTTTGAAAGGAGCTTTTCCCATGCCTTTTTGTGGAAACTGCGGTCATCCGTTATCGGATACTGACCTTACTTGCCCGAACTGCGGCGAAATTCGACCAAATGCCATTCCAAAGCCGGATTCTATCAACCAAGAACCGACTGCCCCAACACCAGACACCCCAACAGAACCAAATCTCAATCCGGAACAGAGCAATTCCAACGCTACCGCTCAACCGGCAGATACTGCGGTTGCCCCTGAGATTCCAAGAGAAGTTTCGCAACCGGATAATTATGACCATGTCGCTGCTTATCAGAACAACGCTCAAGCAGATACTCCCGTCGCGAACGATATTCCGAGAGAAGTTCCGCAGCCGGACACTTCCGCCACACAGAATACAACGGCGGAAACCCATGCTGCACCGGATTTTTCTGCTTATGGCATCCGCAACAACAACATCCCGAACGGAAACACTGCTAATCAGCAGCAACCAAATTTTTCGGGACAATCTTATCAGCAGTCAACTGCTGGTCAATCCCCTTACACCTACAATGATCCCTACTCGACCCCGAATACACCATTGACCAACAACAACAATGGTATGGGGATCGCCTCTTTGATTCTGGGCATCTGTTCCATTGCCATTTGCTGCTGCTATGGTGTTGGTGCGATTCCAGCCATCATCGGCTTGATTCTGGGCATCCTCCAGAATAAGAAAAATGCCAACGGCATCGCAACCGCTGGCATTGTCCTTGGTATCATTGGCATTTTACTTAATGTTGTATGGCTGATTTACATGATAATTTTCCTCTCAGAGGATGGTCTTCAGGACTTTGTCAATGAATTTTCCAGCAACTACGAATACTATGAGGATTCAACCCTTTAAGCATTTTTAAGATCTTTTAAAAAACGCAGTCCACGGTCTGCATGCATTGCAGCATTTCCGGGAACTGCGTTTTTTTCGACAGCAAAGGAGCTGACCATGTATCCAATTCTTTCTCTCTTTGGATTTTCGTTCGGAACTTATGGAATCTGCTGCGTGATTGGCGGAGCACTTGCCATCTGGCTTGCCATTCGCAACGGAAAACGCTTTCAGCAAGACCGGTTCGCCATGCTGGAGGCTTGTGTCTGGGCACTCATTGGCGGATTTCTGGGAGCAAAACTGCTCTATCTTCTGGTTTCGTTCTCCGACATCGTGGAGATGTTCCAAACTTCCGGTTTTAACTGGAACACAATTTCCTCTTTATTAGAGGGCGGATTTGTATTCTATGGCGGATTGCTGGGTGGTCTGGCTGCCTTGCTGCTCTATCTGCATCATTTTCAGCTGCCCTATGGGGTCTATCTCAGCAGCATCACGCCTGCCGTTCCGCTTGCTCATGCATTCGGGCGAATCGGCTGTTTCTTTGCAGGCTGCTGCTATGGTATCCCCTATGACCCGCCGATTGGCATCTGCCTGAAAAACGCCATCGGGACAGCCCCGACAGACATTCCGCTTTTTCCGGTGCAGCTACTGGAAAGCGGACTGGATTTTCTCCTTGCTGGATTGTTACAGCTTTGCTTCCGGAAACGAACCCGAAAGACCGATGTCATTCCGTTCTATTGCATCGGCTATGCAGGCATTCGTCTTTTCACGGAGCGATTTCGCTATGATACCGAACGGGGCATTTATTTTGGCTTGGCAACGTCTGAATGGATCAGCCTTGCCCTTGCCATCTGCGGTGTGCTGCTGTTGCTCGTTCCATCTCTCCGCAGAAAAAGGGCATCGCATTCCTAAATTTCCATCATCTCAATAAATTGTCATTGCTCGCTTGTGCATATCCTCGTAAATCTGAAAATATCGTTCCATGGAATAGGTCACATCGCCGTTCAACGGGTCGCACACATAAACCAAATCATTTTCCTTATCATATCCGTGCAGCAAAACGCAATGCTCCAAATCGCACCACATGACGGTTCTGCCGTCTTCGGTCGTCCAGCCCTCTTCCTCATACACATCATACAGACCAATGGTAATCCACATCACAACGGGATAACCGCTTGCAATGTAACGGCAAATGGTTTCTTCGCTGCTGCCCGTCAAGTCCAGACCTTGCTTCTCGCTATCCTGTGTCTTTAAATAAGCATCCGCCGCCTTGACCAGAACCGGAGCATAACAGCCGAATCCATCGCTCGCCTGCGGCAAGCCAATGTAGGCATCATCCAATGTGTTCTTGGCAGTGTCATAACTGCACGGCAGAAAATCTTCCGCCATGGTGGTCTTGTCCACATCGAATCCCAGATATTGCAGCAGAGCCGTCAGCGAAGTGACTTCGCAGCCAGTCGGCAACTCCGGACGCTGGTAAATGACATCGACATCTAAAACGTGTTCTGCTGGTACTTCTTTGACCAAATCCGGCTTGCGTTCTGTGGTGGTGGTTGTTTGGATGGTCTGCTGAGTCATGGTCACAGTTGTTTCCGCTAAAATGGAAAGTTCTTCGGATTCATCTTGGCTAATTTTCACGGCAACAGATTCCGGCGAGGCTGTGCAGGCACAAAATAAAATCGTTGCTGCCAGTCCGCTGAGCATCAAACCAATGGTATGCTTCATAAAAAATGTCAACCTCCAAAATGGCGGAAAAAAGAACCCGCCCAAAATCAAATAAAATGACTGCTTTCGTTCGCAGCTATTCGACAAAATTCATTATACACGGATTGCATCTGTTTTACAAGCCCTTGTGGAGAATGTTCAGAAAATTTCAGATGGATTCTCACAAAAACCGCCCTGTGTGCCAATTCGCATCACAGGGCGGTTGTTTCTTTGTTACAATTGTTTCAAAAAGAATCAGTCTTTCCGCAGCAGGAACTTGGTCAGTCCTACTACATCGAGAACATCACAGGTTTCATCCTGATTCCAGTCCCAAACGGTGTTGTAAGTTGCATCCTCTGCATTTTCAGCCAAAAGATACCGCTTTAACAGCATTGCATCGACAACACTGATCACGCCATCGCCGTTGACATCGCCAATCACAACTTCTGTTGTTCCGGTGGTTGTGGTAGTGGTTTCAGAACCAGTGTCGGTTGTTGCAGTTGTGGTGGTCGGGGTATCTCCGCCGTTCTTATAGTTCTTCCAATCCGGCAATTCGCTCAAGGTGATGCAATAATCACTCTGATACATTTCTTTCAGCGTTTCCGGATCGTTCTTGTCTGTACCAGACAGGAAGTTATCCGAACCGTTGTCATACCAGATGCAGAAATACAGCCAGTTTGCCTTTTCAATCTCGATATTTTCCAGACTCGGAACAGTGTCGTTTTCCGGCATGGAAACCAGCTTCTTACCGTTGGTCAGATTTACGAGTGTATAGAACGTGCTGGAGATGGCATCTTCGTTCGGGCCACTGGTCTTTCCATCGTGACGGTTATAAACGCAGTTGTACTTGTCATAGCCGACAATATCCACGCAGTCATCGCCCGGATACCACTGCGGAGAAGTCGAGTAGTCATAGCTGTTGTATTCCCAAATCAGGTTATGAATGCCATATTCTTCCGTCAGGGTCGTATACAGCTGCTTCCAGAGTTTCTTGTAAACTTCTGCACCGCTCTTGCCCCACCAGAACCAAGAACCAGAACCGTTGGTATTGGTGTTGCCCTCTGCTTCGTGATACGGACGGAAAATAATCGGCACGCCTGCATCCTGTACCTTTTTCAGTTCTTCTGCCAAGGTCTTGATGGTCAGCATGACATATTCATATTCCTTTGTACCCTCTACAATTGCCTTGGAGGTATCGAAATCGGTTTCAGTCGGCTTATAAGTGCATTCCTTCCAGTCGACTGCATCGCCCAGTTCGTAATTTGCGAAATTCTTCGGAACATTGATGTGCCAGCAAACCGTCGGAATGCCATTCCGTTCTGTACCCCATTCAATGATTCGTTCGGTTGTCTGGTCATCCCAGCCATAGAGCGGGTTATAGTTCATATAGTCAAAGCCACGGATTGCCGGATAGTCACCGAAATTCTTCTTGATGTATTCAAATTCGGTTTCATAGCCCTGCAAATCTGCACCGCTGTAGCCGTTCGGGCTGCTTTCGGTATGACCGCCGCCATAGATTTCCTGCTGACCGGAGAGCATATGCTTTCCGTAAACATCACAGAGATAATTCATCAAGCCCTGTGTTTCGGAAGTTGCCTTCGAGTCGCTCAGCGTCGGGGAAACATTCAATGCTGGCAGATCCGCCTTCTTTACCGTAATCGTATCATAAGCACCATAACCATATTTCGGCAAAAGCTGAATCTTATTTGTGCCTTTTTTCAGGCGGTGAATGCCAAAGCTGAAATCTGTCCAGCTATCCGCATACGGCATCTTCATCATAAATTCCGAACCATTGATGGAGATGGTCTGTTCCCGTCCGTCTTTGTCCAAAATCTGTGCAGAACGGGTGGTAATTTCATACATTCCCTCTTCTGGTGCTTCCACCTCAAAGGTCAATGTTTCACCAGTCAGGTAGCAGAAACCGCTGCCGGAATACCCCGGAAATTGCTGCCCATAAATATCCGTCCAAGTGGTTGCACCGTCCAAATCTTCGCCTTCTGCCTGAAAAATGATGTCCTCATCGGCTGCATCTGCTAAGCTGCTGAACGGTAGAGAAGCTGCCATACCAACAGTCAGAACGCCACTGACTGCCAGTGCGATTCCTTTTCTTGCCCATGTATGCATCTTGTGTTCCTCCCATCTAAATATCCATGCCTGTTTTCTTGAACAGGCGTTCCCATAAAACTTATCATTATGATAACATATTTTTGCTGTAAAAGCAAGTTTTACATTCCGTTTTCCACAAAATGCACAGCTTTTCCCCTGCTTTTTTAGTGAACATGCAGAATTTTTACGCCAACGTCATCTGCCCGACATCCGGCAAATCCTTTGCCAGTGCTCCGAGTGCTGGTAAGGTTTTCGCCTGATACCGCTTTCGTTCTTCTGCCTGCTCCGCAGTCAGCAATTCCGCAGAGAGAACCACTTGCTTGCCCTTGAGCGTCATCACCTGAACGCCTTGCGTATTACGGGCGGTTTTCGGCAGCAGCTCTTCCGTCTGGAACAGCAATGCCCGATTGCCGCTCGAACGCAACAATACATTCTGTTCTTCTGGAAGCGGCAACGCTGTCACAAGCGGTGACTTATCACTGTATGCATTCGCCAGCTTTTTCCGGTTGGTCTTGGTTGCATAGGATTGCAGCGGTACTTTCGCCACTTTCCCGTTCTCATAGACGAACAGCAGCATGCCGCTGTAGTCATTTGTGAGAATCACAGAAACGACAAATTCCCCTTCGTCAAAGCCCAGCTTCGCCGGAATATAGTCGCCCAACAGGCTGGCTTTGCTGTCCTCGAACGCACTCGCTTTCGTCTTATAAACCTGCTGCTGATTTGTGAAAAACAGCAGTTCTGTCCGGTTGGTGGTTTCCCAGTGGGCGATGATGCGGTCATCCTCTTTCAGCTTCTGTTCTGCATTCATTCGCAGCGATGCCGGAGAAATCTTCTTGAAATATCCGCTCTCAGACAGGAACAAATGTACCGGATAATCCGGAATGTCTATGGTCGGGTCAGATTCTGCCTGCAAATCCACTTCGCAGAACTGGGTTTTTCTCGGCTGTCCGTATTTCTTTGCAGTTTCTTTCAGTTCCTTGGCAATCACTGCCCGAATCTTCTTCGGGCTTTCGAGGGTCTGCTGTAAGCTGTCAATATCCGTCCGCAGCTGCTCCATTTCCTGTGTCCGGCGGAGGATATACTCCCGATTCAAATGCCGCAGCTTGATTTCTGCCACATATTCCGCCTGAATTTCATCCATGGAAAAGCCCTGCATGAGGTTCGGAACAACTTCGGATTCTTCTTTTGTTTCCCGAACAATACGGATTGCCTCGTCAATATCCAGCAGAATCCGCTCTAAGCCCTCTAAAAGATGCAGCTTTTCCCGTTTCCGCTGCAGGTCATAAACGATTCGCCGCCGAACGCATTCTTCTCGGAATGCAATCCATTCGGTCAGGATTTCTTTCACGCCCATAACACGAGGCTGCCCGTGAATCAGAATGTTGAAATTGCAGGAATAGCTATCTTGTAATGGTGTCATGCGAAATAGTTTCTGCATAACTTTTTCTGGGTCTGCCCCTCGCTTCAAGTCAATGGCAATCTTCAGACCAGAAAGGTCGGTTTCATCCCGCACATAGGAGATTTCCCGCAATTTTCCCTGTTTAATGCCGTCTACGATTTTATCCATAATGGCTTCAATCGTGGTGCTGTACGGAATTTCTGTGACTTCAATACAGCCGCCGGCTTTGTCATAGTTCCACTTTGCCCGTACTTTGACGCTGCCCCGTCCGGTTTCGCAGATTTTCCGGAATTCATCTGCATCTTTCAGCAGGAATCCGCCGCCCGGAAAGTCTGGGCCAAGCAGCGTTTCGGTGACATCTGCTTCTGGATTTTTCAGCAGGGCAATGGTCGTATCACAGACTTCTGTCAGATTAAACGGACAGACATTGCTTGCCATCGAAACCGCAATGCCCACGTTGGCATTCACCAGAACCGATGGGAATGTCGTCGGGAACAGGGTCGGCTCCATCATGGTATTGTCATAGTTCGGGACAAAATCCACGGTATCCTTGTCAATATCCCGGAATAACTCGTTGCAAATCGGCTCTAACTTGACTTCGGTGTATCGGCTGGCAGCGTATGCCATATCTCTGGAATACGCCTTGCCGAAGTTTCCCTTGGAATCCACATAGGGATACAATAGCGATTCATTGCCCCGTGCCAGCCGCACCATGGTGTCATAAATCGCACTATCGCCGTGCGGATTCAGCCGCATGGTCTGCCCGACCACGTTTGCGGATTTGGTACGTCCGCCGTTCAGCAAGCCCATTTTATACATCGTATACAACAGCTTCCGGTGAGAGGGCTTAAACCCGTCAATCTCCGGCAGAGCACGGCTGATGATGACGCTCATTGCATAGGGCATATAGTTTTTTTCGAGGGTATCGGTAATCCGTTCTTCTTCTACAATTCCAGCCTTTTCGATATAGGCGTTGGGAATTGGTTTGATTTTTGGGGTGGTTGTTCTTTTCTTTGCCAAATCGGACGCTCCTTTTTTTCTTCCAGTTCCGATGAACGGTTTATTCTGCCTGTTTCAGCTTGACAGCTGCCCAGCCTTCTTTTTCCCGACAGTCGGTTACCACAAAGCCCTGTGCTTCCATTGCTGCAATGACTTCATCTTTTCGCTCTACAATAATGCCAGAAATAATCAGCGTGCCTGTCTTTTTCAGGAACTGCGGGAACAGCGGTGCCATCGCTTTCAAGACATCTGCCACAATGTTAGCAGTAATCAAGTCATAACCACTGCCGATTTCTGCCCGCAACGCTTCATCTGAGAGTACGTTTCCGCAACGTACTGTATAGCTTCCTTCCGGCAGGTGGTTTTCCGCTGCATTTTTCTTTGCAATGCGAACAGCGTTTTCTTCGATGTCCACAGCAAATACTTCCTTTGCACCGAGCAGCATTCCGCCGATGAACAGAATGCCACTGCCGCAGCCCATATCCAGCATTTTACTGCCAGCTGCTTCCGATTCCATCAGTTCCAGACACAGACGGGTAGTATGATGCTGTCCCGTTCCAAAGCTGCTTTCCGGGTCGATTTCCAGCACGGTTCTGCCTGCCTCTGGTTCGTCATGCTCCCAGCTTGGACGGATATACAGCTTTTCGCCGACCGGAAACGGCTTGAAATACTGTTTCCAGTTGTTCGCCCAGTCTTCTTCCTTGACGCCCGTCAGAACGGCTTCCAGTCTGCCAAATTTGCCTTCGGTATCAGCTGCCTTTTTCCGCTTTAACAGTTCCTGTACCATTTGCAGCGTTTCTGCACCCTGTGCATCTTCCGGCAGATAGATGGTCACGCAGCTTTCACAGTGCGACAACCCCATTAAATCTTCGTCAATGTAATCCCACTTGCCATCTTTATTCTGCAAAAATTCGTTGAAATCTTCGGCATCCTGAATGGAAAAGCCCCGAATGCCCAAATCCATCAAATCACTGCACAGCAAATCAATGCCGTCTGTGGTGGTATAAATATCTACTTGTGTCCAGTTCATGCGTCCTGCTCCTTTTTGGTTTCTTCTTTTGCTGCTTCGTTTAACAGCTGTGCACGTTCTTCCAATGCTCGTTTCCGCTTCCGTACATTCTCCTCCTGTACCCGTCTGCCATCTGCAATCAACAGCTGCAACGCTGATTCGTCCTGCAATTCCAGTGCCGTCCGGTATTCAGACAGGTGGGCAATCAGCAGTTCCAAGTGATGCAGCAACAACAAACGGTTATCCATAAACAAGGATGCCCACATTTTTTCGTCCATCGTTGCAACACGGGTCATATCCTGAAAGCTACCGCCGGAAAATGACACTGCATCATCCATACAGTCATCTTTGACATAGGCACTCGATACGATATGGGCAAGCTGTGAGGTGTAGGCAATCATATCATCATGCCGATGCGGTGTGGTCAGAACCAGTTTCCCGAATCCAATTTCCTTTGCCAGAGCGGAAACCCGTTCCACTGCCTCGTTGCTTGTGCCATAGGTTGGCGTAATGATGAAATTTGCTCCATCGAACAGATTTGGAATGCTGGCATCGTAACCGCTTTTTTCTCTACCTGCCATGGGGTGTGTTCCAACATAATACAGCCCTTCCATCCGGCAAGCGTTTGTAAATTCCAGTACCATTTGTCCCTTTAAGCCACACATATCCATGAGAATCGAGCCTTTTTTCAGGAACGGCAGAGCCTGCTTGATGCAAGGCTGAGCAATCCGGTGATGCAGGCAGACAATGCAAACATCATAAATCCCATCTTCCATCTTTCCTGTGCCGTCAATGGCATGGTCTTGTAATGCTTGCTGTAAAACGGCTTCATCGACATCGCAGCCGTATACTTCATATTGCGTTTTGTTTTTCAAGGCTTTGCAGACAGAACCGCCGATGAGCCCCATCCCTACAATTAAAATCTTCATGTTTTTTGCCTCCGATTTTTTTCAATTGTTTTCATTTTAGCACAGATTCTGGATTTTGTAAAGAGTTGGCGGAAAACGCTGCTGAAAATAAAAAGTTTCCAATTCCAAGCCGCAGGCAAATAAAAAGTTTTTTGCTCCAGCAATTTTTCAAAAATGCTGGCGAGGTGTGGGCGAGTAGCCCACATTTGCG
>ERZ773190.174-NODE-174-length-81473-cov-8.733216_pt1 | contig 81473 bp, 136 predicted proteins | sample MGYA00511111_ERZ773190 | MGnify/ENA primary metagenome ERZ773190 (study PRJEB29015, sample SAMEA2737777) | human gut metagenome | biome: human gut; feature: human-associated habitat; material: faeces | place: China | collected 2012 ... | reverse complement strand
GTATGCTGACAAGGAATAAAAAGCTGAAAGACTACGGTATTCCGGCAGAGGATATAGAAAAACTGAATACGATGCTGAAAGACTTCCCGGCAGAGTACGGATACCTGCTTTCCGGTGCCGCCTTGTCAGCTTGCCCGAAAAACACGGTGATAGCGGATATGGTTATCGAGAATATCTTACACCGGAAAAGCTATAGGAAAATCAGCAAAGAAAGATATATCCCGATGAATCCGAAGGACTTTTATGGATACCGGCGCAAGACCGTCGCTGTACTGTATGAGAGAATGCGGTTATTGGGAGTATGGGAGGAAAAATAAATGAAAGAATATAAATGTCCAAAGTGCAATAGTAAAAACCTTTTTGTCAAGAAAGTTGGGAATAATACGGGATTGTATTGCGGGGATTGCGGTGCATGGATTAAATGGGTCGGGAAAAATGAGCTGAGAGCGTTTGAATATTTAACTAAGCAGAAACACGTAGACGATGCTAATAGCAAACAAGACGATATTGCAAGCATCATTTATAGCACTCTCGATCATATGTATTGCGATAATTGCAGATTCAATAGCGAAATTAAAGAAAGTGATAGTGATGAATGGAACTGTGATGAATGCCACAGAAAATATAATGGATGGGGAATTTCCATGCAGGAAAGCAATAAAATTGCAAAAGAAATTTTAAAACAGTTAGGAGAATAGAATATGAGCAGACTGATTGATGCAGACAAAATAATTGACTCTCTTGGAAATTCGGATATGGATTTTGCAATAGGTGCAGTTATTGACGAACAGCCGACATCTTTTGATGTTGATAAGGTTGTTGAGCAGTTAAAAGAATTAAAAATGAGATACTTCTTAACAATTGCAAATACAGGCGATGTAGATAAAGATTGTGCTTACGAAAATATTGCAAATACAATTGATAAAGCAATTGAAATCGTGAAAGGCGGTGGAGTAGATGGCAATTAAGCCTATTTTATTCAATACCGATATGGTTCGGGCAATCATGGACGGAAGAAAGACATGCACACGGCGGGTGGTAAAAACCAGACGAAAAGACGCTTGTGGGTTCTACGTTACGAAAAGAACGGACGGCTCATTTACCGGGATATATGAATATGACGAAGATGAGAGAATGTTCGAAAATCAGTTGATTCCACCGTACAAGCCAGGAGACATTCTGTATGTTCGGGAAACTTGGCACAGATATACAAAGCGGGTTGGAAAAGGTGAAGGATGCCATCTGGAAGAACACTATGGATATAAGGCTAGCATTGCAAATTCTGAAGACGTAGAAGAGCCGTGGAAACCATCCATCCACATGCCGAAAGAAGCGGCGAGAATCTGGCTGAAGGTTACGGATGTTAGGGTGGAGCGGCTACAGGAGATCACTGCTGATGATATTCGCAATGAGGGACTCTCTTCCGCAGCTGTTCACTGCGGAGATATGGAGATTGCGTTAAAAGAATGGGAAAATCTCTGGAATAGCACCATCAAGAAATCTGACCTTGGCCGCTATGACTGGAATGCATCACCGTGGGTCTGGGTAATCGAGTTTGAACGGTGTGAGAAAATGCAGGAGGAACACAAATGAGTAGCGCAAGCGTAAGATTCGGAACAAAAGCGTATGTATGCGCAAGGTACTTCATCAGACCTGGAAAGTGTTTCAAATACATCGACCAGCGTGGCGAGGATGTCACAGAACACGTTTATGAGGTCATGGCATTATACTCTTATTGTGTATTGTTAAGAGATACAAGAAACGGAGTCAGAACTTGCCCGGGATATAACACTTTGAGCCTGATGCTGAGAGGAAGCGAAGCGAGTGAGTAAAGGAAAAGACATTTCGACTATGTTTACAAGAGAAGAAAACAAAAAGAACGGAAGACTTGGATATTGTCAGGCTACAAGAGAAAAAGATACTATCATTAGTCCTTCGCAATATGGAGCATTCTTGCAGAAAAGAGGTAGGAGAAGATGAGTAAATCGGTATTGGTGTTTGATACGCCGAAAAATTGCTATGATTGCCCGTTCGGAACTGAATATTGTGGAAATCTTGAATACGATGGGTTGTGTGAATTAGCTGACTGTTTAGATTATGATGCAATTCTGATGACAGAAGAACATTATGATTACGAAAGCAAATCAAGACCTGAATGGTGTCCATTGAAGCCACTGCCGGAGAAGAAAAGTACAACTGCACCCGTGAGCAATTATGAAGTGCAGAAAAACTTATTTGCCGCTGGTTGGAATAACTGCATTGATAAGATTACAGGAGGAGGGGATTCTGATGATTAATTTAACAGGAAAAAGCGTGTTCGTAAAGACACAGGAAGAATATTTGAGTGTTCTGAAAATAGCAAGGTTTCAGGGATTCAAATGGGCGAGAGAAAACCATTTAAACCATATCGAAATTCCATTTCCAAACATATTGATTTTTTACGATAATAAGACCGTTACTTACAGCTTTGAAAAGACATTGCTTGAAGCATCCAAAATCGTCGAAGATGAAAAAAAAATCAAGGATGCAGTAAAACTTGTCAGAACGTTCGCTAAATACCCAGATAGAACAACTTTGACGGACTCATTTATTAAGTCCTTGAAGCTACTTGCAGATACCGTAGAAAGTCAGATGGAAGAGGTGAAGTAGATGGAGAGATTAACAGAAAGAATAAAAAGACTGCAAAAGGATGACTTGATTGTGTATACAAATGGGAAATATGAAGATACGATTCCAGCAGAAATGACAAATGATGATATAAGGGCAGTATTGAAAAAACTTGCTGATTATGAAGACTTAGAAGAACAGGGCTTGCTTATAAGATTGCCGTGTAAGGTTGGAGATATATTATATTGCATTGTTAATGGAGAAGTCAAGAAATTAAAAGTACATTCTTTTGGAGTACCAGATTTTGAAATTACTAATATTGAATCTAAATACGTAGATGGGTTTAAGATAGTAAGATTCGTAGGAGAAGTAGGTAAAACCGTATTCCTCACTCGTGAGGAAGCTGAGAAGAAGTTGGAGGAGATGAAAGCTAATGATTAAAATACTGAATACCATTAATACTAGACTGATTCCTATATCGGTTTTACATGATGTAAAAAGTAGAATCTCTGATTGGCTTGCATCCGGCGGGAAAGAAACCGATCCTTACATTCAGAGGCAAATTGATTATCTGAAAGCTGTTGAAAAAGCAGCATTGGATGAGAAAAATATCGTATAAGTGGAATTGGAGGAGATAAAGAATGCATAGACATTTATGGACTAAATGCTATCATCACAGAAGAGGGCATATATACAAATGTGTTATTTGTGGAAAATTATGGGGATGAAAGGTAAAAAATGGACGTTAAATAAGCAAAAGACATCTTATCAGATATGAGAGACCAGCATTTATGTTTCTTGGGAAATTCAGAAATCAAAGATGAATGGCAGAAGAAATATCTAAAAGAAGCATGGGCGTGTGATTCTGGCGCAAAGGCTCTTGCCGGATTAATCACAGGTATAAAGATTGATAAAGGTATTATCGCAGATAGTATTCGGCACTACGGCAAAAACAATCAAAGCACGGTTTGCATGGAAGAATGCGCCGAACTTATCCAGGCAATCAGTAAGGCAAAACGTGGAAAAATCGACCGTGATAACATGATAGAAGAAATTGCAGATGTGCTTATCTGCATCGAAATGCTAAAGCAAATGTACATGATATCCGATGAGAAAATTAATAAGTGGATTGAAAAGAAACAGGCGAGAGAAGTAGAAAGGATGGAGAAGAATGAATAAGAAAGAAATCGCAGAGATCAAGAAACAGTTTACACCAGCAAATTGTTCTATTACACGCATTTGTGGTTGTTATGTGGATGCAGAAAAGAATAAGAAAACCAAAATTAAAGAAGCATTCCTGTCTCTTCCAGAGGAAGAAATGTTTAAGTATTTTGACATTTTCAAGAAAACTATGTCTGGCAGACTTGGAAAAAACCTTATGAACCTTGAATTCCCATTATCACAGGAAAAAGAGGGTGGAACACAGGAATTTCTTATGCGAATCAGAGCAAGTAAGCTTAAAGATGATGAACTTTTGGACGAGTTTTATGATAAAGTGATTGAAAGTTATGATTATCACGAAAATTACTACATAATTCTCATTCATGCAGTATATGACATTCCCGGAAAAGCTTCTGATGAAACTGAAATGCACGATGCTTCAGAAGAAATCTATGAACACATTCTGTGTAGCATTTGCCCGGTGAATCTTTCAAAGGCTGGGCTTAGCTATGATGTGGCTGAAAATAACATCAAAGATCGTATTCGTGATTGGGTAGTCTCAAGACCAGAAACAGGATTCTTATTCCCTGTATTCAATGATAGAAGCACTGATATTCATGGAACCTTGTATTTCAACAAAAACATAAAGAATATTCATCAAGACTTCATCGAAAATGTTCTTGGCACACCAATTCCACGTATACCCGGCAATGAGATCAATGTCTTTTCAGATTTTATTATGGATAATTTCGAAGGATGCACAACATTTAATTTCACTGAAAGCCTGGTTGAATCGTTACAGGAAGTAAGAGAACAGAAGAAAGACAGCCCAGAGATGATAACTGTATCATGTGATGAAATAGAACAGATTTTTGGATATTGCGGAATTCCAGACGAGAAGTTGTTGGATTTCAAAGAAAACTGGGGAATGTATTTCAACAATGATTCTGTTGCACTTGACAATATCCACAATTCAAAAACTGCAAAAATTGTAACACCAGATGCAACAATCTGCATCCAGCCAGATAAAATTGCTCTGATTGAACTGAAAGAAATAAACGGCGTTCCATCTCTTGTGGTTCCGGTAAATGGAGAACTGAAAATCAATGGAATTGAAGTTGAATTAAAATAAACACTTTTTAAAAATCCAGGAATTGGAGAAAGGAATTTTAGAATTGGCAAATAAAAGAATGTTTACCATGAAAATTGTTGATAGTGATCAATTTTTAAATATGTCAATTGAGGCACAATGTGCATATTTCCAACTATGTATGCGCTCAGATGATGATGGATATTTAAGAAGCTGGAAACGCACAATTAGAATAATAGATGCAAAAGAAGAATTCGTATCTGAATTAATAAGTAACGGATATTTGGAGAAAAAATCTGAAAATGTATATAAATTACCATTGTTCAAAGAAACAACAGGATATGGAGAAAGAGATAAACAAAGGCACACTAAAGAATATAAAAAATGGAGAAAAGAGGTGCTTAAAAGAGACAATTATATTTGTCAAATGTGTGGAAAACCAAACTCCAATATTGCACATCATAAAGTAAGGTTTAGAGACTGCTATGACGATAAAAATATTGTTTATGATATAGGAAACGGAGTTTGTTTATGTAAAAGATGCCATAAAATAGCACATGGAGGGGGCAATTACATTAATGGCTAAAGTAAGCTGGATTAAAATAGAGATTGAAATGTTTAGTAACCGAAAAATTAAGCAAATAAGGAAAATGCCTGAGGGAAACAATATTGTTCTTATTTGGGTAATGCTTTTGACAATGGCCGGCAGATGTAATTCAAACGGAATTATTTTTCTCACTGAAAATATTCCATACACAACAAAAATGCTTGCAGATGAATTGGATTTTGAGGAAAGCATTATTCAATTAGCACTAACAGTTCTGGAAAAGTTCGGGATGATTACCAGAGATTCTGAATTACTTTCTATTCCTGGCTGGGAAGAGCATCAAAGTGCAGACGAATTGGAGAAAATACGAGATCAAAACAGAAAAAGGGTTGCAGAATATCGTGAGCGTCAAAAAAATAAGGTCGCTTTGCTTTGCAAGAAAGATGATGTAACGTTACAGAAACGTTACAGTAACATTACTGTAACGGAACAGAATAAGAATAAAGATAAAGATTTAGAATTAGATTTAGATACAGAATTAGATAAAGATAAAGAAAAAGATATAAAAGATTTAATAGTATCTAAAGATACTATTCGTCAGACTGACGTCCAACGAATCATTCATGAATGGAATACTCTGGAAGAATTCGGCATTACTCCTGTAAAAAGAATGACACCAAAACGAGAACAGGCAGTGAAAGCTAGAATCCGTCAGAACTGTGTTGAAGATATTCTGGAAGCGATTGAAAATATTCGACGCAGCACATTCCTACAAGGGCAAAATAAAAATGGCTGGATGGTTACGTTTGACTGGTTCTTAAAGCCTGGAAATTTCGCAAAAGTATTTGAAGGACAATACATGGACAAGTCTACGAATAGACCATGCAGCTATATGGAGAAAATTCAAAACAGAGTAAGCGAGGTGGATAATTGGGTATGACAAGGGAAGAATGGGCTGTACTGGTAAAGGCAATGAAAGCTGTGTACACTTCTCCATCATTTCTGCCAGATCAGAATGCTTTTGATACATGGTACGGACTTTTGAAAGACATAGATTACAAGCTTTTAAATTTTGGCTTGAAGAAATATATGCAGACTGAATGGAAAGAACCTACAATAGCTGCATTACGGCAATGCGCGCAGAGCCTTCAGCCACAAAAAGAAGAGCTGAATGAAACGGAAGCATGGGAAAAGGTATGCAGAGCCATTCAAAATTCTACATATAATGCCGAAACGGAGTTTGATAGGCTCCCCAAAATTATCCAGAAAGCAGTATCAAGCCCGGCACAGCTTAGAGAATGGGCGGTATCTGAAAATGTGGATGGTACATGGTGGAGTGTAGTTCAGTCTAATTTCCAAAGGACTTACCGGGCAGAAGTACAGAGAGAACAAGAACGAAGAAAACTAAGCCCAGACCTTTTAAAAATTATAGATTCTGTGAGATTGGGAGGTGAAGAAAATTGCCAGATAGAAAACCATGGAGAGAATTAAAAGGGGCTGAAATAGCAAATTTAAAGCGTAGACAATGTTCGAAATGTGACTATTACAGCAGAACTGAAAATGCATGGAGCGCAAGTGCAACTTGTGATTATATCTTAATCGAAGAACATAGCAGAGGATGTGATCCGAGGGATTGTGTTAAAAATGGTATCTTCAAGAAGAAATCGAGAGGAAAATCAAGAGTAAAGCGAGTGATTTTATGAGGAAGATAAGCGAAATGTATAAGCGGTCTGGCGGTACAGCTTATCAGCATACTTGTTCTCATTGTAGGTTCTTCCGTAACGGTAAGCATCCGCAGTGCCTGCAATATGAGCTGGAAATTGATTGGAACCCAGATTATATAGCTTGTAAATTTTACAATCTGGAAGAAACTCAGATTGACGGACAGGTCAATATCTTTGATTTGTTGTAAAATGTGATAATTGTGCACTAAAAATTGCGTAGAATCATTAAAAAGAGAATAGCTTAGGAAATTATAGGGCATACAAAAGATAAAGGAAAACAACGTAAAAAATTAGATAATTACTTGGAGGGACATTTAATGGAAAAAGCTATATTGTATGCCATAAATGAAAGAATGTTCTCACTTGGTCTGATAGATGAGAAAACAAGGGACAAAATAAAAGCTGAAATTAGCATTAGAAAGTAACAAAATGTATTGAGTGGAGTTATGTGAAGTGTTATACTTTATATGATTCCACTTCCTGTATATTGAGGGAGAAATGCACTATGAATATTTATTATGTCAGAGAAAAATTAAGGAGTTGTTCTATTTACGACATTGAACTGAATGTTGCTTATTACGCTAGGGTTTCTACGGAAAAAGTTGAACAGCAAGCATCCATTAAACACCAGGAGGAACATTTCGAAGAACTGATACATTCTAACAACAGATGGAAGTTTGCAGGTTCTTACATTGATGATGGTATTTCCGGAATGCACGCAGATAAAAGAGAAGAATTCCAAAGAATGCTCAAAGATGCAAAGCTCGGAAAAATTGACATGATTATCACAAAAGAAATTTCGAGATTTGCGCGAAACACTCTTGACAGCATCCAATATACCAGGGAATTGTTGTCTTACGGCGTATGCGTGTGGTTTCAAAATGATGGAATTAACACTATTGATGATGATAGTGAGTTCAGGCTTACTATTATGGCCGGGGTTGCACAGGACGAAATCCGCAAGCTTTCTTCAAGAGTAAAATTTGGACACGCACAGTCAATCAAAAATGGTGTTGTTCTCGGACACAGAATGTATGGATATTCAAATAATAAAGGGAAGCTTGAACTGATTCCAGAAGAAGCAGACATGATTCGAATTATTTTTCAAGATTATGCTTCCGGAATATCTACACCAAGAATCGAAAAAAAGCTCTGGAATATGGGATATAGAAGTTTCAAAGGCGGTAAGATCAGTAGAGATGTCATAAAAAATATTATTCGAAATCCAAAATACAAAGGATACTATTGCGGAGGAAAAGTAAAGGTTGTCGATATGTTCACAAAGAAACAAGAATTTCTTCCGCAGTCAGAATGGATAATGTTTAAGGATGATGGATCCAGAGTACCGCAGATCATTGATGAAACTACCTGGGAAAAGGCAAACGCATATTTAAAAGAGCGTGGAGAAGCTATAAAATCAAGAAGAACCTCTTTTAAAAACGAAAATATTTTCACTGGAAAACTTTTCTGCGCAAATGACGGAGCGCCATACTGGATGAAGCAACATTACATTCGAGGAAAAGAAGATGTTCGATGGGTATGTAGCTATAAAATAAAAAACGGAGCAGCTTCGTGTAATTCTTTCGGGCTGGCAGAATCAGAACTGAAAGAAATAATTGCAGAATTGATAAATAAATCTTCTGAAAATATTGACAGCATTTTGGAAGAATATTTTGAAATTTTGCAGTCCTCGATCAAAAATATTCCAGACAATAAAAACGAAATTTCACGACTTGAAAAACAGATTGACCTGTTAAAACAAAAGCGTGAAAAAATACTGGAATATAATTTGGATGGCAAAATATCTGATGATGAATTTGTTTCAAGAAACAAAGAATATGTAAAACAGATAAAACAGACAGAGAGCCATATTCGAGAGCTACAAAACACCAAAAGTCCAGAACCAGTAGAAATACAATTAAATGCTATTAAAGAGCAGTTAAAAAAGTTCAAAGGCGTTACTCAAAAAGACATTAACAGGCAGATTGTTAATGAACTTTTTGAGAAGATTACCGTTGAACCGTTGGCGGTTACATGTGCGACACTGACATTTCAATTAAGGTCTGGAAGCCTTGAAAAATGGGGATTTCCTTTGCGTTGTTCTGACGATATGATTTTCACTCTACATTCAGAACAACACAAGATATTTAGTAGGAAAACTTGCATTAAGACACAAGATATGGTATTTTTCAAATATAAGTACCTTTTAGCACTATAAGAGAAAAAATGGGAGTGGAATCAATGATACATACAGCTTATGATGTAATGAAAGAGTTTTTAATCACGGATGCAGACCTCGATGGCAAGTACGGAATCCCGAAAATTCCAAAGACTTTTATCCATCCAGGGAAAGATACTGTAGACTTTGCGGAGAGTTTCAGTAGAAAGATAAAGAACCACCGGGAACTGGATGTAAACTTCTACGTGGATGATGTACAGTTTCAAAGATTGTGGAATCAGCCTGACAAGTACATGGAGCATTTAAAATGTTTTCATGCAGTCATTATGCCAGATTTTAGCATATCGGTTGGCAAGAACGGAATGCCGTTGGCTATGTGCTTGTGGAACAAATACCGCAATCATGCACTGGCTTACTACATGATCTTGAACGATATTCCAGTAATTCCGAACGTAAACATACTGCCAGAATACTGTTGGGACTGGTGCTTTGATGGGCTACCAGAGAGAAGCACAGTTGCCTGTTGTACCAATGGAAGAGTAAAGAGCAAGGCAGCACGGTTGGAGTTTTGCGTTGGTTTCAAGGAAATGGAACGAAGATTGAAGCCACTGAGAGTTATCATTGTTGGAAGAATCCCGGAAGAATTGGAAACGGACACGGAAATTGTAAACTTTGAGACTAGGAATCAGAAGATTAACAAGGAGGGCGTGAATGGGAACAACGACTGACAATTACCAGAGAAAGAAAAAACTTTCAAAGTCCCAAATGAAGAGGACGGAACGTTTAGAGAAATCATCTCAAAGAAGATATGGAACACGGAAGAAAGAAGGATTAAATAAATTGTGAATTTTGAATCAATCAGAACTTTACGCTATAGAAATATTTGTGCAAAATTAAAATTTAAGTGGTAACTAGAAAATTCGAGAAATTTTCTGATTGCCACTTTTTTTCCTGGATTTCCTTGATTTTTGGTTGCCAAAATAATGTTGGAATTTAGGAAACATCCACAAGTTAGTTGCAACTATTGAAGCCTTTAACAGCTGCGGTTTTTCCGTTGCTACAAACCAACAAGGGACAGCACCGGGAACCGATACCGCGCCGATCTGATGAAGTCGTGACGATGCCAGACATCAACGAAGCCGGCCGTATCCCTGGCAGATCAGAACCAACCGCCCACAGATAATAGATCATAACAGCAAATGTCATATAATGCAGTAATAAAAATACAATAATACTCTTGCAAAATAAGCCTTAAATGGCTTGTAACGTATTTAGCCTATACTTTATTGACTACGATTATAAAACGCCTTAAAAAGACAAATACGGCGTTATACAAGCATATCGCAATATATTCGTATAGCCCTAATTGTTATATAGCCCGGTCAACTGCGACAGATCACCGGGAAGCCCGGACAACCTACGCACATAAGCGGACAAAATGCACCAATTTACACGGTACGCAAATAAAGCATAGCCGAACATAGCTATACAAGGCTATTATACACCCATAGCCGCAGACAGTCAATAAACCATGTGGCGCACTAAAAAGCGATTTAAAGGCTCTTAAACGGCTTATAATGCAAACGTGGCATAAATCGCCATTAACAGCATAAAAAACGATTTACGGATAAAATAGCTCGTTAATTGATTGACTTATTATATTAACTTTGCAAGGTGTATCTGGCAGAATGCCAAAAAACCGCTTGCACGCCGTGAACGTGCCGCCGGTCTGGAAACCGGGAAGCGGTAAAAAATCAATCAGTTATACCTAAATATTCCATAGTTTTTTTATCAATCTCTTTCCCAGTAATAGTCGGGGAATAAATACTTTCTAAAAATTCTATGTAATTGTCTAGATCATCAACAGAAAGTGTTATTAATTTATTAAATATTTTATCACTCATGTTTTTATCTTTCTTCCCTTCACCCTGGGAGCCAGGATATAAAAAGACGCGCCCTATTATTTAAAAGTCATTTTTGTAACAGCTGGAAGACTGCGGAAAAATTCCAGGAGGTCGTAATCATCTTTAATATTAAATTGTCTGTCGCTTGTGGGGATGATCTCATCCTCGATAAGCTCCATACAGGACAGTTGTAAGCAGTTCTCTTTTTTCGTTGATCTGTGCAGTGCATACCGCATTATAGACTTTTTACCATCCCGGCGCTTTACCGGGGACATATCCCAATAAGCTAATTTAATAACGCCACCAGCAACAGCCTTGAAGATTTCCATTGCTTCCTTTTCAACTTTTCTATTGATTGTATCAACTGTGGAAAAATCACCGCTTTTTATGGCGGCGATTGTCTGCGCTTGAGTAGCTTTTTTAATTGTTATCATTTTACAACCCTCCAATATTTAGAAAAAACAGGCGGGAAACCCCGCCCTTTAAAAATGAACTTGTAAAAGTGTTTTCTTGCCTTCTGAAATTTTTTCTCTTAGTGGCTTATCATCATCCTTGATAAATAACATAAAATCATTAAGCGGCAAGTGATCTAATATATAACTATATTGCTTAATATCTGGCAGAGTAGAAAAATAGTTTTCCCATTTCTGGCGCTGATCTTCTGCCGCGCTTTCAATTTTTTTCTTGCTTTCTTCTGGGATATAATCGCCCAAAACATAATATTGAACGTTTCCAGTTTCGGAAATATGGGCGATATATTTATAATCGCCGTGCTCAGTAACAGCAGAATTAAACACGGAAATTCCGTTACCGAGACAACACATAAATAATTCAAATTTTTTTGCTTTCATGTTTAAGCCTCCTTTGCTTAAAAACTGGCGGCATTAAAACCGCCAGTCGAAATTTAATTACATTTGAAACAAGAACGAATACAAGCGGCGGCTTGTGCAAGTGCCCTTGCTTGAACGTCTAACCATTCTTCACGGCTGTTTGGCTTAAGTTCTCCGTATTTTTTTCTTTTAAGCTCTGAAGGAGAGCAAAGAAGCTCTGCAATGTCACAATCATAGATGAGAGCACAGCCACCCCAGCTATATTGATTCCAGTTTTCTGCACCATTTAATAACAGTGCTTTCAATTCTTCCCAAGTTTCCGGTAGTTCGTCAATTTCTAAACCGTCCACTAAGTCTACAGCGTAATTCTTAACGCCTTTTTTCCATGCTGAATTTGCCTTTACATTCTCGATTTTCTCCATAAGTTCTTTTTTCATCATTGCTTTTTACCTTCGCCCCTGTTATAATGGGGTTGCCTTTCTTTTTTAGTTTGGTGCTGGCTGTTTGTCTTGGTAGGATGCAGCCAGCTTTTTTATTTTGTTTAGGAACTAGAATTTTTCAATTAATCGGATTCGGTTCCTTATGTCCTCATTGGCTTGAGTGGTTCGGGCGGTTCCGGTTGTTTGTCTCTTGTGTTCCTTTGTTGATATTATAATACCACTAATAATAGTGTATGTCAACACTAAAATCAGTGGTTTTAAAAATGTTTTATATTGCTTTTTGGTGCTAATCCTATTATAATAATGATATAATTATTTGGGAGGTCACAATATGTTTAAATATAAAATAGACGTTATGAAATCATTATCAGATCACGGCTTTACATCTTCCAGAATGAGAAAAGAAAAGATTCTGAGTGAGGCAACAATGCAGAATTTAAGAAAAGGCAAAGGAATAACAACAGACACATTAAACACAATATGTATTATATTAAGGTGTCAGCCGTCGGATGTTCTGGAAATAGTGCCAACAAATGAAGAAAAAATAAAGTATTTTTAAACACTAAATTTAGTGTTTACTTATATATGAAAATGTGCTATACTGTAACTATAATCAAGAAAGGAGATATTACAGTATGGCAAATTTAGAAGAGTTTCGTATTCCACAATATGAAGGTTGTGGAATATATGCAATAGTTAATTCGAAAAAGATGAGCTGTTATATTGGCTCAAGCAAAAATATTAAGTTAAGAGCAATTAACCATAAGGCGCATTTGAAGAAGGGGAAACATCACAATAAACTACTACAAAAAGATTTTGAAAACGGAAATTCATTTCGTTTTATTATATTATGTAAATTAGATTCAAACATAGACAATGATTTGTTAATTGTATACGAAAAAATGTATATGATATCAGCCATGGATAACTATTTTGAGCTCTATAATTTACTCCCGAAAACACAATGGAATAATCAAAGAAACTGGATAATTCAACACATAATTTATTATTTTATGAATAATTATAAAATATCAGAAAATCTCGTTTCTGCTTTTGAGGGAGAATATGAAACTACTCCGGCATATATGCATAATAGAAAACCAGAGAATAGATAATTGATTTGTGATTGAATTTAGAAAACCAATACATAAGAAAAAGCCCTAGGAAATTATCCCGGGGCTTTTAAAATGCTTATTTGTGGCGGCTATGGACAGAGTACAGACCGCCGCCGAGCCTGTTAATATTTAAATAACACAGATTTTCACAAATTGTCAAGAGAAATATTTTTAAAATACCGCTTGACATTTTTCTAAAACTTCTTTAGGCTATCAGATAACGAGAGCTGACGGAACTCAGGAAGGGCAGAGGCTGAAAGTACACAGAATCGTTAATTAAATAACACGCATAACAAGCCAGATCACGCCGGATAGAAACTCCTGGAAGGTCTGGCTTTTATTATGCAAATCTGCGAAAATGTAGCCGCCCTTATATTATATATAATTATATAATTATTCTCTGCCCTTCCTAGATTCCTAAAGCTGGAGTTTATTAAAAGATATGCTATACAGTACCGTATAATAATATATATAATATAAATATAAATGAAGATTATAATATAATACCCCAAATATTATTTATTAATTACTGACAAAATAAAGGGTTTTATTTTATGCAAAATTAAATTTGACAAGATATTAAAAACTGTGTTAAGGTATCAGCAACAAAGAAAACAGAATATTTTATTTAAGTTTTAAGTTTTAGAGAATGTACCCGAACACCCGGAAGTTTTCCGGGAATAAGCTTTACCTGGTGACATTCTCTTTTTTATTTACAAATTAACGTGTTAAAGTGAGGTGATAACATGAAAGATAATGCAGTAAATGTACAAGATATAGAAATCTATTTAGATAATATTAATATATATGCTGATGAATATATAAATACTGTATTATGTATATCACCAGATAACGAAAACTATAAGAAAGAAGTATCAGATAGCTTTGTAGATATGATTTTTTATATTGCAGATCATATACAAAAGCCAAGTAATGACAATATAGAGCTATTAGATAAAATGTTTAATACTTATGTGAGATTATGCAGTAAATATCATGTATTACCGACTTTAGAAGTATTTAGCTTTTTAGTTGGGATTAATCGTACAACGTTTACTGATTGGATGAATGGAGTGTATAGAACAAACTCGTCACATGGTGACACGGCTAAAAAATGGTTTGATATTTGCAAAAACTGTGCAATTAATAGACTACATAACCAGACCGGAACAAATGCGAATTTGATATTTGTTGCAAAAGCTGCCTATGGCATGGCAGAAACGGCACCAGTGCAAGCCGCGCAGAAGTACGGCGTACCACAGCAGACCGCGCAACAGATCGCAGAGAAACACAAAGCAGCTTTGCAGCTTCCAGAGATGGAAAAGCCGGAGCTTTAAAGCCTTGGAGAGTACAGAATCGGTAAAAATGTACATGAGTGACGGACAAAAGGCAGTAAACGCATGAAACCATACAATATGCACAATAATGACGATTATATTTGTACATGATGTATAGATTTTTAAAGGCATCTATAGAAAAAACAAGTGTTTATCGTATAGATACATATGTTCGAGAAAATACGTTCGGTAAATTCTCCTTGGTCACTGCCGAAGGCCTACGACAAACAGCGACCAGGCAAGGGCAGCGGGTCCCATGGGGCGGCGGGCTGACTTGCCAGCGTCCGCACTGGATGACCGGGAGGGGGTATATATAAAACCCCAGTCAGCGGTAGTTACCACCAAAACCGCCCGAAAAAACAAAAAAGCTCTCCTTAACATGGCAGGGATAGTGATTCGAACACGACAAGCAGTAAGCCTTAACTGTTTCTCTGCCATACAAGAAATAAGGCAATACCAAGAAAGGCAGGTATGAAAATGAACGAAATGATGATTTTTAGTAATCCGGAATTTGGAAATGTAAGGACAGTAACGATAGATGGAAATCCTTGGTTCGTTGGAATTGATGTAGCCAAGGCTTTAGGATATGTAAAAGAGAGAAATGCTATTGCAAGCCACGTAGACAAGGAGGACGCCCTAAAATGTAGCCTCCCATCAAATAGTGGAGTGCAAGAAACGATTGTAATAAATGAGAGCGGTTTATTCTCACTTATTTTGTCAAGCAAACTTGAATCTGCGAAAAGGTTTAAACATTGGGTTACTGCGGAAGTCCTTCCTTCTATCAGAAGAACTGGAAAATACGAGATGGTGCAGAAACAGGATTCCTACCAAATTGAAGACCCGATAGAACGTGCTAAACGGTGGATTGAGGAACAGCAAGAAAAGCAACAACTTGAAGCCAAAGTAAGGGAACAGAAACCAAAGGCTGATTATTTCGACAGTCTGATAGATAATAGGCTCCTTACAACTTTTCGAGATGCAGCAAAGGAATTTCACATTCCACCTAAAGCGTTTAATAAGTGGCTTACGGAAAACGGTTATATCTACCGTGATAGGCACAATATTATTAAACCCTATGAACCGTATAGGAAAGCCGGACTTTTCCAGATGAAAGATTTTTCAACACCATTTGGATATTCCAATGTCCAGACATACATAACTGTAAAAGGGAAAGAGACATTCAGACTTTTACTGCAAGGGCAAGGAGTGATTAAGTCATGAAACCAAACCCGCAATCCGAATCCATCCGCATCCGATTTTCCGAAAAACAGAAAAAAAGGCTCCTGGAAGAGAAGAACCGGACGGACAGGAGCGTATCGGATATTGTGAGACAGGCAGTTGATGAATATTTCGGGAGGAAAAGACGTGCTTAAATTTTTCTCAAAAAATAAAAAAGGTGTTTCTGAAATCAGACATGATTATGAAAATGTCGGACAGGAATCCCCGGCAATTCGGAAACTGGTGAAGCCAATTCACGCAAATGCAATATTAGCTGATGGCAGATTGTATGATACTCAAACCGCCACATATGTTTGTGAATATGGGAATCTTTCTTTGTTTGTTACAAAGAATGGCAGATGGTTTGGCGCAAAATCAAAATATGAATTAGCTGGCTATAGTGCTGATAAAAACGGAGACAGAACCGCCGAGTACAGATTGACGTATTATGGTCTGGAATGTATTGATAAAATTTTTGTGATGCAACATCTGTGGTATTGCAGCCATAAGATTTACAAGAAATATTTCGGGGAGGTAGAAGAGGGATGAAAGATTAAAATACTCGCAACAACGAAGAAAATTTCCCAGATGGGACAGTTAAGGCGCAAGACGGGAAGTGCTTTTTAATGGTGAATGGAAAATGGGGGCAGATGGCTGGTACAGTTAATGTTAATCTTCCCGAATCACCCATTGATGTAGCGTCTATGCTTATCAATGCCACAGTAACTAACGAACTACCAACTGAGATAATTCCACTGTCTCCATTATTGGAGCAGAAAACATGGGAAATTCCAAAATATAACATTCTACAGTTAGAAGAGATTGCGAAACACCTTCTTCTCTACTGTGAAACTAAAAGAAAGGGGTACGAAGATGCCTTTAGTGAAAATCACAAACCCAAACCCCTATGACTGGCTTGGAATGAAATGTTTCATTGATGGGAATGAAGTTCCGAAAGTGCGATCAATAAATTTCCACACCGCAGTAGATGAAATTCCAGTATTTGAGTTTGAAATGATGGCTGTTCCAGACATTGAGATGGAGTGCTTGGCACAAATCAGTGTCACTTCTCAATCAATTACTGATGCAATTTCAGTTTTAAGGCACGAATTACTACAACATGGAGAAATTTACAATGGATTCAAATCAAGCCTAAAATCGGCTTTAGAATCCTACAATTACTGCGGAATGCCATTTGAGCCAGAGGAAGAAATTGCAGAAAAAATTCTGGATTTCTTAATTGGGGAGGAAAAAGAAAATGAATTCACTTAATGTTGTTGGAGTTGCATTAAACCTCATGCTTTTTGTAATCGTTGCCGCAGGTGTACTGGCAATGCTTGATGAAAGAAAAATTAATTGCTTGCAAGCTCTGTTTTATTTTCTAATGGAAGCCCTGTTTGTACTGAATATTTTTTTGATTACGAGGTGACAAATGTATTTACCAATTCCAATTGGAATTATCCCGATTGAGTTAATCGAAAGGGTTAAATTCATAAAAGCACCACTTCGACTTAATCCATGTAGGCTCGGGAAAGCCTACGAAAGCGATAAGTCGAGGCACCCAGAGTAGCGAATAACAATCTTTATAGGTTGAAAGTGCTGGACTTTATATATCACACCCCTGGATTAATGGTGCGCCAGGGGGTAATGGGCTATCGCCAAATGGTTAAGGCATAGGATTTTGGTTCCTATATTTGTCGGTTCGAATCCGACTAGCCCCGTTCGCAGTAGTTAATATGCTGCAAAAATGTTCTTTTTTTCATAAGAAACACCTCTAGCCTTCTAGTCTAACTGAGGCTGATTAAAGGGACTTCAAATATCCCGGAAGGCGTATCTGAAGTATCAGGAGTATTTCAGAAAACCTTTGTTATAGTTGGTGGTTAAGAACTGTAACAGTGCCAGTTTGGTTACCAGTATTGCCAACTGGTATCTCAGGAAGCTTAGTTCAGCGGTAAGAGCAACGGCCTCATAAGCCGTAAGTCCTGGGTTCGAATCCCAGAGCTTCCATTTCTTCTAAATGCCATTCATCCGTAATATGGGTGGAAAAAACTTCCAGTTGAGTGTGCAGATTAGATAAATTTAGGTGCGATACGGCGTAGCCTAAATGGATCTGATTTCCCAGCTGGTATATCTCGGAGTTAAAAATATTAACGCAGCGCACGTTAATAAAAGAAGTTTTCAAGAGATGCTGCCCAAAGACGCATAAAAATATCCAGTGAATCTACAGCACTAAAACTTGTAGATAGTGGAAAGCATAACACGATAAACCTATTGCTAACCCGGAAGAACCGGGTTATTCGGAAAGTGCAAGTAACTGGGAACGGGCTAGTCGACTAGGTCTTGATGGTTCGAATCCATCCTTTCCGATTGTTTGGAGACTGAAAGTTTGGTGGTAGGAAAAGCACAGAGCAGTGCGTAGGAATGTATAACCGAGTTCCGAATACGTACTGTTTATCGGTGATATAGTGACTTCCTCTAGTAGTCAATAAGTGAACGTGCTGAAATGGTTCTTCCAAACATGTACATAGCAGGATAGAGAAGCGGAATCTCACATGGCTCATATCCATGGAAACGGCGGTTCGAATCCGTCTCCTGCTATTCCATCTACCAAGTGTAGATAGGAAATCTGACTTTAGCATAGCTATTGTTAGTTCTTGCACATAAATGCGGATGCGTTTGTGTGTGTTCGTGCAGGCATATAGACGCAACTCACTAGCGATCTTGTGCAAAAACTTTTTAGAGAGATAAGACCAATGCCCGTGAGGAGTGATAGTCGGGGATTCTAAAAAAATCATCTAGTTTAGCGTTTTATATGTGACACAGGTTCGATTCCTGTTGTTTCTATCTGGCAAATTGCCATTGCCAGAAGTCGCATTTCCCCCTTAAAGTTCCAGTGTTTCTCGTTGGGAGATTTATGCCGTTCAAGTCGGCGCACTGGATTTTTCTAAATCGAGGTAATTTATGAAAGAAAAATGTTGTAAGAATTGCAGAAAACATGATGACTTCACATGGGTTTGCTTCAATGGTGATAGCAAATATTGCGCAGACTTTACGGAACCAGAGTGCTATTGCGAGTTTTGGGAGAGAAAAGAAGATGGAAATATGCGGTAAAGAAATCAACGATGAATGTTCCAAATGTGGAAACATCCTTGAATGCGAGTTGTTCCGGCAAGGACATGGAATAAAACAGGAACGTGAAAATGTAGCAAAGATGATTGAATGCCAAATGAAGCATAGACAGAAGAGGGAGGAATAACATGATTAAAATATTAAAACCGGGAACAAAAAAAGAAACAACTTGTGATAAGTGCGGTGCGTTATTGAGTTATGATGAAAACGAAGATGTGAAAGAAGAGTGCATAGAAAAAGCGTTCGTCACAAATATGCCATCTGGATACGGACGTAAGCAGAAATACATCATATGTCCGCAGTGTAAGAACAAAATAATTACGTGGTCTACAAGATAGGAGCGGATTGAAATGATTAAAAAAATTTCTAATTTCTGGTTTAAAAGAAAAACAGATAATCTTACGAAAATTCCTCTATTCATTATGATGTTCAATTGGAGGAAATTTCAAAAAGATGGGAAAGAGGGAAGTTGCTTGCTATATGCACTTTACCCAGATATTGCAAAGGATGTATTTTTGAGAGAAAAGTTGCAAGAGTGCGTAGATTATATCCGTGACAACTACGATATGGAAACATTTACTAAGATTTGAGGAGAATGCCATGAGAATTGAAGATTTGAAAAATTGGACAGTAGATCAGCTGAAAGAAGAAGTTGTTCGTCTGGCTGATGAGAGCGAAGCAAAGCAACATGAAATTCTGAACAAAAATAAGAAAATCAATGAGCTTCAGGCTAAACTTGATAAAATGTGCGATTACAACAATAACTTAAAAAGACAGGCGAGCGAAAAGGTAGATATGTCATCTTATGATAATGTAGAAATCACAAAATATCTCAGACAGCATCAGGATGATTGCATTACAATCAATCAGCTTCAGGCCGCATTGGATGTCATTGTTGACCGATATGCAAATCTGAGAAAGATTCATGGGTTGAGTTGATATTATGGATAATCAAATTACTGTTAGCCGATTATTAAATATGCTTGATGAACTTTCAATGAATGGATTTGGAGATATGCCTGTGTTCTTAGGTGAAAATTATCCGTTGTTAGAAGATTCGATAAGTATTAACACACATGAAAACAAGTTAAAAATCAGGAACACGTATTATGATGAGAAAATGACAGAAGCAATAAGAAGAGCCATTAAGAGGCTGGAATTTGTACATAGATCATATATATCAGATTGTTACGAAATCGGGAGAAGAATGGGAGAATAAGTTGATATGCCAAGTAATATGTCTTTTGAAACATTTATGTGCGCTTGGTTGAGCAACACTGGAAGTACCAGAGCATTGATGAGATACGGAATATACCTAACAAACAACGGAAAAAAGATGCACGGGGAACCAAAGGAACGTAGAGTTGCAGGGCGAAAAGGAGTAAGAAAAAATAAATGAGTATTAAATCAGCATTAGAATCCGAAGGGATAGATTTTTCTGAATACATGAATCCACCCGAGCCGTGGAATGGACAGGCATTGATACGAAATATTAACGGAACGAAATACGCCTGTTGTCCTTTTTGCCAGAAGAAAGCACTTTTGATTAGCTCAAACACAAAGATTCAGCATCTTAAATTAAAATGCAAGGGAAGCAACTGCAAGAAAGAGTTCGAGGTGAATGTATGAGTACTTGTTATGATTGTGCGTGTTCAAAAATTGAAACAGACGGCAGCGATGCGGAAGAACTTCAAAAGACTAAACCTATGGAACTGGACGAACTTTCGGGAGAAACCAAGTTTAGAATTTATAAATTAATTGTAAATGAAATTGGAAAGCATTTTTACAATTGCGAGATGCGTATGTCATATAAAGACTTTATACTTGTTGAGGATTGCATCAGAAAAGTTTTGCAAGGAGAACAAGATGAACACAAAACAGATTAAATGTATTCTGACAGGTGGATGCAAGTTCAAAAGTTCGGATACAGAATCGAAATGTAATGACAAAGAAAAGACTTGCACTATTGCAGAAACTTGTTACAAATGCGGGAAGAAGTACACTGCCGTATTTACCTACAAACAGTTAGGGATTATGGATTGAGGTGAATGTATGAAAGAATTAACCAGCCCTGTTCCGATTGAAATTACTGATCTTGGAATGGAACTTTATGCTCAAATTGAGATTGAAGAAATTCTTCTCACATCATATCCACCAATCCAAAAAACTATTTTAAAATTCATCACTGATTTCACCGTGCCTAGATTTGGTGATTATTCGATAAAAATAAAAAATGATGATGCGGTGATAAAATGTTATGTCGGAAACACTTTAGGCACTTTCATTCAGAAAGATGCAGGTGAAAGAACTATTGCCGAATGGCATAAGGTTATAACACGTTCAGAAAAGTATGGAAGAGACAATCCGCTGTGTTGCGAGATAATTTCACATTGTCAAAAAGCAAATAAGATGCCAGAATGCGATCATGATTTTGAAGAATGCGAGATATTTAATCCTTATGATTATGATTTTACTAAATTTAAACCACAAGGAGTATCTAACATTCGTTTTCATCCGTATTATTGTAAGAAATGCGGATTACTTATTTTGAAAAGAGTAGTTGATAATGCACGAGGAATAGACAAATTTTTATGGGAGGAATAAGAGTGAAAAAGATACCAACATTGTTTGAGCGAGAATTTAAAGACCATAATGTTATAAAAATCCTTCCAAAAGTGCATCCGGGTATGGAATGGGTACTTGAAGGAGAAGGGATTGCAACGGTCAAATATGACGGCTCTTGCTGTGCAGTAATTGACGGAAAATTTTATAAACGATACGACTGCAAGAAGGGTAAAATACAACCAGAGGGATTTATCCCTTGCTGTGATCCAGATTCCATTACAGGTCACTGGCCTGGATGGGTAAAGATTGATGAGAATGATCCGTCTGATAAGTGGTTTGTAAAAGCGTATAATTTTTCAATGCAATGTAATCTTAGCCCATGGGTGGACGGCACGTATGAAGCTATTGGAAAACATTTTAATGGAAATCCATATAACTATAATTACGATGACCTTATCCCACATGGGAGAAATATCGTTGAAGTCGAGCGTACATTTGATGGAATCAAGAAATATCTTTCCGAACACGAGATAGAAGGATTAGTTTTCTGGAAGGACGGAAGCCCACAATGCAAAATCAAACGTTCAGATTTTGGCTTTGAATGGCCAGTAAAGGAGAATTTATGAACCCAGTATTTATATTTCTAGTGATATGTGGAGCAGCAGCAGTATGGTTCCTGCTTTACAAATTATTTCAACCACTAGGTAAATTATTGAACCACATTGGCAGAAATGCTATTGATGAGTTAAATAAAGACGAAAGTCAAAAAGAGGAGGATAATAAATGAAAAAAGGACTTTTAGGTGGAATTGGATTAGCTGTTGTAATCATTGCAGGACTTATATGTGTTGCAAAGTGCAGTGTGAGAGTTCCGGCTGGTTACATTGCGGTAGAGTACAAAATGAACGGAGGAATCTCTAAGAATGTACTTACACAGGGATGGCATTTGATTTCACCTACAGTAAAAACTTCACTGTATTCCGTTGGAATCGAGCAGTCTTATCTTACATCTGAGGATAAGGGCGATTCTCCAAAAGATGAAAGCTTCAAGACACCAACAGCAGATGGTAAATCGCTTCAAGTTGACCTTGAATTTTCTTATAAATTCGATCAGAGCAGAGTAACTGATGTATTTACTCAGTTCAAAGGACAATCCGGTGAATCCGTGAAGAATACCTTTATTAAACCAAAGATGAAAGCATGGACTCAGGAAGTAACTGCGAAGTATCCAGTAACAGATGTTTTCGGTGATAAACGCCAGGAACTGAATGAAGCACTTGACGAATATCTTAAACAGAAGTTTGAGCCATACGGAATTATTATTGATACAGTAAACTTTACTTCTATTTCCACCGATGATGAAACACAGGCTGCAATTCAGAAGAAAGTGAACGCTCAACAGGAGCTTGAACTTGCTAACATTGAAGCTAAAACAGCAAAAGTACAAGCTGATAAAGATAAAGAAGTTGCACTGATTGCTGCCGAACAGGAAAAGGAGAAAGCATCTATCCAAGCGGAACAGGCAAAGATTGATGCAGAAGGAAAAGCAGAAGCAATTAAGATTAAAGCAGAAGCTGAAGCAGAAGCAAATAGAAAAATCGCAGAATCTCTTACCCCAGAGCTGATTGAAAAACAGAAGATTGATAAATGGAATGGTGAAGTACCAAAAATTCAAGGAAGTAACACTTCTACCATCGTAGATACAAGAGACATGACAGCTGATGGGAATACTAAATAATAAATAAGACAGTCAAGAGAGCCACATGAGAGCCAGACTAAATCCTAAAAAGAAAGGAGGTCTGGCTCTATTTTTATGGAAAAAATTACAGAAGGTTCGCTTGAATGGTATCGGACAGTCCTAAATCAGATTATCAGTAGTGATATGACAATCTATCAGAACCAAAAAGATTGCCTTGATTTGCTCTTAAATATGAATATTGACCTTCCTTTCAACAAGAACCAAGAAGCACGGAAAATGGCTATGAAAGTAAGTCAATACTCACATAACATAGCAGAGAAGTGTGCTGCATTAACTGGAAGTGGTAATTTTGACGATATCTACTGGCAGTATTTATTATTGGAAGCACCACATTTGCTTGATTCATATGCCATGTATATAGAAAAAGATAGAAAACCAGAAGAACGGTTCTATTTACCAAGACGCAGAACATTGAAAAAAGTAGTAGATAAATTACAAGCACTTGAAGAAGATGAACTTGACGAATTGTTTCTGCATCAGCCAGCCAGAACTGGTAAATCACAAATTATTACTGTCGGAACCGCATGGCATTGTGCAAGAAATTCAGAGATAAGCAACCTCTATGTTACATATAAAGAAGGACTTGGCGGCGCATTCCTAGATGGAGTTATGGAAATATGGACTGACCCCACATATTGCCATGAAGATGTATTTCATTCAAAAATAGCTAGAACGGATGCAAAGAACCACAAAGTAGACCTTGAAAGAAAGAAAAAATATGCGACATTATCTGGAAAAGGTTTGGAATCTGGTTTGAACGGTGAGTATGACGCATATGGTTGGCTGATTCTCGATGATATCCTGGAAGGTATTCAAGATGTATTAAATCCAGATATTCTCAGAAGAAAGCAAATTGTGTTTGACAACAATGTAATGTCGAGAAAGAAAGAACAATGTAAATTGATTCTAAATGGTACTATCTGGTCATTGCATGATTTGTATATGGACAGACTATCATTTCTTCAGAATAATCCAGAAGCAAAACACATTAGATATGATGTTCTTAAAATTCCAGCTCTTGATCCAGAAACTGATGAGAGCAATTTTGACTACGATTACGGAGTTGGATTCAGTACAAAATATTATCGTACTATTCGTTCTAAATTTGAAGAAAACGATGATATGGCAGGATGGTTAGCACAGTATCAGCAGGAACCTATTGAAAGAGATGGAGCTTTATTTAATGCACAACATATGAATTTTTATAATGGACAACTGCCAGATGAAGAACCATTGAAAGTAGTTTCGGCTTGCGACGTGGCTCTTGGTGGTAGTGATTACCTTGCAATGCCAGTAGCATATGTATATGAAGATGGTTCCGTATATATACACGAAGTAGTATTTGATAACTCTGAAAAGAAATTTACTATACCAAAAGTTGTATCAGCAATTGTCAATAATAAAGTTACGAATGCTTTTTTTGAAGCCAATGCAGGCGGCGAAGGGTATAAAGATGAAGTAGAAGGAAAGTTGAAGGAGCAAGGGTATCAAACTAATCTTACTTCTAAATATGCTCAACAAATGATTTTGAATAATGGTGGACACGCACCTAAATCGGCAGTGAGAAAAGAACAGAGAATTTGGGATAATGCTGAAAACATTAGAAAATTTTATTTTCTTGATACTGGATATCAAAATGCAGAGTATAGAAAATTTATGAATAATGTCTATTCATTCACAATGACAGGAAAAAATAAGCACGATGACGCACCAGATTCACTCGCTAGCTTAGCAGTGTTCTTAAAAAATGGAAGCGGAGTTGGAACCGCAACAGCAACACAGAATCCACTTTGGGGAAGGAGATAGAATATGATGACTACAGCTCAATATTTACGACAGATTGAAAATTATGATAACAGAATCAAAAACAAGCTTATCGAAGAAGAACAGCTCAGTTCTCTTTCCACAAGTGTATCTGCAATTCCTGTTGGAGAAAAGGTACAAATTTCTGTAAAACGTGATCCGATGGGAGATATGGTTGCAAAAATATTTGATCTGCGAGAAGAGATTTCAAAAATGATATCCGAATTTTTACAAAAAAAACAGGAAATAGTCCGAACCATAGAACAGGTTGAAGACCCGTTGCTGTACAACATACTATTTAAGCATTATGTTGAGTACAAATCATTGGTTCGTATCGCAGACGAGATGGGTTATTCAGAGATTCACATTAAAAAAAAGCATTTAAAAGCCATAGCAGAAATAAAAAAGATAAAAGGTTTTGAAAGATGATACCATAGTATACTGAATGATACCGTCAATATGTGTAAAATATAAAGTAGAGCATTGGATTAAAATATCCAGTGCTTTTTATTTTGCAGAAAGGATGGTTCGGCTCGTGAGAAATACAATGAATTTTGTAGATTTATGCCGAGGTGAGTTCGGGCGAAAAGTAGCCTACACAGGTGTTGACCGAATCACTCCACAAAATGTAGTAAAAGTAGTATCAGACACTATTGGCATACATAATAGAAATCGAACATTGATTGATTATCTGTACCGGTATATGAAAGGCGATCAGCCAATATTGTACCGAAATAAAATAGTCCGTCCAGAAGTCAATAACAGAGTGGTTGAGAATCACGCATTTGAAACTGTGAAATTTAAGGCTGGGCAGATTTGCGGGGAACCAATCCAATATGTATGTAAAAAGAAAAATGCTGACGAAAAAATAAATGAGCAAGTTGACCTTCTGAATGATTATCTGGACGAAGCCAATGCAGATGCAAGAAACATCCAGAGGGCAATATACCAAAGTGCAACAGGAACTTCTTATAAGGCTATCCTGAAAGAAGAGGATTGGACAGAAAACGGAGATCTACCGCCGTTTAGAATCTTCATTCCATATCCAGGTGATTGTTATATTATATACTCACAGAAAAATGGGAAACCAATGCTTTCCGTGCAGATTTTAAAAGATGAAGATGAGCAACAATACTACTTATGTTATTCAAAGAACCAGTTTTTCAAAATCACGAATGGAAAAGTAACCGAATATGGCATCAATGGTTTTGGCGGGATTCCTATCGTTGAATGTCCGAATAATCACGACAGACTTTCAGATGTTGAAATTGCAATCACCTTATTTGATGCAATCAACAAATATCAGTCTGATAGATTAAATGGCGTGGAACAGTTTGTGCAAGCCTTTATGAAGTTTAAAAACTGCGAGATAGATGAAAACGAGTTTTTGAAAATGGTAAAACTTGGTGCTATCTCTGTTAAAGATACTGGAAATGGCTGTCAGTCAGATGTTGAACTGATGACCGCTGAACTGAATCAATCAGAGAGCCAGGTTGCAAAGGACGATATCTACAATAATATGCTGATTGTGGAAGCAATGCCAAACCGCCAAAGCAATAGCGGAGGAGATACAGGAAATGCCGTATACCTTCGTAATGGATGGGACTTCGCAGAGAGAGATGCAAAATTGGTAGAAGCATTCACGAAGGAAGCTGAAAAGGAATCTGCCAGAATCATTCTGAATATTATTCGTGGTACATCAAATGATGTTAATATCTCAACCCGAGATTTTGATGTAAAGATAACCAGAAACCCAACAGACAATATGCTTGTAAAAGCACAGGCACTTGATTATCTGTTTAAAAATAAAATTCATCCGCTTATTGCACTGATTACTTGCGGTTTATTTAGTGATCCGCAGAAAGTCTACGAAATGAGTTTACCGTATCTGGGAACTATTTACCCGGAACTGGCAGACCCGGAAGCGGAAATGCAGAAAGCACAGCAATTACTTGACGGAAAGTTTCAAAATCCGTCCAAAACAGAACCAATGGCAAATTCTCCATCTAACGAAGAATGAACCAAATTTCGATTATTTAAGGAGTTTTAGAGAAATCTAAGGCTTCTTTTTTAATACCCAAAATCAAATAAATTGCAACAGCCCGTGAGCGTAAATCGGGTACAGACCATGTGCGGAGCGAACCGTGTTGAAAAAGCGTATTGGACTGGAAGAAAGGAGATTTCAATGACAAGAGAACAGGCAAAACAGGCACTTATCGGTATGGGAGTTGCAGAACCTTCCGAGGAACAGGTTTCTAAGCTTCTTGATTCTATTTCTGCTGAAACTAAGAAAGAGAAAGACAAAAATGTTTCTCTGAAGGAAAAAGCTGAAAAAGCAGATTCCCTGGAAAAAGAGTTGGAAGAGTTGAAAAAGCAGAACATGACCGAAGCAGAACGGCTAGAAGCTGAACGCAAGAAAGAAAAGGAAGCAGTGGATAAGGAGTTAGCTGATTTGAAAGCTGCACTTGCAGAATCCAACAAAAAAGCCCTTACCAGTGAAATTACTTCTATGTTCGCAAATGCAGGACTTTCAACCGAAACATACGCGAGTGCTATTAAAGCATACGCATCTGCACCGTATGAGAAACCAGAAGATGCAATGAAAGAAGTCGAAACTTTTGTTAAGGGAGTTTCCGAAGCAAATAAAACAGCACTTGATACCGCAAAAGCAGCTTGGGAGAAAGAAGCATTGGAAAATACTCCGAATCCCGGAGGTGGTAGCGGTGGCAAACAGGAAAAAACTAGTAAAGCGTCTGAGTACGCTAAACAGTATTCGGCACGCATGAACCCAGATGCAAAACCGGCTGATGATAATGCACCAGCTAATTTCTAAGAAAAGGAGATTTTAAAACATGGCTTTCATGAAAATTAAGCAGTACGAATCTACCCCGAATATCCTTGAATCTGAGGTAGGACTTGTACTCAAAACTTACACAGCAGATCAGACAAATGCAGTTGCAGTTAATGACAGAAAAATTATTAAGGCAGGTTCCGTATACCCAACAAACGCAACCGGCGCAAAAGGTCTTGTGTTTGAAGATGTGGATATGACAGACGATGAGAAGCGTCCAATTTCCGTTATTGTTGCCGGACGTGTCCTAGAAGACCGACTTCCCGCAACTGTTGACACAACTGCAAAAACTGAATTACAGGCACTTGGAATTGTGTTTGTAGAAGAAACCGAAGTTGTATTTTAAGGAGGATAATAAGCAATGGCATACAATGTATTAGAAGCAATCAGCGAGGAAGAAAGATTTAATTTCTCCCAGAATTTCTCTGTTAAAAGACCTGGAATCCTTGATACCATTTTCCCGGATGTAAAAACAGATTACTGGAAGGCTGAATACTACAGACTTATGAGCGGACAGCGGCTTCCGGAAATCGCATTTGTACACGCCCTTGACACCGAAGCGGAAATCGGTTCCAGACCTGGTTTTGAAAAGGTGTTGACCGAGAAACTTCTCATTAAAAGGAAGCTCAATCAGTCCGAGAGCTTACAACAGGCTATCGAGAACGGTGTACCAGATAATGAGGAACTTACAGACTTTGTATTCGATGACGCGACAAACCTTTTTGAGGCCGTCCTTGCCAGAACCAAAGTTATGAAAGGACAGGCACTGTCTACTGGAAAACTTGTTATCAAAGAAAACAAAGTGGACATGACTATTGATTTTGGAGTTCCGTCTGAATTAAAAATTACCATTACAGACTGGTCTAAACCAGATTCTGATATTATGGGTGATATTCAGAAAATGGTTCAGCTTGCAGAAGATGGCGGCTATGTTGTCAATAAGGCAATTACCTCTCTTAAAATGATTAACAACATGAGAAACAACACCGGAATGCAGACCGCAGTTCTTGGCGCAGCAAACAAACGTCTTCTGACGAAACAGGAGCTTGCGAACCTTCTCATGCAGGAGTACGGAATTACAATTGATCGCTGTGACGAAAAATTCCGTTACAGAAGCAAAGGCATTGTTAAAACAGGTAGATATTTCAAAGAAGATGTATTTACCCTGTATGAATCTAACCAGGATGGCTCTTTTGGTACTGGACTTTGGGGCGCAACACCAGAGGAAAAAGAGTACCGTCAGTTCATTCAGCAGCAAAACCGTTCCTTTATTACCATGTCCATGTGGGCTACGCCAGATCCAGTTGCAGTATGGACGAAAGCTTCTGGAATGTTCATCCCGGTTGTACCGAAAGCTAACGGCGGTATCGTAATCGGTACCAAGGCGGGGGAATAACCGGGCATAGTCTCGATGAAAACAGCCAATCACCATCTGTAGCAAGTGTTTATGATGAATCAACACATAAGTATACAGAAAGCGAGTTGTCTAATATGACTGTATCTCAGTTAAGACAACTTGCAAGTGACAACGGCTATGCCCTGACAGCAACTAATAAGGCTGGAATAATATCAGAGATTTTATCTCAGCAAAGGTAGGTGATTAAATGGACGAACAGCTTATAGAGGACTTGACAAATTATCTTGAAGATGATACAGAAACTGCGAGGATGATTCCTCTTTCGGCAAAGAGGGCTATTCGTTCATTTAAGAAGAAAAGGAATTATCCTTCATCTTACAGTGATGAGAAAATAAATTCCGATATGGAAAACTGCTATGATTGCATATTTGATTTGGCTCTTTTCTTCCTGGTGAAACAGGGAGCTGAATTTCAAGAATCACATTCCGAATCTTCTGTAAACAGAAATTGGACTTCTGAAACTGAAATATATGTAAATCATGGTGTTTTTCCATTTATCGGATTCTAAGATGGTGTGTGCGTGATACGTCAATCCTCCCACGTATCGCAGGGGTGCTTCAAATTAGGTGGGTAGAAGCAATATCTAAAAAATGGGAGTGATGGAAAGGAATAGCGATGGGATGTGAACACGAGTGTATCAACGAACACCGCTTAAAAGAATTGGAAAGTGCCGTCCATGAGATGAAAGAAAAGCACTCCAAAAGGGATGGAGTTTTTTTTGAACGTATCAATGCTTTGGAACAGAAAATTGCTTTATACAACAATGACCTGGGACACATTAAGGATACAGTTGACGAAATGAACGACAATTTAAAATCACTCATGGAAAAGCCAGGAAAGTTACAGGACAAAATAATTGCTTATATCATAACTGGCATAATTGGTATTGTTTTAGGCTTTGCCCTAAAAGGCATTTTCCCGGTGTAAATATTGATTCCACTAACAGGGAGGACAGTGGAATGGATGATTATAAAGACTTTTCAGAAGATGAAAGAATCTTCTATTTGCGTGAAGCTGGATTTGATTCCAGAGAAAAAGAGTTATTCCGATTGCGTGTTTATGAAGAAAAAACGCTTGCAGAAGCTTCAGAAATCATGGGGTACAGCACGAGAACCGTAGACCGCATAAACAGAAAATTAAAAAAGAAAATTATGAAAGTTGCCCCGATGTATTGTCGGGGCTTTTCTTTGTATTAATAGAAAATGGCGTATTTATGGCGTTATCATGGCGTGTTAATCAACCTCTTATTATTGTAAAATATAGTTATAAAAACAAGGGAGGTTTGAGATATGCAGTATGGTAATCCGTATTTTGCACAACCATTTCAACAAATACAGCCGTATCAAGATAGATTAGCACAATTACAGAATAGTTATCAGCAGGCAATTCCATACGGGCAGGCGCAGATTCAGCAACCAATACAACAAATGCCACAAGTACCACAAATCCCCATGTTGCAAGGACAGATGGTCGATGGTATTGATACCGTAAAGGCAAAAGACGTAGATATGTCTGGAAACCCTGTTTATTATCCAAAAACTGACGGTACAGAAATATATAGAAAACAATTACAGGCAGATGGAAGAAGTAGAATTTTTGTTTATCGACTTATAAATCCGGAAGAACAACAGCAACCAAAGGCAGAAGAAAAACCGATTGACATAGAAGCTATGTTTAATCAGCTTCGAAACGATGTTTGTTCTGAGATTTCCGAAATAAAGAGTATGTTTCCGACACAAATGTCGGGAACACCGGAACCCAAGCAGAATGGAGGTAAACAGAGATGAATTTTAGTCCAAACGCCATGATGAAAAAGCAATTTGAGAAAATGATTACTCAGAGGTTCGGAAGTGTTGATAACATGATAAACGATATGAGTAAATTTGCAGGGAATAATCCAACATTAAAAAATGCGTTGGATTTATACAAAAAAGGTGATACAGACCAGTTGCATCAAATACAGCAAAATGTATTTAATGAAAAACACTTATCACCAGATGGAATTATACAGAAATTCCTTGGATTATAACACTTCCCCATAATTGGGTGATTAAGAATCGCTACAATTTGGGACGACAGCCGCGGATGTCTCCTATTGTAAATAAAATTTAAGGAGACTAAAAACATGATGAATGGTTCAAATTACAGCCTTAGCGACATTGCAGCTGCTACAGGCTCTAATAACCGTGCCAATGATATGTGGGGCGGTGATGGCTTTTCACTTATCTGGCTCGTCCTGATCTTCGCAATCTTCGGCTGGGGAGGTTTTGGCGGCTGGGGCGGCGGCTTTGGTGGTAACGGTGGAAACGGTGCGAACGGTGCCGGTTTCCAAGGATGGGCTACCCGTTCAGATATTAATGAGGAATTCGCCCTTAATGATATTCAGAACGGTATCAGAGGTATTCAGCAGGGTATCTGTGACAGCACATATTCTCTTAACAATACCATGCAGAGTGGCTTTAATGGTATGAATGTCGGAATGCTTCAAGGCTTTAATGGCGTTCAGCAGGCAATCAATGCTGATACTGTAGCCGGTATGCAGAATACCAACGCATTACAGTCTCAGTTAGCAAATTGTTGCTGCGAAACAAGAGAAGCCATCCAGGGTATCAACTACAACCTGGCTACCAACACTTGTGCATTGCAGAACACAATGAACAATAACACCAGAGACCTTCTGGAAAATCAGAACAGCAACACAAGAGCAATCCTTGACTTCCTGACTAACGATAAGATTGCAACATTACAGGCAGAGAACTCTGATCTGAAACGTGCTGCATCCCAGGATCGCCAGTCTGCATTGCTTACAACAGAGATGTACGCACAGGCTCAGAGATTAATCAATGCAATCAACCCGGCTCCGATTCCTGCATTCCAGGTTCCAGCTCCATATGCATACGCAGGATGCAATACATATGGTAACGGTTGTTGCTAAGTAACTCACCCTTAGAGGTTGACTAAATTCTAAGAGGTGGGTTGCGGCTCACCTCTTATTTTGATTGAGAGGTAGAAATATGAGTTGTAAAAATGTTTGTAAGCTCTGCAACCGTCTTGTAATAAGCCAAGCTGTTGCGTTTACAGGAGGTAATCTTGTAATCACACTCCCAGCAGGCAGTTACAACAATGGAGAGAAATATTGTATTGTTGTTGCACAAAGTATACCAGAAGCCACTACAATTACTGCTCCGGTAATGTTTCAGATAGGAACAGGAACAACTTTGTATCCGCTAGAAAATCGTTGCTGTGCACAGATTACGGCTTGTGGAATAAGAACCAGAACGAAGTACGCAACCAGAGTAGCTACAAGTGCAACTGGCGGAGTATTCAAGATGTTAGGAAATCCGGCTTGTAGTCCGAGCAACAATTTGAAAGCAATTAATGGTACAGCCCCAACGACAGAAGCACCTGTTACGCAGGCTGTTAGAAAGGGGGCACTGTAATGCATAAAGTTGCAATGGAAATGGGAAAATGGGCTATGGAAAAAGCCAAAACACATGGCTTTGATAATCTCAGTGCTCAAGACTGGGACGATCTGAAAGACTGCATGGAAGTAGTAAAATGTGCGATTTGCGCTGATAAGGATTACAGAATCGTAGAAGCTATGGACGAATGCGAACAGGAAGAAAAGTATCTTGGACGCATGGGATATGACCGTTACCGCTATTCAAATGGGCGTTTCGCTCCAAAAGGTAGGGGAACCAGAAAAGGATATAGACCGTATCTGTATATGCAGGATGATGACTGGATGGATGAGTATTTAAACAATCCAGAGTTTGAGCGCAATATGTACCGCATGGGATATCATCCAGATCGTAGTGATATGGAAAATGATGGTATGAATATGAATTGGAAGAAATCCAGATATGGCGAATCCTATGATAGATACGATGAGAATCGTAGGCACTATCATGATTCCAAAGATACGGAATCCAAAAGAAAAATGGATGATTCCATGAAGGAGTATACGTCTGACATTATCCGTAATCTCACGGAAATGTGGTCAGATGCAGATGCAACGCTCAGACAGCAGATGAAAGCTGATTTGACACGTTTTGTACAGCAGATGAACTGAATATAATATGAATTTTGCCCTTGTTACAGGAATGTAGCAGGGGCTTTTTAGTTATGGAGGCGAATACTATGTCAAGAAAAACAGAAGTCAAAATTAAAATAATTTGCGAGAAATGCGGAAAACCGCAAAAACCAAGCACTGATAAATCAACAACTAATTGGAATGTGTATGACTGTCATGAAAAATGTGAATGCGGCGGGAAGTTCGTAATGAAATTCGGAGGTTGATTATGGAAAAATGCAAAATAAATGTTCTTGGTACGGATTATAGAATCGTTCCAAAAGAACTTAAAAATGAAGATATTGACGGCTTTACAGATAATACTGCAAAGGAAATTGTTATCAGAACGGACAACGTAAATAACGTTGGTGATTTTGATTTCTTACAAAAAAAGCAGTTGAGACACGAGATTATTCATGCGTTCCTGTCAGAAAGTGGATTGCAGTGTAATTGGCAACACTTGGAACAGTTTGGGCATGACGAAACTACGGTTGATTGGTTTGCAATTCAATCTCCGAAGATTTTCGAGGTATTTAAAGAACTTGATTTAATTTGAAAAGGATGGTGATAAACCATGCTAAGACAATTCTATATGAATGGGGACTTATGGAGAGTGCGCTTTGTTTCTCCCAATGATAATGTTTTGATTGACCGTACAGGGCATAGGACACTTGCTGTATCTGATTACTCCACAATGACAATTTCGATTGCAAACAACCTGCATGGCGAACTTCTAAATCGCGTATTCATCCATGAGTTAGGACATTGTGTAATGTTCAGCTATGGTTTACTGCCAGAGCTTCACCGTATGGTTGAAAAAAGGTATTGGGTGGATGCAGAGGAATTTGTATGCAATATTCTGTCCGACTATGGACAGTTTGTTATTGGCACAGCCAGAGATATTTTAGGAAACCAATTTACATACGTTTCCCCTGTTGGAATGGAAAGGATGACTGCATGAGAGGATTAGTCCGTCAAAAGCAAAAAGTATATTGGTCACGAATATCTGAAAAAACAGAAGGATTAGACCGTATTAAAGTTTATGAGAAGCCAGTTATATTCTCTTTTTCCGTATCATCTACCGCCGGAACACCAGAAGAAATCGCAGCCGGAATAGTGCCAGATTACGACAGGTACATTACAAGCTTTAACCGAAATTTTCACCCACAGGAAGCAGACATATTTTGGATAGACAGAATCCCACAAATAAGCGAGGATGGAAACCTTATTTTGGACGAAAATGGAGAGCCTACAGTATTGCCAGACTATACACTAAAGAAGATTTTAGACACACAAAAAGGCAATATTGCCAGATACGGAATTTCTAAAAGAGGGAATGAAGATGGGTAAGACAATAAAATGCGACTTATCCACGAAATCTATTCAAAATGCCATCAACAAATTAAAAGCTTACCAAAATGAGCTACAGAGGAAAAATGAGATTTTTGTAAAACGATTGGCTGAAATCGGGTTGGATGTTATTCAAACGACCATGGAGTCAATCCCGGATGAAGAAAAAGGTTCTTACTATACAGAAATCATCAACGATCAAAACGGAAATATAGTCGGGGCTTCTGTTAGACTATCTGGTGAAAAAGTGTTGTTCATTGAATTTTCAGCAGGAATAACATACGGTACAAATGATTATCCTTTATCTAGCGGAAGTTCTTACGGAATGGGAACATATCCTTCCAAAAAAGAAAAATCAGACTGGGACAATCCAAACGGCTGGTGGTACACAGATGAAAGCGGACGGCCGCACCATTCATATGGAAATAGAGCGTATATGCCTATGTATCACGCAGAACAGGCCATTATTATTGCTGTTCGTAAAATTGCTAAAGAGGTGTTTTCTTCTTAAAGAAGATACCATAATATACTGAATGATACCAACTAATTATGTTATCATTACAGTGTTAAATTGTAGCATAAAATGCAATGCGTTCACTTTAAAAGTGGGCGCATTTTTTATTGTGAGGTGACGAATATGCCAGACACAATAGAATCCCCTGTACTGGAAGTTTTTTCAAAATGGGGAGCGGCTGTTTCTAAGATTACTGGCGCAGACAATTATTCCATGGATGGGAGCGAGACAAATGCTTCTGGCAAAAAAGCATATGCACAGCTTTATATGCTCGGAAATCCAATTACGAGAGGTGACCTTGAAGGGGATGAATGCGCAACAATGCCATCATTTCAAGTAAATTGCTTCACATCTGGTAGCAAAGCATTAACCAGAGTGTATGAATTGGACAAGATAAGTCACAAAGCTATGGTGAGCATGGGATTCCGTCGTACATATGGCCCGGAACCCATGTTTTTTGGTGACAGCGGAATCAAAAAGCTTGTGAGCCGATACAGCCGGATATATACAGGAACTTTATTAGATTAGGAGCAGAAATGCTTCTATTTTTTTACCCAAAAATATGAAAGGAGAATGCCGAATGAAAGCAGATAAATTACTTTGGCTGAAAGCAGCAGGAATTAGAGCTGTAAAAACAGTTGCTCAAACAGCGGTGGCAACTATTGGTACTGAAACTGTGATTGGCAGCGTTGATTGGAAAATGGTTTTATCCGCATCTTTGCTTTCTGGTTTTTTATCACTGCTTACATCTGTAGCAGGATTACCAGAACTGAAAACAGACAAAGAAGAATAGAAAGGCGGTGATCCGCTATCTCCCGGCACAGGGTTACGTGCATAAAGCTTAAATTAAAGAAAGGAGCCTATCAAAATGGCAGATTTAACAACACTTGGCGTAACTTTTCATTACGGTGTTGAAACCGCTAAAGGAACAAAGCCAACTGCATTTACCTGGTTAAAAAGATGTAGTTCCATTGGTGGAATTTCTCTTGATACAGAACAGATTGACGTATCAGCTCTTGAAGACTTCATTACACAGTATGCGTCCGGTAGACAGGATACTGGTGGTACTTGGGATGTAACCTTCAATCTTAACGCTGATGTTATCACGGCACTAAAGAAGCTTATGACTGATGCGGCAACAGGAAAGTCAAAAGGATTTAGAGTTTGGTTTGAAGTTGTATTTCCAGACCTCGCTGATGCATTCTTTGTTATCGCAGACCCCGGAAAAAATATTCCACTGTCTGACATTGGACAGAATGAAGCAGCAACAATTCCGCTGTCTCTCATTATTCAAGAATACAAAGGCCTTGATACAAAAGTTGTTTCCGAAGAGCTTACACAGGCTTTAGACATCGCAAAAGCAGTAGCAGATTCCACAGGCGCAATGGCACTTAGCTAACAAAATATATCGGGAGGATTATAAAATGGTAACTTTTAATGTACATGGAAAAGAATATAAGGTTGTATTTGGATACGGACTTCTTACAAAAACAGATGTGCTGGACAAGGTACAGGGGATTACAGATGGAAAAGAGAGAAGCCTTCAGAAGATGATTTCTCTTCTTCCGGAACTGCTTCTTGCTGGGCTTCAAAAGAAGCACAAGGAAGAGTTTGGGTATGAAAGTGATTCTGAAAAAGAAGCTGTTCTTGATAAAGTCTGTGATCTTTTGGATGATTACGAAGATGAAGGAACCGAGGAAAATCCTAAAAGCGGATTTGATTTATATCAACTTCTTGATAAAGAATTGGAGAAAAATGGTTTTTTATCCGGTCTGCTGAATGCAGTAGCAGAAGCACAGGCAGTAGAGAAGAATGCAACGAAGCTCCCACAGGATCACAAAAAGAAAAATTAACTTTTCGAGAGGTTGTTTACCAAGAGATTCTTCCTTTATACCTCTCTATTGGTGTATCTAAAGAAGAATTTATGGATTCTACTCCAGCAGAGTTAAAACCTTATCTCGAAGCTGAAAAGATACGCCAAAAGAGAAAAGACGCTGAACTTTGGCAAGCTGGCATTTACGAAACATCAGCCACATTCACAGCTGTTGCAAATGCTTTAATGGGAAAAAAATCCAAGGCAGAGTATTTGAAGAAACCTTTGCTCGAATCAGCAGAGGAAGAAAAGCGTAAACAGGAAGGTATACTTTCCGAAGAAGAAAAGAAAAAACAGAGAAACGCACTTTTGGCAAGCTTGCAACTCATGCAGGCGAACTTTGAGCTTAACCATGAAAAGGGCAGGCAGGATGAATAAGTCTTGTCTGCCCTTTATTTTTTTTGTAAAAAAGGAGGGATAAATAAAATGGCTGACAATACCATAGATACCCTTGATATACAGATTAGCAGTAGCACAGAAAAAGCAGTACGCGCGTTGACTAATCTTTCTAAAAAACTTACAGATGTAAATTCTGCATTAAGCGGAGTTAACACAAACGGACTGCGTAACTACGCAAGGGAACTCGGAAGGGTTACGTCTGCTTTTAATTCTCTAGGCAATGTCCGTACTTCTGGTCTTGATAGTGCTATTTCAAAATTAAACACGCTTAGTAAAATCAACCTTAGAAATCTTCAGAATCAAAAGATTAGTATTGATTTGGATATCAAGGGTGGAGATCAAACGCAAAAACTGCAATACGCCATTGATAAAACAGTACGTGATATTAAAATTGACACATCTTCCATTTCAAAGCAATTAATTGAAGCCTTTAACTTAAAAGGTGGTGCTGCTTCAAAAGTTCGTTCCAATATGAACGAGCTTGCAAAAGAAATGGCACAGTCTTTTGATGGGAAAGAAATATCTGGAAATGTTGGAAACATTGTTGAGGAAATCGGCAATACAATTCTTAAAAGTGGAAGCATAGTAAAAGCTAACCTCGGTGGCTACTTGGATGGAGCAGAACAGGAATGGGTTGATTTTTACAATTATTTCAAAAACAAGAAAATCTATGTTTCCGATATGTTGAAAGCTGATATTGGAAAGGGAGAATTTTCAGAGCTTTTAAAGAATAACCTTAATAAAGTTGTTACCGATGCAACAAAAGGAATCACTCTCGATAAATCATGGGGAGAGCTTTCAGAAAGATTTCCAACATTAATTCCAAAAGATACTATTAATGCGGCAGATCAGCTTGTTACTGTTCTGGAAAATATAAAGAAAGTTAGAGAGTCCATAAAGCCAGTTTCCATAGAATCACTTTACGGAGATAGTGCGTCCAAAGCTTCTGACAAAGTATGGGGTATGGCTGTCGATTCCACTCAACAGCTTGCAGAGCAAGTAAAAACAAGGCTTAATGATGCGTTGAAAGGTGCTGACGGTCAGCTCCCTATTGATGTAAAAATTAATACGGATAAGATTACGTTGGATATCCAAAACGCAATCAATAAGGTTGCGGAGCTGAAATACAATACTGTAAAAGTAACACTTGATGTAGATACTACAAATGTCAAAGATGCGGTTACCGGAAAACTTAAAGAAATTGATGCAGGGCAAATGACCGACATTGCAAGCGGAATGGAAAAGTTTTCAAACTCCCTAAAAACAATGGGTGGAGTAGATTATAAAGGTTCTGGACTGAATGCGGTTATTAACTCAATCAACAGGCTTAGCCAGGTTGATGTTAGTGGATTTGATTCTGGAAAATTTGGAGAAATAATCCATAAATTAAGCAACTTGGCAGAGATTCCAGATGTATCTACCAGTGTTAATCGTTTTGTCAATTCAATGGCTAGATTAGCCAATTCCGGTGAATATATTGCGAATGTATCCGCTGAATTGCCTGGACTTGGAAGCAGCCTTAAATTAATTGCAGAGAGTTTTACGAGTGTTGGTGATATATCTGAACCTGTGAATAGATTTGTTCAGTCTATTGCACAATTGGCAAGCTCTGGAAATAAAATCGGACAAACGTCAAGCCAACTTGGAACACTAGCAAAGGAAGTATTATCTTTCTTTGACGTGATGAAAACTGCACCTAAAATCAGTGAAAATACAATAAGAATGACAGAAGCTTTGGCACAGTTAGCTAATGCAAGTGGAAAAATAAATAAAACCACAAATTCTCTTTCGAATTCATTTTCGAGATTATCAAATGCCACAAATGGACTTGGAAATGCAGGAAGAAAATTATCTTCCATGATTGGCTCTGCAAGCTCTGCACTAGCTAATTTTGGAAATACCGCAACTGTAACCACAAGAAAGACTGGCTCATTAACTTCGCAGCTTGCTGGATTATATGCAAAATTTTTTACTGTGACAAGAGGAATTAAAGCACTTTGGAATTCTGTAAACTCTGCATCTGATTATGTTGAAACATTGAACTATTTCAATTCTGCGTTCGATCAAGTTACTGATGGATTAGATATCAGCAAGTGGCAGAATGCAGGAGCAAAATCCGCAGAGGAATATGTGGGTTCTTTTGAAAAACGTGCAAAAGAACTGACAAAAAAAATGACCGGGTTTGAAGTATCAGATGCAGGTGATCTGACTAGAACAAAAGGCGCAAGCCTTGGACTTGACCCAAACCAAACGATGAACTATCAAGCTACATATGCTCAGATGGCATCATCTATGGGGGCAACTGCCGATGCGTCAACAAAGGTTTCGCAGGCTTTGACCGAAATCGGGGCAGACCTTGCTTCTGTAAAGAACCTTGAGTTCAACGATGTATGGAACGATATGGCATCCGGCATAACCGGAATGAGCAGGGCACTTGATAAATACGGTATTAATATTCGTGTAGCAAATTTACAACAGGAACTTTATAACCTTGGAATTGACGCTACTGTATCAAGTCTAAGTCAATCAGATAAAGCTATATTAAGAACAATTACAATATTAAATAGTTCTAAATATGCATGGGCTGATTTGGCTTCAACAATTAATCAACCAGCCAACCAGGTTCGTATGTTGAAATCTAATTTCGAAGCACTTGGTAGAAGTATCGGAACATTGTTCCTCCCTATTGTTGCAAAAGTACTTCCATATATTAACGGTCTTGTTATGGCATTGGAAAGAGCTTTTTCTTGGCTCGCAAAACTACTTGGCATTAAGCTATCGGATTATGTATCTTCAACTGGAAAAGCTTCAGTCGATATGGGAGATATTGCAGACAGCACAGATAATGCTGCATCCGGGCTCGACAATGCAAACGACAATGCGAAGAAATTACAAAAAACTCTTTCTGTTCTTTCCTTCGATGAATTGAACCAGTTGAATGATAACAAGACATCAAGTTCAAGTGGAAGCTCGGGCAGCGGGGCTCTGGGAAGTGCCCATATACCAGAACTGGACGCTGCTTTCGATAAAGCACTTTCTGATTATCAAAAAGCATGGGATCAAGCATTTGCAAATGTTGAGAATAAAGCGCAAACTGTATCTGATAAGATTATCAAGGCATTTAAACAAATCAGAAAGAATGCAAAGCCAACCACTGCCGCAATAAAGAAGCTTTATAATGAAGGTCTAAGCAGACTAGGAAATTTTTCGATTAATGCTTTGAAAAATTTGTGGAAGAATTACCTCCAGCCAATCGGTAAATGGTCATTATCAAACAACTCAGGATTTCCAAGATTCTTTAACATTACAAATGATTTGCTGACAAAAATCAACTGGTTAAAGCTCCAAACTTCTTTAGAAGGATTGTTTACTATGCTCCAAAAGCCAACACAATTTGTTTGGACGGGACTTATGGATTTTTACGAGCATTTTCTCGTTCCAGTCGGAACTTGGACGATGAACGGCGCAATTCCACAATTAGTTGATGCGTTGACCAGTTTCGGAAACAACATTCATTGGGAAGAACTTAATAAATCACTGAAAAATTTCTGGGATGCATTGGCTCCATTTGCAAAGAATGTAGGACAGGGCATTGTTGATTTCTATAAAGATTTATTAAAAGTCGGAGAGAATTTCATCAATTCAACTGTTCCTGGAGGTCTAAATTCTATCGCAGAAGCAATAAAAAATATAAGTCCCGAAACAGCACAAGCTATAGGAAAGAGTCTCGGCCAAATTTCTTTGGCGATTCTAGGATTCAAAGGATTAACCTTTATTGGTGGAATCATTGGAAAAGACAGCCCATTAGGAAAAGGACTTTCTTTACTGGCAAAACATCCTTATGCGTCAATGGCACTTGGCATCGGTGGAATCGTACTTGCGCTTGATAATTTCGGAGTTATTGATGTTGACTGGGAGTGGATTTGGAGCAGTATTGACCGTGTAAAAACCTCAATACAGAATTTTATTGATAAGGTTGATTGGAATGCTGTTGGAACTGCTATTGGAAATTTATGGTCTGCATTCCAACCATTTGCAGAGGGATTTGCAGATGCGTTGATTACCGGGCTTGAAGGAATAATTAATATCGGAGCGGATTTAATTAACGGTATTGCAAATGCAATTAATTGGCTGGCTGAAAAATTAAGTGGAATTGATCCAGAATTTATAAAACAAGTTGGTGCTGCATTCGGAACATTGTTTGCGATCAAAATAGCCAAAGATATTGCCACCGAAATCTTTTCCTTTGCTAGCGGAATCGGTTCATTAGCTTCAAAACTTTTAAATTTCCCACTTGATACCGCATCTTCTCTTCCCACTATCATCGGTGATATTGGTGGAGCAGCGGAAACGGCTGGAAATGGCGGGTTTACTACACTTGCAGAAAAGATAAAAAATCTCGGTGATGTCGCACAAACAGCTGGTGGACAATTCCAAGGATTTTGGGGATACGCAACTAATTTAGGCGCGACTGCATTTGTCGTGGAAGGCCTTGGACAGGTAAAAAAAGCTATGGACTTTAAAGACTCCACAGCTGACGCATTCAACGATTTTGAAGTTGTTAGAAAAGCATTGAAAATCATCGAAGAACAAACTGGAATCTCTGGCGATAAACTTATCGGACTCGGCGGTGATTTAAAAAATGTGAAAGACAATGCATTTGATTTTGATGGACAGCTCCAAACCGTAGAAACATCACTTGAAAATCTTGGAATTTCTTCCGATACATTTAAGCAAGCATTAAAACAGGCAATGGAGGAATCCGATACCGCCACAAATTCTCATGTAAGTAATATTAATGAATATATCGGTACGATGGGGACAGAATTTGATAATGCGAAATCTGCATTAGAAAGACTTTCAAATCAAGCGGTAATCACTCCAACGCAGTTTGATGAATTAAGTACTGTCCTTCAGCAACAAGAATCATCTGGTGCAACAGCTAGAGCTGCATTCCAAGCCTTGATGGATAAAATGGCAGAGATGGGAATTGACACAGGAAAAGTTATTAAAGCTTTTTCAGAAGATGTTCCAAAAGCTTCATCAACAATGAGCAAATCAGTGGAAACAGCTACGAAATCCATTTCTTCAAAATCTAAGACTGGTTTTGGAATAGCCAGTGCAGCTGTAAGCACGGCAATGGCTGGAATGAAAAAAAGCACAGAAAGCACAATGCCTTCCATTTGGTCGAAGATAAAGAACACGAATGATGATGTTGAAACCAATTCTAAAACAAATTGGGGAAATTCTGCAAGTGCTGTATCGACAGCCCTCGGAACCATGGACACTGATACAAGAAATGTAATGGGTAAGGTTATGACAACCATTCAAAGTTATTGGTCTTCCGTTTTGATCAATACAAACCAGATTTGGGAAAAGGCTTCTGGCAAGGTTGATACAGAAACCGAAAACATGAAGACTTATACAGAATCTAACTTATCTGGTATTTCAGATTATATCACAAGTCTGTTCAAAAATGATTTAACATCAATGGGTAGGGAAACTGCACAATCTTTCGCCAATGGTATGAAACAAGTTCATCTACCAACATTAACATATCGAATCTCTGAATGGAGAAAGCATAACCTCGGAAACGGAAAAACCAGTTCTACACCAGTTTATAAGCCTAATTGGTACGCCAAAGGTGGTCTTTTCAACGGCGCACAGGTAATCGGTATCGGTGAAGCCGGTTCTGAAGCCGTCCTTCCGCTGGAAAATCCACGAACCATGAAGAAGATTGCAGACAGCATTGTTTCCAGTTCGGACGGAAGCATGGGACTTACAAAAGAAGAAATGGCAAAAGCAGTAGCCCAGGGAGTTGCAATGGCAATGAGTATGAACAGCGGAAACAAGAATCCGCAGTACATTATGAACAGCATTATTCTGGACGGAAGCGAGATTGCGAAAGCAGTAACAAAAGCCCAGAATGATACGGATAGTCGTTTCAAACCATCCCCGGCATATTGATTTTTGACTGATTGTGTGGTATAATTTCTTCAATGAAGAAGTACACACGGTCTTGATTTTTGAGCCGCTAAGAAGAAATTAATATTTCTCGATTTTGAGGAATTTTTTGTCTTACTTGGCGGCTCTTTTTTATTTTAACCGTTAATTTTGGTAAAACCAACAGGCTAGACCGATCATCGAAAAGCGGAAATGCCTTGCCGCCTGCCTGTTGATTTACATACAGTTCAAGGCACTCTTTTATACGAAAGGCAGGTATCAATCTATGGCAAGAAAACCACTTAGCAAGAAAATCAGATTTGAAGTATTCAAAAGAGACAAATTCACATGTCAATACTGTGGAAGAATGTCACCAGACGTAATTTTGGAAGTAGACCATATTGAGCCAGTAGCAGAGGGCGGGGATAATGAGATTACAAATTTAATTACTTCGTGCCGCGACTGCAATAGAGGGAAGGGCAAAACTAGAATTTTAGATTCCAAAGCAATATCGTTTCAACAGGAAGCATTAAAAGATCTTGCAGAGAAAAAAGAACAGTTGGAAATGATTGCTGAATGGAAGAAAGAGCTACTTGATTATGATAATATGGCAGTAAACATGCTAACGGAATATTTTGAACAATTGACAGGGTGTGATGTAAACGATAACGGACGTAAGGAAATAGGAATATGGTTAAAAAGATTTTCAGCAGATAAAATTATGGAAGCAATGGAAAAATCTGTAAAATCATATTGTAAAGAATTTTCGTACGATGAAATTGTAATGGCATTTTCAAAAATACCAGGAGTGTGTATTAATCACTCAAAGGGGGATAATAAGTCAAAGTATTATTTTAATTATATAAAAAAAGTTTTAACATCACGAGGAATAGAGTTCAATCCGAAACTTTTAAAATATTATGTTGAAACATATTTGATTACAGAAGAAGATTTTGCAGCGGAAAAGAAAAGTAAACGGTATTTAAAAATATTTGTTTCATATCTACACCCCAGATTTGATAAAGATAAATTTGCTCAAAACTATATGATGGATAAATGCTTTGTTGGGATCGCTGATATTGACGGAGAAAAGAGCATAGAAAATCTTAAATATGGGCTTGATTTAGAAAACAAAGGTTATTTCTTTTCAGATAGATACTCTCCGAAAAATAGAGTTAGTTTGATTCCTTATCTCAATGGCTTTACAGAACTGTTAAGAGAATATTATAGAGAATATTATCAAACATATAATGAGCCTCATCCTGTTTTAACTACCGAACAGGGATTAAGGCTTTTAAATCATTATGCGTCAAATAAATATTGGGCGAACTGTGTTACAAAAGAAGACTATTGTAATATGTTTTCAATGCTTAAATTGAGTAAAGAATATGGTTGGAAGGAGCAAATGCCAGAAGCTATGTTTACAAGTGGTGGTACTATTTGTGACGAGAAAATTGCAGAATATGAAAGCGAGGAAAGAAAAAAGCATGATTTTCGACCTTAATGTTTTGCTGTGTAAAAACTGTAACATTACAGTAACGTTACAGTAACGGTATAGAATAAGAAATAGAAATAGAATTAGATTAAGATATAGATTTAGATTAAGAAAAAGAGAAAGAATTATATTTTGAATAATATCTAACGATATTATTATGTCAGATAAATCTGACGCAGAATGGGACAGGGAGGACACACTATGATATTTTGGCTATCAGTAATCATTTTTGCGGTCGGCGTTGTTATTCTGATTGCAAATAGAATAGGCGAATCTTTAAGCTACGAATATGAGTATTCAAATGTGAGTGGATTTATATTGTCTTTTGGTGTGGTAATTTCTTTCATCAGTGTAGTATGGTTCCTGGTAGCTGGATTGATTTTACTACTTACTCAAACCAATATTACCGCCACCAGACAGGCAAATGCCGAGAAATACAAAGCATTGACTTACAAGCTGGAAAGTGAAGCTTGCCGAGATCAATTCGGACTTCTCAACAAAGAAATTATTGACGAGGTACAGAGATGGAATGAAAAAGTAACTTACTACAAAGCAATGGAGGATAACTTCTGGATTGGAATTTATTATCCAGATGTGTACGGTGATCTTGGAACGATTGATTATGAGACATATGAGGGTAATTAATTGACATGATAAAATAATCAAATCCGTTTCAAAACCTCTCACCCGATAAAATATAGGCACAAGCCAAGAAAATTGAATTTTGATAAAAGAAATTAATTAATTGTGGAGAAAGGAAACAAAGAAAATGAACAGACCATTATTTAAGCCAGGGGATATTGTGCAGCACTTTAAGCGAGAAACTATCGAGAATCCGCGTGATAATGAATACCTGTATGAGGTTGTTGGTTTTGCTAGGCATACGGAAACAGGAGAAGACCTAGTGATATACAAAGCCCTGTATGGCAGTAAGCAATTATACGCCAGACCGAAAAATATGTTTTACAGTGAGGTAGATCGTGAAAAATATCCAAATGTGAAACAGAAATATAGGCTCGAGAAATATCATGGAGTGTTGTACGTATAATGGATTTCAAGCAGACTTACTTTTCCATCTGGCAAGATATATGGAATCTTCACAAGAAGTACGCTTTTATCTCAAAGGATGATATTCCACAGTGGGAAAATCTCACCGTGGAAGCAATGCAAATTCACGATAAATACGCTGATTCTTTCGGAGCAAAATTTGCCGAAGCTCTTTTGTTTGCTGTGACTGTGGAAATTGATAGAAAAGCGAAATAGGACTTCCAGAATGCGTCCCAAGGTGGTACAATATGGGTATCATACTAAGGAGGGGGATATTTATGGCACTGATTAAATGTCCAGAATGCGGCAAGGAAATAAGTGATAAAGCGGCAAGTTGCCCGAACTGTGGATTCCCGATAACACAGAGAAATGTAACACAGGAATCGCCACAGAAGCAAAAGGAATACGACATTGAGATGTTAGATTCCATGAGAATCAAGGCTTCAAAAGCGAATATCGAGGTTTACTACAAAGGAAATTTGTTACTTGAAGCGAATCCTATGGATTTTGTATTGAATTATGATAAGGAAGAACCAGATGATTTAGGGAGAGTACAGTTGAAAGTTGCTTTTTCAATTCCGAAATATGCAAATCCTTTCAAAATTTGCTTATCAACAGGTTCTTCCGCATATGAACAGACAAAGGAATTTACAACAGAGATTGCGGAGCGGTATTTCAAGAAACAGTATGTTGTTGAATGGTATATGCTAGACAAGAGTGTAATGGATAATTGCGACAGGGGCGAAGCAAACAAGACCAGAACAACTATTGAGAATATCGAAAAACCTAAAACATATTCTGCACCAGAACCACAGTACACGCCACAGCCGACAGCTACCAAGAAAAAGAAAAAAGGGGGATGCGCAAACTATTTTGGTTTTATCTGCCTTGTGTTTATTCTAATTGGCTGGTATTCATCTAAAACAGAGAAAACAGCAGATACATCCAAAACACAGACGGAAAAATCCAGTAGTTACGAAAGAAAAGCAACTCCTACAGTAGAAGAGAAAAAACAGAATGTGGCTCCAATTACTTTTGATGATGAATTACAAACATTTAATTCTGGTGAATATTCTTATATCACTGACAGCGATTTATATAAATATGCAGTCAATATGAGCGGAGCTAAAATTTATACTGTATCAACAATAAGTGAGATTAAAGACAATAAGGTGCAAGTTACTATTGGTGATAAATATATGATGAGTAATTTTAATGTATCTGATAGTAAATTGTATGCAAAATATGAAAGCGGTCTTAAAGATGATGATGTGGTTGCTATTCTTGGAACAGTATCAAATGTAGATTCATGGGGATTTATGGGAGATTCCATAAATTTAGAGAATTGTATGGTATTTGCAAAAGGTGATGAAGCTAAAAGCTATAAAAAGGATGCTTCAGATGATAGTTTATCACAGTATTTTGTAGTGACAGAAGAAGTTGCTAATTCAAAAGAAGTTTCAGAGGACGAATACAAGGCACTTTGCCAAACATTGGACTATAATGATATATTGAGAAACCCTGACAGTTACGATAAAAAACATTGTATTGTCTCTGGAACAATAGATCAGTCATTAGAAGGAATATTCGGTGGATATACGTTGTATATTGTTGACGGAAACGGTAATAAATGGGATTGTTCATATAGCTATGAGGATGGCGAAACACATTACCTAGAAGGAGATTGGATAACCGTATACGGAACTTGTAGCGGAACATTAAATTCTACAACACTTCTTGGGAAACAAGTAACATTGCCAAGCATAGATGTTGAATACATTAACTGATAAAATTAGGCTAGGGAGAAATCTCTAGCCTTTTTGCTGTTATAAAAATAGAGCCAAGACTTCTTGGCTCTACGGCAATCATGCAATTTCTACTCTATATGCAATCATCATTTCTTTAATCACACCAATGTAAATTTCTTTCAGTCGCTTATCTTGCATGATTACGGACAGTTTATTAATCTGATTAATCAGCTCTTTTGTGCAACCTCTTTCCTCAGCTCTGGAAATCGCATTTCTAAGTTTCTGATCTAATCGGCAACCAGCTCTGTCTGTCAGTCTGCGGTAGCTTTCATTTCTGGCGGCGGCATATTTGTTTCCGAATGAGTAAGAGAAATTGTCGCTCTCGGCAATCTTTGAAATACATCGGTTCACCCACTTCTCTGTGCCAACATCGGAATCCATCCCCTTGAAAGTATCAATGATGGTTTTCATGTTCTTCTCTTGTTGGTCGGCACGTTCCGCAAGTTTTTTCTGTTCCAGTTCGGTCTTAGCTACTTGTTGGAAAATCTGATTGAACATTTGCAGTTCGGGGGACAATTTAGAATAATCAATTACTTGTTGCTTTACCTTTTCTTCAAGTCTAGTAAAATATTCTCTAGCTTCTTCTGCTTTTTCGCTATTACCTTTTACCGATAACTTCTTTGCAAAATGAGCAGTAATTTTGTAGTCCTTAGTAGCCTGCCCTCCCCATTCGTCATTAATGACGAATGCCCAATAATCAACGTTTTCCTCTGCAAATTCATTTCCTGTAATGTTGCTCTTGCACCATCTTGAATAATTGCTAGAATCCAATTCTAAAAAGGCATATAACTTTCTGGCAGTAGTCATACCCTCTTCATCAATGCCAAGTGCAATCTCAATAGGTGTCTGGTTAGATGTGTTAATTGTGATTTCGTTCATATATAAAAATCCTCCTGTAAAATTTTAATTTTTTATTTGCAAACAGGAGGCATATAGTGTTATACTTTATATAGTCTCCTATTTGGTGGCAGAAGTATTTAAGAGATTCTTAACTTTGGTCGGTACGGAATCTCTTATTTTTATTTGTTTCTTACTTTTACATAATCTCTATAATCCGTTCTATCTTTCAAATACTGTACAGTATCTTCTGCCTTTACATCTATATACATACTTAAAGACATAAGATAATTTTCAAGTTCATTACCGTTGCATTCATCTATTCTCTTTGTATACTTATCCAGTTCTTTTTCTCCGTCCCTAACAATGCTTGTAATTTCAATTTCACTTGTTCCGTCAACAGGGGCAAACTGAACTTCTAGTCCTCCCAATATAAAAGGTGCTATTTCATCCGCATTTTCAACTTCACTTTCATAATGCTCCAATATTACAATATTTAGAAAATGAATACTGTTATCTTGCAGCAGTTCTTCAAGTGCAACATTCGCCAATTCATTTTGGCTTCTTCCTGTGATCTGTGACAGTAGACCTAAATCTCTTTCAACATCTTCGTCAATTCTAAAAGATTTTTGCACTTGTTTTTTATTTCGTACTAGCATACTTTATCTCCTTTCACAATGCTATTGTTTTTGATTGCATTGTTATATTATAGAATTTTTAGTGAAATGTCAATAAATTTCTGCTATTATTTTTAATAGCAAAGATTTTAAAAAATAGAAAATGATATTGACTTCTAAATGACTTCATGGTATATTATAAGCGAGAAGTCAATATGACTTCAAGAAAGGAGAAATGCTATTAATGAGTATTAAAACATTTACGTTAAGACTGACAGAAGAACAGCTTGATTTTGTCGGTGAGAAAGCAAAAGAAATGGGGGTGAGTAAAAACGATTATATTCGCAGATTAATTGATGGAGATATTCGTGCAGACAAAGAGGATAAAATCTTACAGGAAATTATCGAAATCAAGAATATGTTAAAAGCAAACAAATAAAAAAGGATTCACGCACCCTGGAAAAGTCGGAACTCTTTAAGCACTCAACACACCGAAGTGGTTGATATTGTTATCATATCTCCCTTCGGTGTAATTGTAAACACCAAAAGGAGATTTTTCTGCCATACAATAGAAATGCCAGGTGAATTCACCTGGCATAGAAAATCATTCGTTTACTTTTCCAATAATCTGGTCTTTTCTGACGTAGGTATTTTTCCAATACCTAGAATCTTTTGAATTATTGATATCATCTCCCAAAACAAAATAACAATTTTCAGGAACTACATAAGGGCCAAAATCTCTTACAGGAACTGCATTTGCAAATGAAAGGTCAATTTTGGTATAGCCGTTTATAAAAATTTTTCCGTTTTGGATTTCAACCATCTCGCCAGGTAAGCCAATAATTCTTTTCACTAAAATTTGCTCTTCATCATCTGGGTAACGAAAAACTATAACATCGTATCGTTTTGGAGATGAAAAATAATAGTAAATAGAATTGTATGTATTATTTTCCCAGGGATAAACACCAAAGGCAGAATAATTCGTATCGGTTATATTTTTGTGCGTAATTAAGAAGCCAAAAACACCTATAGATACTAAAGCAATAATTGTTATGATTACAGAGATAACAAATGTTTTTTTCTTTTTCAAGCAAAAACCACAATTAGGACAATTTTTAGCGCTATTACTTACCTCTTTTCCACATTCTGGACATTTAATCAAAGACATAAATACCCCCTCCTTTTTGCGATGATATATATATTTTACCACTCCAAAACGGATAGCGGAATAGGAAATTTGAAAAAAGTTAAAATAATGCTTGACAGGATTGTTGCTACACACTATAATAGGATTGTAGCAACAAAGAAAGAGAGGTGATATAAATGGCTGCTATGAAAATCGGAACAAAATTAACTGACAATCCAAAAGACTATATGTTAAGGACAAGATTAGACAAGAAAACTCTTCAAAAACTGGATGCTGTTGCACTTGAAAAGGCTACTACAAGGTCTGAAATTGTGAGAATTGGGATTGAAATGCAGTATGATAAAATGTTCCAGAGTGATAAAAAATAAGAGATTCCCGACCGACCAAAGTTAAGAATCTCTTAAATGCTTCTGCCACCAAATAGGAGGCTATACAAATTATAACACTGTATACCTCCTGTTTGCAAATAAAAAATTAAAATTTCACAGGAGGATTTTTATATATGAACGAAATCACAATTAACACAGCAAGCCAGACACCTATTGAGATTGCACTTGGTATTGATGAAGAGGGTATGACTACTGCCAGAAAGTTATATGCTTTTCTTGAGTTAGCGCCACAAAATTTTGCTAGATGGTGTAAGAGAAACATTGCAGAAAATGATTTCGCAACCGAAAATGAGGATTATTTGCGACTCTTCCTTGAGGAGGAGACACCGACAGGTGGCGTTATTCAAAGAGAAGATTATAAACTCTCTGCCAGCTTTGCAAAGAAACTTTCTATGCAATCAAAGAGTGCCAAAGGTGAACAAGCCAGACAATATTTTCTCAAAGTAGAGGACAAATTAAAAGAAACGGTTCGCCACCCAGTACCAATGACCATCCCCGAACAGATTCAGCTTCTAGCACAGGGAAACGTAGAACTGAATAAGCGGATTGACGATATTCAGACAGAGTTTGAGACTTTGAAAATGGATTTACCGATTCTCCCGATTGAAGCGGAGAAAATCACGGAAGCCGTAAAGAGAAAAGGAACACTGGTACTTGGTGGCAAGGAATCCAATGCTTACAATAGCCGTTCCATTCGCCAGAAGGTTTACAGTAACATTCATTCCAACCTGCGCTACCAGTTCCAGGTCAAAAGCTACAAGGCAATTAAGAGAAGCCAGGTAGAACAGGCAGTCAAGATTATTGGAGAATACAAACCGCCAGTTTTCTTGAAGAATGAGATTGATACAGAAAATGCACAGCAGAGATTCTTTTAATTAGATTTTTACAGGGATACACAGGAGGAAAATAAAATGACAGAAAATATGGATAGAGAAAACACAATGTTCGAAGTAGAGGACACTATTGATAAAATCAAGTTTCTTGTGGATGATTTCATGGAACAGTATGGATTTAACAGCACAGAAGAGATGGACAAAGAGAAAAGCCTTTTCTTTGCACATAACAAGCAATTTATGACAATGAAACTGTTGATTTTGAGCGATTATGCCAATAAAGCAAGACAGAAATTTAAGGCTCTTGAATCTATGGAACAGAAAGCGTGATCGTATGGCAAATAGAATCCAGTTCAATGACTTTCAGAAAAAGAGCGTGTACGCCAAATGCAACGGAAAATGTGCGATATGCGGTAAGCCAGTCAAATTTAAGAAAATGACAATCGACCACATTATGCCGTTGTCTCGTGGCGGCACCAATGATATTAAGAATCTGCAACTGGCGTGTAAGCGCTGCAACAGCATGAAGAGCAACATGACAATGGATGATATGATGGGGCAGATTTCCGAGATTTTAAAGTATAACCGCAAACAGAAGTTGATTAGAGCGTTGGGAGGAATTGTGGAATGACACGTAAGGAAGAGATTTTAGAACTGATTGAAAAAATCACAAAAGAGAAAAATATCAATATGCTTTACGGCGTGGTTAAGACAATGGTTGAATATGAAAACCATGAATGATACCAAAGTATACTGAATGATACCAACCACCTATGCTATGATATAAAATCATAATAAGCAATTTTTAAAGCGTTTACCTTTTGGGGTAGGCGCTTTTTTGTTGCCAAAAAATAAATCATAAAGGAGATATGAATTTATGCGATTATCCAATATAAAGAAAGTATATGTTTGCGAATATAAAGGGATGTATAAAATTGGAATAGCGCATAAACCTCAAAATAGGTTGAAACAATTAAAATGCGGATGCCCAACAGCAAGAATCCTTTACGAAAGTAATTATATCAAGAACTGTTTTTTCGTAGAAAATATTTTACATAAAACATTTGAAAAATACAAAATTGACAGAGAGTGGTTTTCTTTTTTAGATATCCTACTGATAGATAAGACAGTAAATGAATTAGGCGAAATTGTAGAAATCGAAAAAGTAAAAGAAATAATAAAGTTGGAAAACGATAGATTTTCTCAAAAGATGGACAAGCAAATCAAAAAAATGTTTTCATGCAAACAAAATAAAACAAAAGAGGTTTGTCTAGAAATCAATTTTGAAAAAGGGTGGAAACTAAAAGAAAAAGATAAGAATTTTTTAGTTAATTATTTTACTTCATACGCTGACTACATAAATAAATATTGCTGTGGAGATGGAGCGGAAGAAATTGACTTGATTATAAAATCATTAAAAGAAAAAGGAGTTGAAGCTTCTAAAGACCTTATACAGGAGAATGCAAAAATTGCGTTTGAAGCTGTGAATGGAGAAATATACGAGTATTACAATAGTGAAAATTCAAAAGACACCTTATATATTATAGAAAATTCAATTTTATCTTGATTACATGAGGGTTAGCATATGGCAGAAGCATTTTTAAAAGTGGATGGGGTAGCAATGCCCTGTCCTTCTTCTTTTACATGGGGATTACAGGATATATCGGCATCAGAATCCGGCAGAACCGACGATACGACCATGCACAAAAACAGAGTTGGACAGAAACGAAAGCTGTCTGTAGGTTGGAATGGCCCAGACTGGGACACTGCTTGCAAAATTATACAGGCAGTAAATCCAGAGTACATACAGGTCACATATCCAGACTTGCTATCTGCAAATAAACACGAAACCAGAACATTTTATGTTGGTGACAGGGAATCCCCTTTTAAGTGTTGGTGGATAGGCAATGAGCGCATGGAAGGACTTAAATTTGATTTTATCGAGAGGTAAGACATGCGAAATTTATCAACGGAATTTAAAGAACAACAGAATAGTGGGAACCGTAACTATCTGAAATATGCAGATTTTACCTTTACGGACGGAAGCACATTATCCATTACCGACAAAGATTTATGGTCTAATGGCTTCAAATTTGAGGATGCAGTATCGCAAAGTGGTTCTTTTGATATCGGCGCAGCTATCGTAAATAAGCTGACATTGCAGATCAACAACTTTTCTGGAAAGTACACAGATTACATCTGGGATGGAGCAAGGGTTGTTTGCTATATTGGACTTGAATTATCTACTGGTATTGAAAAAATCCGTATCTGTACTATGACGGTAACAGATGCTCCATATCAAAGCACTGCAATTATCAGCCTAACCTGTGAAGATTCCATGCGATTATTTGATCGTGATTATTCAGAAAGTAAGCTGTCCTATCCGGCAACCAGATTACAGATCATCCAGGATGCTTGCGAGGTGTGCGGAGTAACACTTCAATCTACAAGGTTTGATAATGATGATTTGATAATACAGAATCGACCAGACGATAGCAGTATTACTTTCAGACAGGTAATTGCATGGGTAGCACAGATGGGCTGCCAGTGGGCGAAATGTGACGAATATGGTCGCTTATGCTTTGGATGGTATGAACGTGAAGTCCCGGATAATTTTTATGATTTGGTGGAAACTCCATGGAAAGATGTAGAAGGTAACGACATATTAGATACCACTGGTGAACAAATCATTACTATCATGCAGACTGGGATTACAACAATTCAAACAAACGGATTTACTCCATGGCTGTATGATCTTGAAATAACAGGTATAAAAGTTACAGAATACGTTGAAAATTCTTCTCAAAATGAAGCGAAAACATATCAGTCGGGAAAATCCGGCTACGTTATCGAAATAAGTGATAATAAGCTAATCCAAGAGGGAACAGGAGAAGCAATCTGCAAGATTATTTCAGACAGATGTGTTGGAATGAAATTCAGACCGTTTTCTACCGGTGCTTTAACAAATATTGCATGGGAAGCTGGTGACACCATTGCGATTTCCGATAGAAACGGAAAACAGTATAAGAGCTACCTAACTTCTGTTACTTTGAATCCAGGCGCATTTGAGCAACTTGAATGCAGTGCTAAGAGTGCATCCAGAAATAAGCAGAAACAATATAGCCTTAATCAACAAATACAGGCAGAAAATAATAAAAATTTAAGAGATGAACGTACCGCCAGGGAAAAAGCACTGGAAGAATTATCACAACGCCTTGCTGAATCTTCTGGAGCATACACGACAGTAGAAACACAGCCGGACGGAAGCAACATCTATTATCTTCATAATAAGCCGCAGTTATCCGATTCTGACATTATATGGAAAATGACTGCGGAAGCATGGGCTGTATCTACAGATGGTGGACAACATTGGAATGGCGGCATGACAGTTGATGGTGATGTAATTGCCAGAATCCTTACGGCTACAGGTGTTAATGCAGATTGGATTAATACGGGAACCATTAAGGCTATTGATAAAGATGGAAACATAACTTTCCTGGTTGATGTAACAACAGGAAGGGTTGTTATTAATGCGGATTCCGTACAAGTCAAGGGAAAAGATGTTAATGCGATTGCAAAGGAAAAAGCAGAAACAGAAGTAAATAATTTTATAAGCAATACATACACAACTGATATCAATAATTTGCAGTCTCAAATCGACGGACAGATTGAGACTTTTTTTTATGACTATGAACCGACCTTGCAGAATATCCCGGCTTCCGAGTGGACTACCAACGAAGAACGAAAGAAACATGAGGGCGACCTATTTTACTGGAAATCCAAGGGATATGCATACCGTTTTATGCAAGACGGGGCAACTTGGAAATGGCAATTGGTACAAGATACCGATATCACGTTAGCACTTGCCGCCGCAGAAAAAGCGCAAGATACGGCAGATCATAAGCGCAGAGTATTCGTAGTTCAGCCAGAGCCACCTTATGACATTGGAGACTTATGGACACAAGGCTCTAATGGTGATTTGATGAGATGTAAAGTTGCCAGAGCAAGCGGTTCTTATTCTGCTTCAGATTGGGAAAAGGCTTCAAAATACACAGATGATAGTTCTTTAGATTTATTTATCAATGGCGTTTTTAAAGATTCTCTTAATTCTTTAAAAACACAGATTGATGGAAAAATTGAAACTTGGTATCAGCCAAACGACCCTTCTCTTAAATGGACAAAAACAGAGGAACAACCATGGTGCGATATTGACGGAAACAAGATTCTGGATGAATCCGGGAATGAAATTATCTTGGTATGGGAATCAGAGAAAGCAGAGCATGAAGGTGACCTTTGGCACAATACTTCTGATAACACTCAATGGATTTACAAATCCGGTATTTGGCAACCACAATCCATACCAAATGAGCTGTTAGACAAGATAGATGGGAAGTCATCTGTCTATATGGTTCAGCCAAAACCGCCATATTACGAAGGTGACTTGTGGGTGACAACCAATAGTGAAGGAAAGGCTTCCCTCAAAACATCCACTGTAAATCGTGTTGGCGGAGCGTTTGACGCATCCGATTGGATTGATTTCAAGTATGCAGACAAAGACGATATTAAAAATGCAATTGATAAGTATGATACCAGTCTTGGACAGGATGAAGTGTTCAATAAACTCACAAAAGGCGGCACTGAACAGGGAATCTATATCAAAGATGGAAAAGTATACATTAATGCAAAATATATTCTGGCTGGACTGCTTGCTGGTGAGAGAATCAATGGTCGAGGACTGAAAGTTATTGATGACGACAATAATGTGACTTTAGAAATCGACAGCAACGGAAATGTTATTCTAGCTCCAAAGACTTTTTCGCTACAAGGAAAGACGGTCGATGAGATTGCTAATAGCTCAGCAAAATCAGCTGTCGATGGACAGACACAAGTCGATATTTTCAGCAAGCTTACCAATGGTGGCAAGGCACAGGGAATTTATTTAGACGAAAACGGAAACATTTATGTAAATGGACAATTTATTAAAGCGTTGAGCATAGCCGCTAATGCTCTAGCAGCTGGTTCTATTACCACAGAAAAATTAGATGCTAAGGCGGTCACGGCTGAAAAAATGTCCTTGAATGAGCTTGCGGCAATTGGAGCCACTATAGGCGGATTTACGATTCAAAACAACAGAATTTATAATAAAAAAAATGGAACCCTACAGATTTCCGTAGGAAATGAATATAACGCTCCATCAATGCTTGCTATGGATGCACAAGGACAATTTATTAAATACAGCGCAAGTGGTATTGCATCCTCTTACGCTAACTCATTAAATTTAACACCACATAATACAACAACAGAAAGTGGCTTTACAGACGGTTCAAAACATTATCTGGGAAGAACACAATTCAATTCAGATGTTAGTATTTTTGGCGATTTTAAGGTTTCTGGAACAAAATCCATAATAGCTGACACTGAAAACTATGGAGAACAGCTATTTTACTGCTACGAGACTCCAACTCCAACTCTGGGAGATTTTGGCGGTGGCGTAATCGGAGATGACGGAATCGCAATCATTATGATTGATGATATATTTCAGGAATCGACCGACACAGGAATCGAGTATTATGTGTTCTTACAGAATGAAGGAGAGGGACAAACATGGATAGCTGAAAAGACAAATACTTATTTCAAGGTAAAAGGAACACCAGGCTTGCATTTTGCGTGGGAGCTGAAAGCAAAGCAGAAAAATAAAGAATTTATACGCTTTAATGCCGGAAAAGAAGATAGGGAAGTTAATTTTAGATTGAACGACATTGAGAATGAAATGTTCTCGGAAAGAGAAAAACTAATTCAAGAAATGGAAGGAGAATTATTATGAGCCAGATTAAAAAACTTACATCATTTATGAAACTGTCAACAGGAGAGGGCGATAGAATCGCCTTTACCTACTCAACGATTGATACCGAAAGCGGAAAGGTTTTGAGCCAGAACGAGAAAGGAAATTTTCTCATTTTTGACGATGGGCTTTCGGCAAATATTAAGGCGATTGAAGACTATATCAATAAAAATCAATTGAATTAAAGGAGGACAACCACATGCCAAAATGGACTGAATACACATCAAAAGATACGTTAGCGGATAATGACGAAGTAATGCTGTATGACGCAACTGCGAGAGCGAACAAGCGCGGATTAATGAGCAAATTTTGGGATTATGTCGTGGATAAAATGTCAACGGCTGTTATCGGTAAATTGGAAACGGAAAACAAGACAATTATTGGGGCACTTAACACATTAAATAGTGACCGGTTTTCAATCTATGAAAAACAAGTATCTGACTTAGATAATCCACCAGCTGCATTTATTTTAAATACGGGTATAAATCCTAAAGGGCTTCCTGAATTGAGCAGCAATGGGTGTTGTGTTATACAACACAACCCTGGTAGTGAAACATATACCGCACAATTGGCTTTTTCGTTCGGCTGTGAAAAAATAGCAATAAGGACGAAAAAGTCTGATTCTTGGAGTAATTGGAAATATTTTTCAGCTCAATAAAATAGTAAGGCAGTAAGAAACGTTGGCAATATAAAACGGGTTTCATTCCGATCGGGGCAAAATGGCATAAAAAATCACTATTTTATGTGTTAGAGAGCTGCGGAAATTATAGCCTCCTTATCACGTTACAGCTATACTTGTGGTAAGGAGGTGATGTCATTATGACAGAGAATTTAATCATGGTAGGTATATTGTATAAAGAGTTTATGCTAAAGAGCATCCCATTTGGGGTGCTTTTTATTATGCACTTTTTAATCTCAATAATGAAAGGAGAACATACATGAATATCAACACCTCATTAATCAGCAACAACAACAGTTACGCAGGACAAACACCTCGGTATATTGTCATCCACAATACAGATAATATCGCCAAGACAGCAGATGCCAAAGCACACGCCACTGCACAGCATAACGGCAATTTTCATGGCTATTCAGCCCACGTATTCGTGGACGATAAATCAGCATACCAAGCCTTGCCGTACAATCGTGGAGCATGGCACGTTGGAGTGAATTACGGCGGTAAACTGTTTGGAACTGTGAACAATCACAACTCTATTGGAATCGAAATGTGCATGAATGCCGGATATAACTACGAAAAAGCATTCCTGAATACTGTTGATGTATGTAAGCAGATTATGAAGAAATACGGTATTCCGGCAAGCCGAGTAGTGCAGCATTACGATGTGTGCGCTAAGAATTGTCCATCCGTTATCCGTAAAAATGGTGACTGGGATAGATTCAAGAAGCTTATTTCTGTTGAAACCGTGACAGTTCCAACCACAAAGCCGACAGTAAAGGTTGACAAGTATTACCGTGTTCGCAAGACCTGGAAGGATTCCAAGAGCCAGATCGGGGCGTACAAGTCACTGAAAAATGCGAAAAAGGCTTGCAAAGCCGGTTACTCTGTTTTTGACTGGAATGGAAAAGCTGTGTATTCCGTGACAGCAAAGAAAAGTGTAGCCCAGGTTGCAAAAGAAGTCATTAACGGCGAGTGGGGGAATGGACAGGACAGAAAAGACCGACTGGAAGCTGCCGGGTACAATTACGCGGAAGTGCAGAAAAAAGTCAATGAATTACTGAAATAATAACACTCCCGGGGCTTTCCCGGGAGCTACTTAAAAATAGTATATTCTTCAAATTCGTTTCTTATTTTTGCAAAGTCTTTTCTTCTGATTGGCACCGTAGTTCCAGAAAACATAAGGAACGAATCGTTTATTTCTTTTACCTCGTCCATGTTTATTATGTAGCTCTGGTGGCATCTCAAAAATCTGGAATCTAGTAATTCTTCAATATCGGATAGTTTACATCGTTCCGTATAAACTATACCGCAAGTGCAGTGAATAATGATGTATTTGTTTCGACTCTCAATATATTCGATATTTTGAAATTCCACCCGATGAATAAAGTCTTTTCCTTTTATCATAAGAGTGCTTTTGCTGATATGTTCCAGAGCATGATTGAAAGCAGTATACATTCTGCCATTTTCAGATCCTTTTATAATATAGTGAATTGGGAGTAAATCAAGAGCTTCAAAAACATACTCTTTGTGGGCTGTCCAGAAAATAATATTTCCATCATAGCCATTTAATCTCAATTCCTTTGCAACTTCAATTCCATTTTCTTCTCTCAAAATGATATCCAAAACTACAATATCATACCATTCGCCATCTGCCACATCATCAATAAGTGGCTGTCCTTTATCATACGGAGTAATCAATGCTTTTATATCACCATTTCGTTTGAGAAAATTATTAATCCGATGCATAAATATACCAATCTGGATTTCGTTATCATCACATATTGCAATTCGCATTCAAATCATCCCTTTTCATGTAAAATTCGCCACCAGAGGTGCTGATTTCGCCATTTTCTGTATGATTGTATATTTTTTGATACAATATTATCGTACCACATAAGAAAGATAGTGTAAAGAGGCTGTATGATGGAAAGATGTAAGAAGATAGCGATTATCTTAATATTGATGTTTGTGCATGTGTTTATTGGGATTCATATGTATTTCAGCCCAGAGCGTAGTATTATCTTTGGGAGGGTTAAAACTATCGCAAAAATGGTGACGGAAATCAAAAGCAATCCAAATGAACACAAAAAATCCCTCGATTCCAGAAGCCCAGCCCCTTTATTTCTATCTACATATATAACGAATGAAAAGTACCAAAATCACAATATCTATACTGAAAAAATCATAATTTGCAATAATATCGAGGAAAAGCAACTTGCTAGGAAGGATTTAAGTGGAGATGATTCCGTTCCGGTATATGGTTATGAAAACATGATATAATTTAATAAATAAGAACAAATGTTTGGAATATTGGGAGGGATTTACGTGGATTACAAGAAAAATGATGATATTAATTACAAAGAGGAAATTAAAAAACTTTTAGAAGAGGTGAAAGACCCTTACACGCTTAAACGTGTTTATAAGCTTCTTGAATATCTTTATATAAAAGAAATGACCGGGGATTAACCCCGGCCTTTCTTTAATTCTTTTCCAATTCATTTAGAATGTTTTCAATTTGTTTCCAGTGATCTTCACTGAGCTTCGCAAATTTTACCAAAACACTTTTAGCAAATTCGTTATCGCCCTTCATTACTGAATCTACAATAGCCTGCGCATCACTATTGTCAGATTCCTGTTCACCTTTTTCTTCTGTTAGCCACAGATAGTTTGTGTGATACTCCTTACAGATTAAAGTAATAGTCTGATTGGAAGGAGTATTTTCACCACTTTCAATCTTGCTTACAGCAGATCTGGAAATCTTAATTTTTTCGGCAAATTTAGTTTGGCTATCACCGTATTTTTCACGAACAAACCGAATTCTTTCCGCTAATGTCATTTTCTCACCTCCTAAAAATAATATATCATATTTTGTACATTTAGTCAACAAAAAGTTATTGACAATGTGCATTAAGTGTGGTATATTGTGTACATCAGATGAACAAATAGGAGGTGATTGAATGTCAGAGGAAAAGAAAGAACTTATCAGAAACGTAACTGAACGAATTGATAAGTTACCAGATGATAAGAAAAACTATCTTCTTGGATATATGAATGGTGTCATTGACACTACAGAAAACAGCATTGACAAGAAGGAAAGCTCATAAGGAGGTTGGAAGATGACAATTATCAAATTTAAAAATGGGGAAACAATCGAAATTCCGTGTGTGTTCCCGGATGATATTGTGAAACCAGACATTAGAGATCAACTGATACGTTTGGAATGGGATGACAATGGAAAACAATATTACTTGAAGTTTAACCCAGTAGATGTGCTCTATGTAAAAGAGATTACATAAAGCACACCAGATAATTATTTAGCTGATGGGTATTTTGTTGCAGTTGCTTTTCCAACTTTGACAGGTTCTTTGCTTAACAAGGCAAGAAATTCATCATTGTATGTGTGGTATAAATCAAGAATTTCTTTTGAACCAGAACCTTCCTTAACTGCTTTGGCAACAGCTAAGTCGTGAGCAATTTGAAAGTTATCCATTGTCAACACCTCCTTCCTAAAGGAGATTATATCATAGAATGGAGAAAAATTATATGAATGATACATATAATGTTTTTTATTCTATTTTGGAAGAGCTCCAAGCTATTCACAATATCATGGAGCAGCCAAAAAAACGAGTTTCTAAAAAAGATAAGAAAAGCATCGAAAAACGCATTATTGATAGACCTCTTCTTGAACCTCAAAATTCTATGATGATGGAAAGAAAGGAGACTAATGAAAACATCAAAAATCGAAATCCGGCAAGTAAATGGCAATGAAGGAATCTTCACAGAAATCCTTGTGGATGGTCACAAACTCGAAGGCGTAAGGAGTTTTGAGTTGAAACAGGGAGTTGGAGATTCAGAACCTATACTTTCCATTGATCTGAATGCTTTTGATTTATCTACAGATTTACAATTTTTGAAAGTTAATCAAAATGGAGTAGGTGAAATTGAGGGTATAAAATTTAAAGATAATCCACGGATTATGACTTTTTCACCAGAGTAAGAATTACTATAAGAAAATTTGTAAGAGGTTGAACAGATAATGAAAAAGAAAATCGGAAATAGTATGCGTATTCCAAAAAGTTTTCGTGGACAAATAGTGGATGCGAAACCATACCATGAAGAAGGAAGGGATGGCTGGACGTTTTGGCTGTTTGGTGAAAAATGGATAGCTTTTGGAAATTGGATTTTTGATGAATATTGGAAAGGAGACTAATGAACGAATTAATACCGATTAATTATGAAGGTGAACAGCCTACGGTATCAGCAAGAGAGTTGTACACAGGACTTGAAATTACAGATAGATTTTCAAGATGGTTTGAAAGAATGTCTGCATATGGTTTCTCAGAAGGAAATGATTTTACAAGTGTGAAAAGTTCCACACTTGTGAATAATGGAGCAGAAAGAGAAATTACTGACTATCGAGTTTCTATAGACATGGCGAAACAGATTTGTATGATTCAGCGTTCAGAAAAAGGCAGACAATACCGACAATACTTTTTAGACCTCGAGAAAGCCTGGAACACGCCAGAACAGATATTTGCCAGAGCTTTAAAAATGGCAGACCAGACAATAGCTAAGCTTAAAGATTCCGTAAGGGCTCTTTCAACAGAGATCAGCGTAAAGAATCAGATCATCGGAGAATTGAAACCGAAAGCAGATTATTATGACGAAATTCTGAAAAATCCAGGATTGGTTACAATCACACAGATTGCCAAAGATTACGGAATGTCTGCAAAAGAGATGAACAGTTTACTTCATGACTTGGGAATCCAATACAAACAGAGCGGACAGTGGCTTTTGTATAGTACCTATCACAATATGGGTTATACGCATTCTGAAACTGTAAATATTACTAGATCAGACGGAAGACCAGATGTGAAAATGAATACCAAGTGGACACAAAAGGGAAGAATCTTCCTTTACAACACATTGAAGGAAAAAGATATTCTTCCAGTCATTGAGATGTTGGAAGAAACGGCATAAATGAAAACAGGGAGGAAAAACAATGATTAAATGCGATAAAGGTTCAGTAAGTGTTTCTGGAAAGGAAATTGAATTTCTTGCAGAATTTGCAACGTTAGTACACGGTTTAAAAGATATCCTGGTATATAATGGGATTAAAGAAGATGATGCAAAAGAAGCACTTCGTGAAACATTTGAAACAGGGCTTAAAAGCGAGAGTGAACTTGATAAAGAAATCTTGGAAGCGTTGATGAAATCAGGTTTAAATTCACCGTTTCTTTCAGTTCTGCTTGGGCTTGTTGAATTAGCTGATTTGAAAGAGAAGGAGAAGTGATAATGGAAGAAACTAAGAGCACAGATTATATTCCAGAGAACGCCAATGAGGAATATGCACTTCTGGTTGGAAGATTAAAGGCATTTGAAGCTTGGGCGAATAACGTGAACGATTATGATTTCACAAAGGATATGGCATTTAGAATGCTTGGGCTTGATGTGGACGAATCAAAGAAGGAAAAGAAAAAATGAAATGCTTTAAAGGCTTTGATAAGAATTTAAAGTGCAGAGGTTTCCAGTATGAGGAGGGAAAAGAGTTTCATGTAGCAAAAGCGGATTGCTGTAATGAGGGATTTCATGCGTGTGAGTATCCTTTGGATTGTTTTGGTTATTATAATCCGGCTGAGAGTGTTTTCCATGAGGTAGAGTTATCTGGAGAAATGGATAAGAGTGAAGGTTATACTAAGGTATGTGCTACTGATATTAAGATTGGTGCAAGAATCTCTATTGCTGGATTGGTGAAAGCAGCTATTGAGTTTACCATGAGTAAAGTAAACAAAGAGGAAAAATCAGATGAAAGACACGGCTTTGCATCTGCGACAGGGTATCGTGGAGCCTCATCTGCGACAGGGTATTGTGGAGCCTCATCTGTTAATGATCCTACTGGTGTTGCAATTGCATGGGGACATGAGGCAAAAGCTAAAGGTTGCTTAGGTGCTCACTTGATTATCTCTGACTGGAGATACATTGGAGAAAAGTGGTCTAATGGAGAGTATAAAAGACCTTATGCATTAGAAAACTGGGAGCTTGCTGGTGCTAAAATGGTACGGGTAGATGGAGAAAACATTAAAGAAGATACTTTCTATACGTTGAAAGACGGAAAATTTGTAGAAGTAGATTAAGTTGCCCTGGAAGGTGCGGTAACACCAACCAGGACGGTATCTAACTAAGAATGAGTTAGTTAAATACAGGAATATTATAACACAACCTCCTGTATTTGACAAACAAAAATATAACAGGAGGATTTTTTATGCAAAAAAATGGCGAAAATCAGCCACTTTCCAGTGAAATCATTGCTGATCTGGAAGAAAAGCTGATGGCAAGAAATATAATTATCGCTATTCTGGCAGCTGCACTTGCAGTAACCACATCCAGAAGAAAGTGAGGACAAAATGAAAGAGGTGGTAAAGACAATAGGAGAAATATTTGTAGGAATAGGGATGTTTACAGTAATCTTCTCAATCACATGGATGTTTACATCATTTGATGCTATCGGGGTGTTCTTTATATCAACAGTCTTATTCTCAATGGTGTTTCTTCCTATTATATTAGAAATGGAGGAAAAGTAAATGCAAAGATTAAATAAAGTAAGATTATCCGGTAGAGCCGGGGAAATAGTATTCAGCCACGAACATTACGGAAGATACTATTACAAATTCATGCTGACAGTCATTCGTAAAAGTGGTGCAGTAGATATGTTCCCAATCGTTATAGAAGATTCCATTGTACGTGACAATGATTATAACGGAAAAGAAGTTGTGGTAACAGGAGCAATCAGAAGCATGGACACTTCTAAAAATCCAAATAAGCACCACAATGTTAATTATATCGCAGCTGATGAAGTGGAAATCCTGAATGAACAGGTTCCGGAGGGCGATATAAACGAAGTAGAGTTTATTGCCAGAAGTTGCACGAAAGAACCATATGCAAAACTTACACCAGTAACGCACAGGAAAGTTTCAAATCTTTTCGTGGCAATTCCAAGGGATTATTCGGAAAGAGCGGATTTTATTCGCTGTATTTTATGGGGAAAAGGTGCTGATCTGGCGGTAGAGGTTAAAAGAAATGATTACATTAAAGTAACTGGCAGGTTAATGAGCCGTGATGTTTATGTTAATGGGGAAGAAACGGAAACAGTATATGAGATTTCCGTAAAAGAAATGGAGAAATTGGAGGATGAAGAATAATAAGAATGAAGTTCAGATATTTGGCGTAATAATGGATATTCAGCCAGGAACATTTTTTAAGGACGGAGAAAAGTTTTTAAGATTCTATATTGGTATAAAGCGTACCAGTGGGAACGTAGATTTGCTTCCAGTAATTGTTGAAGAAAAGCAGACGGAAGGCTTAAAGATTGGAAAACACGTCTATGTTGAAGGAAGATACAGTTCTTCAAACAAACATGAAAGCGGAAAGTCACATTTGATTCTTGAAATCAAAGCGGAAACAATCTGGTGTGGGGCTGGTGATGGGAGCGCAGAAGGTGAAAACAAAATCATTCTGGAAGGTTATCTTTGCAAGCCTCCTATTTACCGCAAAACACCAATAGGAAAAGAAATCTGTGATTTGATGATTGCTTGCAATGAATATGACTTGCGAAGAACAGATTATATCCCATGTATAGCATGGTGGAAAGAAGCCAGAGAAGCTGCTAATTTCAAGGTCGGAGATTTCGTAAAAATAATCGGAAGAATCCAGAGCCGGATTTATCATAAAAAATTATCTGGTGATGAAGTAGAGCTTAGAACTGCATATGAGGTATCAATAGGGAGGATAATCGAGCATGAAGGTGGAAGTAAAAAAGATTTCGTTGGAGAATTACAAGAAGTTTCCGAGTAAGTCTGTAGATTTGTTTCCAAGAACAGAGATTTCTGGCAGAAACAGAGAAGGGAAATCCACATTGCAGGACGCATATTTGGACGTTCTGACAGGAAAGATGGCAAATGGTACAGAACCTACTTCTATTCGCAGAAAAGAAAATGGCGTGGAAGTGCCAAAGGTTGATGTTGTAAGAGAGCTTACACTTTCGATTGATGGGAAAGAAAAAGTGATCCGCAAAATCACAAAACAGAAGTGGAGAAAACCGAGAGGACAGTCAGAAGAGGTATTCGATGGAAATGAAACTTCATATGAAATTGACGGATTCCCGGCTAAATCAAAGGATTATACCGAGTTCATCCAGTCAATAGCAGAGCCTTCAACGCTTCTGATGTGCAGCAATCCAAAACCATTTCTGGACACATTACAGAAGTCAACAGCAGAATCCAGAAAGGTACTGGAAAAGATGTCTGGTTTCGATATTGCTCAGTTTATGGAAGAGAATCCACAGTACGCTCATGTGGAAGAAATTACAAAAGGATACTCCGTAGAAGATACATTAAAAAAACTGCGAAAAGAACTGAACGCGCAGAAGAAAAAGGTTGATGCAAAAAATACAGAGATTGCTTACGAAACCAATCGGACTGTTGAAGCAGAAGATACTTCCTCCTTAGAATCCAAAAAACAGGAGCTTAATGCGGAGCTTTCCAAACTGGAAGAACAGGAACAGATTCTTGAAGATTCTGCAAAAGGCTATGACAGCCTTTCATATGAAATCCGTGGTTTGAAATCTTCCAGGGATGGTCTGGTTAGCAAAGCGAATGAATGGTTAAGAGCCAGACAAAAATTTATTTCTGATACAGTTTCCGAACTTATGTTAAAAAAATCAGAAAAGGAATCAAGCATTCGTATTATTGGAATGGAACTGGATAACCACATAAGGGAAGCAAAACAGGCAAAAGCTGACTTGGATAGAGCCAGACAGGACTATCCAAGAATCAAAGAAAAGGAGTGGAATGATTCTAGACTGAAAGCTATTGAAGCTGAAACATTCAATGATTCTGATACCATTTGCCCCACCTGCGGACAGGAACTGCCGGAAGAACAGGTTGCCGAATTGAAAGCCTCCTTTGAAGAAAAGAAGAAGTTTAGAATTGAAACTGAATTAACCCAAAAGAAAAATTGGGAATCAGTAAAGCAGAACCAGTTAAAAGGAATTTGCGACCTTGGAAATTCTGCTTCTGCAAAATTAAAGAAAACCAACGAGGAAATCAACAAATTACAGTCGGAAATCGGCGCAGCACAGGATGAAGTTGCTGAACTCACTAAACAGATTGAGGAAGAACAGTCCAAATTTACGGAGCCTCCAGAATCTGTAGATATGACAAATGATGAAGAATATCTTGCAGTTACAGCGAGAATTGCAGAACTTGAAGAGAAACTGAAATCATTTGATGATGTTCCTGGAAAGAAACAGGAATTAAGAATGCAGATCAGCAATGTTATGAAACAGATTTCCAATGTGGATGCAGACATTAAGATTGCACAGGCAGCAGTCACAGAGAAAGAAAAGCGAGTAGCCGAAATGAATGAGGAACTGAAAGACCTTGGACAGGTGCAAGCCGATATTGAAAAGAACATAGACACCGTTCTTAACTTCTCAATCCAGAAGAATAAGGCACTGGCAGAGAAAATCAATCCATACTTTAAGCATTTCCAGTTCAGTTTCCTTGATTACACGATTGAGGGAAATCCAGTGGAAACTTGCAAAATGATCTGTAATGGAATCGACTACAATAGCGGATTAAATCATTCCGACAAAATTCTTTGCGAGGTTGATTTACTGAATGGATTACAGGAAATGAACGGTCTGAATCTTCCGCTCTGGATTGATGATTCGGAGAGCATTGACAAAAAAAGAATCCCTGTATTAGACAGACAGATGATTGTTCTGAGAGTGACGGATGGGGATTTGATGATAAATGAAATTTAAAACAATCAGTTAGGGGGAAACATTATGACATTAATGGAATTACAAAAAATTTTAGGAGAAAGAATTGAATTAACAAACAGTATGGATGTTACAAGCGAGGAAGCAAAAAAAGAAAACGAAAAATCGGATATGATTGCTAGACTTGCAAAACAGATGATTAACAATGCAGATGTTGTTCTTAGAACGGATAAGTTGATTTCTGACGGAAAACTTGGAAAAGAAAGTATTATTTCAAAAATGGTTGGTGAAGAATAAGTATGCGTGGATACACAGAAGAACAATTGAAGTGGTTAGAAAAAAACTGCAAAAAGCATGGTTCTTATAGAGAAATGACAGATATTTTTAATTTTACATTCGGGGAATCGAAAAAATGGAAAAATCTTCATTCTGTATTAAAACGTCATGGATATATTGATTGTGATGGGCGTGGTAGTATATTTTCAAAAGAACAAAAAGAATTTTTACAAAAAACACTTCCACTTTTTTCGTATGAGGAAACCACTAGAAAATTTAATGAAAAATTCGGAGAAAGAAAAACCAGAAAACAGATAGAAATGTACTGCACAGACAATAGAATTAAAAGGAATTTGCCACAGCCAGAAATTGGTTCAGAGCATATAAGCGGAAACTATATTATGGTGAGAATAAATAATGACAAGGATGTATCAGAACATCAGCATTATAAAATGAAACAACATGTTGTTTGGGAAAAACATCACGGGAAAATACCAAAAGGGAAAATTATTGTTTTCCTTGATAATAACAGTTTAAATTGCGATATATCAAATCTGTATTTAACAGATAGGAAAGTGCTTAATCTTTTGACTGTTAATAAATGGCATTTTACAAATAGAGAGCAAAAGTTAGCTGCTTTAAAATGGTGCGAATTATATTTTGCTCAAGGCAAAGACATAAAAGAAGAGAATCCAAATAAGCGAATTTATATTCCAATGTCCTATGAAGAAAGATATAGAGTTTGCCCTGTATGTGGAAAAACATATGAAGTATTTCAGCGGAGAAAAAGTGTTACATGTAGTAGAGAGTGTGCAAGCACATTAAATCATGGTGAATCTCTAAGAAAATATATGCTTGCAAACCCAAGAAAAAGAAGTATATGTAAAGTTGAAGGGTGTGGAAAGTATGTAAAAGAACTAGGGTATTGTGATTTGCACTATAACCGTTTTCGGTCAACAGGAGATCCTCTTAAAATAAAAAGAATAACATGGAATTCAAAAGCGGATGCTCAATCATTGGAACGTGAAGTACCGAACAAAGATATTAGATTACTTATGAAAGAAAAAAATTTAAGATCATACCAACTGTCTAAAGCAATGGGGTATGCACCTGGATGGCTTGGTAAGAAAATGTCAAAACCTATGTGTGAAGAAACTAAAAAAATGGTTCTAAGCACAATTTATCAACTAGAAAACAAAAAGGAGATTATATGTCATCAGGAAGACCAACAACAGACCCAAAGCCCCACACTATTGCTGTGAGGGTAAATGAACAGACTATGTATAAGCTTGAACAGGAAGCAACCAGGACAGACAGAAAGGTTTCTGAAATTGTTCGGGATTTAATAACGCAGAACTTTAAATAATTGAGCAATATTTCAAAATATCCCAATAAAGAAAGAAAAGGAGAATTAAAATGGCAAGTAAAACACAGTTATCAACAGCAGGAGAACAACAGGCGGCAATTGTAATCAACAACTCATTCATTGATGGGCTGACAAAACAGTTAGAGGAAAAAACTAAATATGGACTTTCTTTTCCGAAAGACTACAATCTCAGCAATGCACTCATGGGGGCATATCTGATTCTGAAAGAAACAAAAGACAGAAATAATAAGCCGATTCTGGAATCTTGTAGCCAGATCAGCATTGCAAACAGTCTTATGAACATGGCAACACTTGGTCTTTCAGTGCAGAAAAAGCAAGGATATTTTATTTCTTACGGAAATCAGTGTCAGTTCCAGAGGTCTTACTTCGGAAACATTACAATAGCCAGAAGATACGGAATGAAAGATATTCACGCCGAGATCATCTACGATGGTGATGATTTTAAATATCATATCGAAGATGGAAACAAGGTACTGGATTCCCACGAACAGGACTTTATGAATATTGATAATGATAAAATCCTTGGCGCATATGCAGTAGTTCAGATGGAAGATGGTTCAAAACACTTGGAAGTTATGAATATGAAGCAGATCAAACAATCTTGGTCACAGGGCTATGGGTACAAAGAAAACAGCAATGGAACACACCAGAAGTTTACCGATCAAATGGCAAAGAAAACAGTTATCAATCGTGCATTAAAGCAGATCATTAACAGCCACGGTGATGTTTTTGTACAGGAAGCTGACGAAAACACAGAGAATATTCCAAAACAGGATATTATTGAACAGGACGTTGCTTATGAAATTAGTGAGAACGCAAACACAGAAGAATTCATTCCACAGCCAGAAGCAATCGAAGAAAAGCCAAAGCAGCCAACCGTAGCCGAAACCGTAAAAACAGCAGAGAAAGAACCAGTTCCGGCAGCAGGTAAAGAGCCAGAAATTCCAGATTTTATGAAACAGGAGGAAATGTGATATGAGCAATAAAGAAATTTTACAGAAAGCAAAGGAACTAGTTGAACTTTTGGAAAAGCAGGAAGAAACTGGAAAGATTGAGTTGTCAACGCTGAAACGAGGAGAAGTATTTCAGACCACGGGTAAACGCAAATACAAGGTTCTGGAACAGTATGGAGATACAACGAAAATTATTTCACTTGATCTGGTGAAAGAAAATGCAAAATTCGGAGACAACACGGATTATAACAAATCAAATGTAAAGAAGTTGTGCGACACAGAAATCTTAAAGGATTTTGAAGAAGAGTTTGGTGCTGAAAACATCGAAGAGCATACGGCAGATATTATTACCGTGGATGGGCAGAAAGTCGGAAGTGTAAAATGTAAAATTCGACCTATTACCTTTGATGAAGTGCGCAAATATACAGATATCATGCCGAATCAATACTTAGATGATTGGTATTGGGCATTATCACCATGGTCAACGGAAGAACGTGGATGGACAAACAGGATGTCCGTTGTTTCGCCTGCCGGCAATATCGGCAGCAGTATCTACGACTACAGTAACGGTGTTCGCCCAGTTTGTATCTTAAAATCTAATATCTTTGTATCTAAGGTGGAGGAATGATTATGAAGAAAAATCTGAAATATTTTGAGGATGAATTATCCAGATTAAGTAAAGAGTTCGCGGAATTCAAGAAAAAGCACATCGGAAAGCCGGAAATCGGAAAAGCTATTGAACTTGCAGGTATGGAATGGCTGATTCTGGATAAAACAGAAAAAGGATATTTTGCCATTTTGAATGGATTTGACGGAAAAAAAAGAACATTTGATTCAGATTCAAATAACTGGATTTCGAGTAAGCTGAGAAATGAGTTAAATACTCGTTTTCTTAAAAAAATTACGGACGAGTTTGGAAAAGATGCAGTTATTGAGTTTGATCGAGATTTGCTTTCTTTGGACGGACAGACAGAATACGGACATTGTAAAGATAAGATTTCGATTTTGACGGTGGATGAATACCGAAAATACAGAAAATTCCTTCCAAATATGGATGAATGGTGGTGGCTGCTTACTCCATGGAGTACACCAGCAAATGATTGTAACACAACAAATGCCGTTGTTTCGCCTGCCAGCTATTTCGGCATCAATTACTGCTTCAACAGTTACGGTGTTCGCCCAGTTTGTATCTTTTCTTCTTCAATCTTTGAATCAGAGAATGATAAATGATGGATGGATTGTAAAATGTGATATTCATAAATATTTTTACATCATAGATCATGAAATAATGAAAGACGTACTTGACTACTATTTTGATGATGATTTTACAGTCTGGTTGAACCATTTGTTTATTGACAGTACAGGTAATCCCGGGCTTCCATTAGGAAATCAGGTAAATCAGAAGTACGCATTGTTGCTTTTACATTCACTGGATCAGATGATAACGATTGAATTTGGAAATCCATATTACGGACGATACAACGATGATTTTTATGTAATTTGTAAAACGAAAGAAGATGCCAGAGAAATTCTTGAGGCAATCCGAAAGATGGTTGAAAGTCTTAGACTGGAATTAAACCCTAAATCACAAATTGTACCATTTCGCATGGGCTTGTGTTATCTGGGCTTTCATCATTACGTTACTGATAAAGGAAAATATATCAGAAAATTGCGTGGTGATAAGAAAAGAAAAACACAGAGAAAAATCCGAAGATGGGTACGAGCAGTGAATGACGGGAAGATGTCGATAGAAAAATTCCATGAAAAATACGGATCATGCAAGAATCATATGCTTCATGGAAATTGCATTAAACTATGCCATAGTATGGATTTAGATATTGAAAGGAGAATGAAGTGAGATTAATTAGTCAGAGCGGGGAATTTGATGTTCCTTATGAAATCACATCATTAAGCAGAACTGGAAATATCATAAGAGCATATGTGCCAATGGTAGGTGAAAAAGGAACAGTCATGGCTCGTTATTCGACAGATGAAAAAGCTGAGAATGCCATGAAAATGTTACATAACACATATACAGGAACATTCTTTTCACAGAACATGCACATTACGGAAAATGATGAAAAAAAGTTCTTAGAAATGGTGTCAACCAAAGGGTTTGGAATCATAAGAACTTTTACAAGTGGAGATGAAATGAAATTCGAACCGGCAAACATTGTATTTTGGTTCCCGGAGGATGATGAAGTATGAAAGAGATAGGAAGAAAGAGAATTAATTGGGATTCTATTGTGACTGTGGAATTATCGCTTAAAGAGCTTCAATTAATAAGGGACGCAATGGTGGCTACAGATTTAAAAGATATGAAAGAATTATGGAGCGGAGCTCCTCCGTATCAGCAGGACGATAAAAATATGATTGGAGAAACTGCTTCTTCAATTTTAAATAGCTACAAATAAACAGAAAGCGAGGTGATGAAAATTTTCATGCGAGTAGTAAACACAGGGAGCCAACACGGAAACTGCTATGTTTTGAAATCGAACATCGGAGAAATGCTTCTTCTGGACTGCGGATGCAAATACAAAGACATTCTGAAAGCTATTGATTACAAAACAAGTGATGTTTCTGGCGTATTGCTTAGTCATGAGCATGGAGATCACATCAAATCATTTCGGGAACTGATGAATGCTGGTATTCAGATTTACACCAATGATGAAACCGTGGAACATCTGCAAATCATCACTGGTGAGTTAATGAAAGGTGTTCCAGAAAAAAGACCGTTTCGTGTTGGCTCTTTTACAGTAATACCATTTTATTTGCCGCATACCACAAGAGATAAGGACACAGGACAACTTATTCCTTGCTTCAATTTTGGATATATTGTAGAGCATGAAGAAACGGGAAAGTTGTTGTATATGACCGACTTTGAATACTGCAAGTACAACTTCAAGGCAATGCGATTGAACCATTTAGTTATTGAATGCAACTATTGTGGAGAATTGGTTGACAAAGCAGCTGAAAATTACACGCATAGGCTTAAAGGGCATTGTTCTTTAGATACTTGCAAAAGCTTAGTAAATACAAACCATACGGCAGCATTACGGACGGTAACATTGGTGCATTTGAGTAATGAAGCAGCTGACCCGGAACAGATTTTGAAAGAGATAAAAGAAACTGTGGTTTGGGATGATGCACTGGTACAGATTGCCAGACCTGGACTTGAAGTTAACTTGGACTTATGTCCATTTTGAAAGGAGAAAATTAATGCCAAAAAAATTTAGAAACTATGTAATTAAAGGACAGGAGCATGTAGACCGTAAAACAGGAAAAACAATTCCTTCACCTAGTGTATGGCGTTCAGTAAAAGATGTGCTTCCAGAAGCTCCAACTGATGATACCGCATGTTTGTATTATGTAAAGCTGAAAAATTCTGAAAAAATCATCATGCTTGCATATACTGGAAATGGCGAATGGACTGACACAGAAGGAAAAGAATACAAAGGTGTAGAGACATGGCTTGAATATATGCCAAAAGAACATCCGATAGTCGAAAGAAAAACTTTCTTAAATGAAGATATTTTGAAAGCTATTGTTTCTGATTATATGGAAAAAACTGAAGGAGTTACGGTTAATACAAATAATGTATTTTTTAAAGTAGGAAGAAAATCTGTCGGCTATGGAATGAGTGAACATGAGGAATTGGTATTTATTGGATGTGATGTGATAGCTATGGAGGAAAAATAACACATGAAAATCTTCTTAAAAACACTTGACAAGCTGAAAAAGCCAGAACTTTCCGAACAGGAATGTAAGTACGACAAAGGATGGAATGATGCAATCAAGAAAGTTGAAGAACTGATTTGTTCCTACAGCTCTGCGGATATGTGGATTCCAACAGATTTAAAGTTACCGCCAGAACCAGATGTGAGAGAAAGCCCAGAAGATAGGATAAAATACAACGTTACCATAAAAGATGTCGAGTTACCAACAAGCCTTACATATTTAGGCGGTGGAAGATGGGGAATGGTAAAAAAACACGGAATTGCATATTATCCAGTCATTGCATGGCAACCAATGCCATCAGTCTACAAACCAGGGAGGTAACACCATTGGAAATTACAATCGGAATTTGTGCAGAGGAAATCAAAGAAATCCTTGTTGAGCACATCAAAACAAAAGGATTTGACGTAACAGAAGATGATATTTCCTTTGTTATTGGGAAAGAAGAAAGCGTAACAGGAAATACAAAGAAAATCAAACACGCACTTATCAGGTGCGACATTCATATTGAGAGGTGATAAATTGTGAATATTGTTATTCTTTCTGGGAGATTAACTGCTGACCCAGATATCAGAATGGGAACGAATGACACCAAAATTGCAAGATACATTTTGGCTGTTGAAAGAAGAGTAAAAAAGAACACGGAAAGAAAATCTGACTTTATTGCTTGCGTATGCCTTGGTAAAAATGCAGAATTCGCAGAGAAATATCTTAAAAAAGGCACGAAAGTAAATGTGCGTGGAGAATGGAAGACTGGAAGCTATACGAACAAAAGCGGAGAAAAAGTCTACTCAAATGATTGCCTTGTTGCAGAGCATGAATTTGCAGAAAGAAAGAAACAGGAAACAGATACACGACCAGTACCGCAACCAGAACCTAGTTTCATGGATGTGCCAGATTTAGGCGGTATGGAAGATGAATTTCCGTTTAGTTAGGAGAAAACTATGGTAGAAGTTGCTGTTTATGATGCGCTTAGAAAAATGGTTAATTCCGAAATTGAAGAATGGCAGCCTTTACTTACATTAAAAAGCAGTAAAGACGCAAAGACATATGCCAATGGGAAGAACAAAAATTTCAGAATGACGGAATACTGTATTAATTGGTATATGGCGTTGAATTTTAATCCATGGAGCATAAGAACCGACAAAGCAAAAGCTTATTACTGGTTTCATGAAAATGGAAAATATATTCTTCAATTATGGTTGAAAGATACATACAAAACCATTTCTAATGCAATTAGCAATAGCAATTCATTTGACGACTTATTTAACAGCTATTTAGGATGGTTTAATCAAAAAAGACTGGAAACGAGGAAGAAAATGGAAAATCAGTTAAAAGAAACTACCAATAACAAACTCGCTGAAATGAAAATTCCTCATTCTCATGGTGGAGTTGCAAATCTCCTTAAAGTTTTAACAAATACTATGAAAATGCAGGGAGCGGATATCCGTAGCATTGCAAAAGTACAATATGCTATTTGTAAGCAAGCTGGAATCTATATCCCGGATGAATTCATTGAAGATGTTGCAGTTGCTATGGAATGCGAAAACCCAGATATTTTAGATAATTAGGATTATATGCAGAACAACGGACAGGTAGCGTTTGGATAGGAGTGATTAAATGGTACAAACAGGACAGATTATTTATTTTAGCAATCAGAAAATGATGTGCTTTGATGTTGAATCCATTGAGGATATTACTGAACCACCAGAACAAATAGAAACTACATCGGTTTATGGTGGAACAAGAACATATGTGCCGGCAATGATGAATCCAACAACTCTTATTGTCACTGGAAAGGAACTTGTAAAACTTGATCCAACAACCATGAAACGCATTGCCAGATATAATCTTGAAGAAGAGAATAAATCTCTTTTAGAAGAAATCGCAGAAAGAAAAAAGGTTATTGATGATCTTGAACAGAAAGAACAGGTTTTGCGTGACAGGTTCAAAAAAGCAATATCTACTTTCAAAGAAATTATGGAACATGGTTACAGTGAAGATGATGACGAAGATGAGTATGAGAGTGAATGGGAGTGATACCGAGTGAATTATAAAAAGCTTAGGCAGGCAAAAGCTATTGAAGCAACGAATCGAAAAAGAATTCTGAAAATCAATCCAAAGCTTGACGATGGAAGCGGAATATATTTTCTAACCAGAACTGATGAAAATGAAATCCCATACTTTTATATAGGTCAGGCAGTACATATAATTCAGAGGATGTGTTCTCATCTTAATGGGTATCAGCACATTGATTTATCAATAAAGAAAAGAGGATTTTACAGTGAAGAAAATCCTTTTGGGTGGAAAATAAATTTTATCCATTATCCTGTCGAACAGCTTGATAAAATGGAACAATACTGGATATTAGAGTACACTAAAAAAGGATATCAATGCCGATACAATAAAACTTCTGGTAGCCAAGGAGAAGGGAAAGAAAAAATAAATGAATTTCGTCCGGCAAAAGGATATAGAGATGGAATCCAGCAAGGCAAAATAACCCTTGCGCGAGAATTAAAACACATCATTGATACTCACTTAAACGTATCAATCAGACCAGAAAAAACAAATAACAAAGTATCTATTAAGGCGTTGGAAAAATTCAACGACTTACTCAATGAAGAAAACTATCACTGATTCTAACACACCAGTAGTTCTACTGGCTAAATTCCAAAGATAAAAAATAAAAATGAAAGGAGCTTGCCTTCAGCTGACGTAAGGGTGCACCGGGCTTCTTTTGAATAATGATAAATGAAATATGGAAAGACATTCCAGGATATGAAGGGCTATATCAAGTAAGTAACAGTGGAAAGGTAAAATCAATATCTCACCAGGCAAAGAATAATTCAAATGGTGGCGTAAGAATGACGGTAGGACGCATATTGTCACTATATAAAATGCCTAATGGTTATCTCCAGGTGCAACTCAGTAAAAATGAGAAACGCGAAAAATTATATGTTCACAGATTGGTTGCAACAGTGTTTTTACATAACGAAAGCAATTTTTCAGATGTTAATCACATTGATGGGGATAAAAATAATAATAGTGTAGAAAATTTAGAATGGTGTAGTCATAGAAGCAATCAGATTCACATGATAGAGAATAGAATGACACGAAAGGCATTTCCTGTAATATGCGTTGAAAGTGGAAATGTATACAGAAGTATATCTAATGCGGAAAAACAAACTGGAATAAGTAGATATGCAATTAAGAAATCGTGTGAATGTGGCGAAGAATGCAAAGGAGTTCATTGGAGATATGAATAATCGGGTGAAATGCGAAATATACAGAGATAGTTTCCAGAATAGAAAATGCTACAACATACCCAAAGCACAATTGGTCATAGCAGATATTCCTTATGTAGTAGGAAATAACTTTTATGGAAGTAGCCCTATGTGGTACGCAGGAGGTGACAATAAGAACGGTGAAAGCAAATTAGCCGGGAAAGCAGCATTTAACTCTGACTTCAACTTCAACCTGTATGAATACTTCCATTTCTGCTCGAAAATGTTGAAAAAAGAGCCGAAAAAGGCAGGAGCAAGAGGAAGAAGTTCAGATGCACCATGCATGATAGTGTTTTGCTCATTTGAACAAATTCAAACTCTGATCAATGCAGCTGCGAAACATGGCTTTGTTCACTATATACCGCTTGTATTTATAAAAAACTACAGCCCACAGGTGCTTAAAGCAAATATGCGTGTGGTAGGTGCTACAGAATATGCTCTTGTATTCTACAGAGATAAACTTCCAAAATTCAGAAATGGAGCGCAGACGGACGAAAACGGAAAGACTATTCGTGGAACCGGGAAAATGGTATTTAATTGGTTCCAATGGGAGAAGGACGGAAAAGATATTCCGAAAATTCATCCAGCGCAGAAACCAGTATCAGTTCTAAAACGACTGATTGAAATATTTACTGACCCTGGGGATGTAGTGATTGACCCTTGCTGTGGAAGTGGCAGCACATTGAGAGCCGCCATGGAACTTGGCAGAAGTGCATATGGATTTGAAATTGACAGGAACTTTTATAGCAGAGCAAAAAACGAAATGCTTGTTTTTGAAAATGATAGCCAAATGAGCATAGGAGATTTTATATAAGGAGCATGATTAAATGTCAGAAAATACAAACGAATGTGTAATTGAGTGGATTCCCGGAAGAGATTATGTAGGGGTTACTGCTAAGAACGGAAGTTCCTGGAAGAATAGATGTGAGGAATTAGAAAAGGAATTTCCAGACGATGTGAAAATTCTTGCCAGAAATAATGATGGATCTATTTTCGCTCACTTGCCGTATTCCTACATTAAAATCAATCCACCAAGAAAATATTCCGATGAAACAAAGAAGAAAGCTGCGGAAAGATTAAATAAAATGCGTGCAGAAAAAAGTAATACTGCGGAAGAAAATCCGTTTTGCCTATGAATTACCGTCAGAGGAAATATAATGAGGGGCAATCTGCTAGAAATGATATTTACGGATTTCTTGTCAAGTATTTTGAGAAACACGGATACATGCCTTCTTACGAAGAAATCATGGATGGAACAGACCTCACAAAGTGTACCGTCCAGAGACATATGCGGCAATTGGAGATGGATTCTCTGATTGCCACAGAACATCCGGGAGTATCAAGAGCGTACCGTTTGACGGAATACAGATACGAAAGGAAGAAACATGGGAAGCAAATTAAAGATGAAAGCGCCAAAGAAAAATAGGGCGTTGGAATGCGATAACCAAATGTCATAGGCATTTGCCAGAGCCATGCAGAATTCAAGAAAAGAGCTTGAATTTATGCAAGATCAGGCTTACAACGATGGATTCAGCAATGGTGACGACTGGGCGAATACGATCAATTCCGTAACTATGATGTTGACATTAAGAAAACTGCATGGATTTTCAACCAAAAGGCTTTTAGACGTAATCAATTGCGCAAATGATTTTGTGGGGCAAGCGAACCGTGGCGAAAGAAGCTTTATGAGCATGATTGAGGAATTGGAATCTGAAACAGATGTAAGAATCCCAGATTTGAATAAAGAATTGGTTAGAAGGTTCGGAAAATAAAGGGAGAAAATCTAAGTGAGGAAAGTGAGGACACAATGACAGAACAGGAAAAGAAGGAACTTCTGGACGAGTTAGAAAAACGTATGGACGAGAAATACAAAGGTTGTCTTACCAGAGAAGATGTTGCAACCACATTAAAAGTGCCGAGAGAAAAGTGGTTCAGAGATGAGAACGGGAACGGAAGCAAATCTCTGATGACGGATGCTTTTGATTCCAGTATTATTTCGTGGCAGGTTTGGGAAACAATCAGAAAATTAACTTGCGTCGTGTGCGGTAAGCAGTACGTCAGACAGCTTGCGAATGTAGAAAATGCGGATGAGATTGCAGAGAAAATTTGCCAGTTTGTTTATGATTTAAAGATGGGATTTAAGAATCAGGAGGACGCAAAATGTTAATCAGAAGTCAGGATAAAAGAATGATTGTAAATTTCGAAAATATTTGCACAGTATCAGCCTTTCCTGAAAAGGATAGCGAGGATATCTATGTCGAAGATGGTACAGGCTCACTCATGGTCGGAAGATATTCCACCAAAGCAAAAGCCATGAAAGTACTGGATATGATTCAGGAAGCCTATGAAGAATATAAAATTACTCGTACTTTTTTAACAGGATTTACAGGACATCGAGCAATTGTAGAATCAAACGATATTCACGTCAATGGTTTCAAAGAACTTGTAAAAAGTTTTAAAAAGAATATGGTCTTTCAGATGCCAGAAGATTCGGAGGCGGAGGTATGAGCAGAGTACGAACCAGATTAGAGCAGTACAAAACTGAGATAGAAGAGAAATCACAGTATAAGCATGGGCTTCCAGGGAGTGCGCTGGATATTGTGAATACTCTTCTGGTGGATGCGGAAGAAGATAGAAAAGAAAATAAACAATGGATTCGTCGGCTTCGAGGAAGTATAAATGGAATTAGAGATATTATATGCAATACTGATGAGATAAAAACTGCAACATACAGGGTTCAGGAATACATGAGAAATCATGGGAGCGATAAAGAATTTATTCAAAACATTAATAACGATTTTGTTCTTGGATTTATGATTTCTCAAAGAATGATGCATGATGATTTCCAGGTTGTATGGGAAGAATATTTGGAATCAAGCGAGAGGTGGAAGCATGAGTGATGTAATGGAATTTGTACAGAACGAAGATGGTACATTTAGTGCATATGATGATACTTACGATGTTGTAATACATTGCGAGACAGAAGAGGAACAGAAGGAAGTTATTGAGCGTTTAAAAGCTACTAACTGGATTCCGGTCAGCGAGAGACTGCCGAAAGCAAGCGGTACGTATCAAGTGACTTGCATGGACGGAAGAATATATCGTTCAACCTATGCAAAATTTCAAAGCAAATTGAAACTATGGGAATTAACTGGTGCTAGGTCATATTGGAAAGTCACAGCATGGATGCACTTGCCAGAACCATATAAGGAGGACTGAATGGGATATTGCAAATTAGACTGCCCAGACGGTGAAACACAGTGCTGCATTTGCTGTGAGAAACAGGATTCCTGCCAGTGCAGATGTGATGATATGGACAGTTATGAATATGCAGAGGAATGCGAAGATTATATCAAGGAGGAAGAAGCATGATTACATTCTTATTAGGATTCGCCATTGGAACCATATTTGGAATGGTTGGTCTTGCATGCGCAGCGATCATGTACGATAAGCACCACCCAGACGATTAGAAAGGAGCAACGGTATGCTGACAAGGAATAAAAAGCTGAAAGACTACGGTATTCCGGCAGAGGATAT